>Ga0315277_10001226_pt1 | contig 37880 bp, 42 predicted proteins | sample YL17G05_15_MG_FD_203695 | JGI IMG/M metagenome (GOLD analysis project Ga0315277, IMG submission 203695) | Sediment microbial communities from Yellowstone Lake, YNP, Wyoming, USA - YL17G05_15 | ecosystem: Environmental > Aquatic > Freshwater > Lake > Sediment | place: USA: Wyoming | collected...
CGGCGGACCGCTTGACTTGCATGCCTTATCCACGTCGCCAGCGTTCATCCTGAGCTAGGATCAAACTCTCAAAAAAAGAGAATAAACCTAAAATAGGATTAAGCTCTAAAATAATTCGGAACAACTTTAAACAACTAATTTACTACCTATTCTTTTTTAAAAGTCCTCCCATCAGCCAAGGAGATAAAAAAAACAGGAAGAGAATCCTGATTTTAAAATCTCTTTCACGGAAAATTAATTCCTAGCTGCATCCGCAGCCGCATCCTCTCTTTTTTTTCTGTTTCTTTTTTGCCATATGTGTATTTTTTCTAATTTCCTGTCTGATTCAATTTTACTTATTAAAGGGAGGTTGTCAAGCGCTTAGTAACGGAAATGGACTATTACTGTATTCCCAATTTTTAATAAATTTTGAATATTTATTCTCAAGCTCCAAATAATCCTTTTTTAAAAGTAAAATTAAATTTGCATTTGGATAAAGTTTTCTAAATTTTTCATCTCTTATTTTTGAATATTCCCAGAGAAAATTTTTCACCTCAATATAGAGATTATGGACCGGTAAATAAAAATCCGGCGTATAATTCTGCGAACCTAAATCAAATATTTTTGGCTGATGTGTCCAATTGATGCCTAAATAATTAAATAAACGAGCGATATTTGCCTCCCATCGACTATAAAAATAAATTGTTTCGCTAATATCTTTTCGAATACCTGCTTTTCCGCGGGCAGCTTTGGGCGAAGTAGGTTTTCCTCCTATTACTCCCATAGCACACTTATTGCTACAGAATTTTCTATTCATCCATCGCTCCATTAAAAATACTTTTTTGCATTTAGGATTTGCGCATGCAACCTCTACTCTCGCTACCTTTTTTCTGCAACCAATTCCACTATGAGGATTTTTCCTTCCCTTCAAGGCTTTAGCTATCTTTAATTTCACCTCTTCGGAATAGGACCCTCTTTTTACATTATTAACTTTCGCAGCGCAACTATTGCTACAATAAATTTTTGGATTACTTCGAATAACCTCGAAAGTTCTCCCACATTCTTTTCTGGCACATTTCCTTTTTTCTCTTTTAAAATGGAAATTAAAAATTCCCTTTTCCCAATTCTCTTTCATTATAATGCTTTGCTTTCTTTTATACTCTTTTGAATTGTAAAAATCGTAAACCATTAATTTATTATAACATCAAGAGCCGATGGTCGGAATTGCACCGACACTCTACGGTTTACAAAACCGTTGCTTTGCTGTTAAGCTACATCGGCAAATATATTGCTGGATTTCGCTTCGCTCACAGAACTACTTATTCCATCATTGAACCACCCTAGTGTATTTATTTCTTAGTAATTTTCTTAAGCTTCTGCCAATAATCGTCTTTTTTGAGAAAGGTTCTTTTTTTAGCTCTTTCTCTTAGGGTCTGAAGCCAAGTTGAGGTTTTATGGTCCATCTTTAAGACCAGAACTCTTGTCTTGGAAAGGATTTTCTGAAGAAATATTTCCAGAGAAAAACTTTTAGAGGGAGTCAGTTTCTTAACAAAAGATGTTTCCTTTATCTTTTTCAATAAATCTGAATCCTTGGTCTTTTTTATCAAAGATTTCAGCCAAGAAGAATCTTTTAGTTTTGACATCAGGGTTTTTATTATTGGTATTCCGCTTATCCTTTCAAAGAAGTGTTTTATTGCCGGCAGGGTTCTTGTTCTCATTTTAGAAAACAAATCCTGCCAATTGAAAGGAGAAATTGTTTCTTCCGGAATATCAACTAAAACCGGAACCTTACGGTACAGCATTAACCCTATTCCGGCCAGACTGACCAATAAAATGGATAAAGCAATTAATTCAACCATAATTTAAATATCGTAACGAATAAATCTTTTTACTATTACGTTCTCACCGACCTTACCGATAAATTCATCAATAAGGTCTTTGATTGTTTTGCTTGAATCCTTTATCCAGGGCTGTTCTAAAAGAGGTATTTCCTCCCCCATTGCCGCAACCTGCAGGCATAATTCATGGGCCAGATTCTGGAAATCCTGGGATTTAGCCACGAAATCAGTTTCGCAGTTAAGCTCCAAAAGAACCCCAACCTTTTTATTGGGATGAATGTAGCTTTCAATAATGCCCTGGGAAGTCTGACGGCAGCTTTTCTTCCCTGCTATATCCTTTCCTCTCTTTTTAATAATTTCTTTTGCCTTGCCAAAATCTCCTTTAGCTTCTTCTAAAGCGTTCCGGCAATCAGTAACTGAGGCGGCTGTCTCTTCCCTTAATTGTTTGATCTGGTCAATGGCTACCATATTTTACTTCTTAGCGCTTTCTTTTGGTTTTGCTTTTAATATGGCTTCTTTTACCTTTTCTAATAAGTACTTTATAGAGGTTATTGCATCATCATTGGCTGGTATGGGATAATCAGCCAGATTAGGATCAACATTGGTGTCAGCTATTCCTATCACTTTCACCCCTTTTGCCCTTGCTTCTTTTACGGCCAAGAGGTCCTTTTTCATGTCCATAACGAAAATTGCTTCGGGAACCTTGGTCAGGCTCTTAATTCCTCCGAACCTTGCCTGAAGGCCTTTTATTTCCCGGTCAAAATTAGCTTTTTCTTTCTTTGTATATTTTTCCAGTTCCCCGCTGTTTCTCTTGCTTTCCAAGTCCTTAAAATATTCTATCCTTTTTTTAATGGTTTCAAAATTGGTAAAAGTCCCGCCCAGCCATCTCTCACTGACATAAGGTAAGCCGCATTCCTCGGCAACGCTTTTTAATAAATCTTTGGCCTGGATTTTTGTTCCTACCAAAAGAAGAACTTTGCCTTCGGAAATAATATCCTGAATAAATGCTAAAGCTTCTTTTAATTTTTCCGCAGCTTTCTCCAAATCAATAATGTTTACGTTATTCCTTGTTCCGTATAGATATGGCTTCATTTTGGGATTAATCCTGGAAGTACGGTGGCCAAAATGCAAACCAGCCTGAGCCATTTCCTCGATGCTTATTTCCGTCTTTTTCTCCGTGCGTGTTTTCTTGGTCTCGGTCATATTATTTTTTACGATTTTTTATATGTTATCACATTCTGAAAAAAAGAAAAGGGCCACTTGTTTGTGACCTCTTTTTGAAATCAGGTAGTTGCCAGCAAAGTAATTAACCAAGCCAAATGCCAAAGGGCAAAAGGATTACCAGAAACATGATGAAAAAGAAGGAAAAGATGATGATAAAGCAGCTAAGTCTTTGATCGGCATCAGAACGCTCTGGCCCTGTTACCCCGAATTCATATGTGTTCCAGGATGAAACCCACCAGACAAAAAACCAGGTCATAACAGCATCAGTTACTATCCACCAGAGCAACAGTAAACCTAAGCAAATCGTCGTAAACGGCTTTATTACCGCTATACTCCGACCCATCTCTGGGCTCTGGTGAAATATGCGCTTCCTTACGATACTGACCAGCGGCAAAGCCGCAATGATCCAAAGAATCAACCAGATAAACCAGTTCATAACTGTACCTCGTATCCCTATTAACTTAATAGGAGCTGATTATATTATATATAATATTTAATGTTTGTCAAGATAGACCCTAAAAACATTGATTTTTAAAAAACATTCTGTTAATATAAAAACATATATGAAAAAAGATATCCATCCCAAATATTATCCCAACGCCAGAGTCCAGTGCGCCTGCGGCAATACTTTTACCGTTGGCTCAACCAAGGAATTCATTGAAATTGAGGTCTGTTCCAAATGCCATCCATTTTATAGTGGAAGAGAAAAAATGGTTGACACCATGGGCCAGGTTCAGAAATTCAGGAAGAGATTGGCTAAAAAAGAAGAGATAAAAAAGAAAAAATAACATGCCTGATATTGGAGGCATTAAAAAAGAATACCAAGAAATCCTCAATCAACTCAGTGACCCTGAGTTGGTTTCTAACTGGGATAAATTTGAGGAACTAACCAAAAGAAAAAGTTTCCTGGAAAAAGTCATTGAAAAATACAAAGAAATTGAAGAATTAAAGAATAAGATAGAAGAAAACAAGGACATCTTGAAATCCCAGGAAGACAAAGAGCTGTCTTCTTTAGCCGAAACGGAAATATCTCAACTGATGGAAAAACAGACAAATACAGAAAAAGAGCTGGAAAAGCTGTTAAGCCAAAAAGAAAATCATGAAACACCGAAAGCGGTAATCGTGGAGATACGAGCAGGTACCGGAGGCGATGAAGCAGCAATTTTTGTGGCTGATTTATACAGAATGTATTCGAAATATGCCTCGCTGGAAGGCTGGCAGCAAAAAGTTCTTGACTCCAAGCCTATTGATATAAACGGATTTAAGGATATTGTTTTTGAATTAAAGAACGGCGATGTTTTTTCCAAAATGAAGTATGAGTCAGGAGTTCACAGGGTTCAAAGAATACCAGTAACGGAAAAAGCTGGAAGAATTCACACCTCCACCGCTTCAATAGCTATTTTGCCAAAACCGAAAAAGGCGGAAATTAAAATAAAGCCTGATGAAATGAAAATCGATTATTACCGTTCTTCCGGTCCGGGCGGACAAAACGTCAACAAAAGGGAAACAGCGGTAAGAATCACCCATTTGCCCACCGGCATCGTGGTAACTTCTCAAACCGAAAGAAACCAGCTCCAAAACAAAGAAAGCGCCTTAAGCATCTTGGAAGCAAAGCTTTTGGAAAAGAAAGAAACGGAAGAAACGGAAAAAATCGGCAGTAACAGAAAAGCCCAGATTGGCTCGGCAAAAAGGGCGGAAAAAATCAGAACATATAATTTTCCTCAGGATAGGGTAACCGACCACAGGATTAAAAAAAGCTTTCACAATATCGAAGAAATAATGGAGGGAAAAATAGCCCCCATTATTGAAGCTCTAAAAAAAGAAATCCAGGATTAAATTATTGGATTTCCTTGATGTCTGCTTCGTATTGCTTGGCAATACTAAGAACCGAATTGCCGTAAAATTCTTCCCATTTGGACCAGCTGCCGCCGGAAAAATACCTCATAACCGCCTTAAATTCGTTATTCAACACTCCCAAGTCTTTTAAATAGATTCCGGCTGCCAGAAAGGCGTCTTTAATATTCCAGGGGTCAGCCGGCTTGCCAGTGACCTCTTTTACTTTTTCAGCATATTTTTCCCAGGTATCGGGGATAAACTGGGCCGGACCCATGGCCCCTCCCCAGCCAACGCTCATGGGACAGGAAACCGGCGTATCGACGAAATTCCGTCCCAATTCCTGGGTAATTGCTAAAAATATCGGCACATCTCTTTTCGGATTCATTACCCGACTCACCGCCGTACCGCTGTTGGCCTTTACGCCAGCGCCGGTTTCAGTGTTTTTCAGATAGCACTGTCCTACGTTTTTCCCGATGTTTGACTCCTGGGTTAAAACCGCCATAAGCAAAGCCGGCCTGATTCCCGTTATCTTCTCGACATAACGGGCTATATCCAATGCCTCGCCGAAAGTAGGGGCCTTGGGAACGCCGATTAATTCAAAAATCCTGGCCCTGATATCAGCCGCTCTTTTCTCAATTTCTTTCTTTTCCTTAAGGGACTTCTGGTATTCGGCCTCGGTTAAATTTAAAATCTGTTCCTGGCTTTTCTTGGTGCCTTCGCTTTCCTTTTTCTGGAGCTGCTGGACAATGACCATCTGTTCCATGTCGGTCTTATCGGAATCCAAAGACTCTTTCTGAGTTTCCAGGGTTATTTTAAGGTCTTTTATCCCGGTTAAAATTTCCTGGGTTTCTGAGTTTAAAGCTTCGAGTGCGATAAGGTTATCAAAAAAATCAGAAAGCTTTTTCTCGGAAAAAAGAATCTCAATCAGGGGTTTTTGGTCTTCTTCGCTGATAACTTGTAAAATCTTAGCCATCCTAGTTTTTGAGTCGTCGATTTTAATTGAGGTCTTGCCGATTGAACCTTCCGTGTCCTGAATCTGAATTTTAAGGTCTTTTATTACCAGATTGCTTTGGTTGATCTGAGCCGACAGCTTGTCAACCTTTTTCTTTAAAAGAGAAATCTGGTTTTTAAGAGTATTCTTTTGCTGCTCGGTCTTGGAAATATCCTGGTCATATTGGCTTATCTGCTCCTCATACTTTTTAAGCAGCGCTTCGCATTCTTCCCGGCTGCTGCACTGCTCCAGACCGTTTTCCTGGGCAAAAACCAGGACGTTGGGAAGAAAAAGAAAGAAAAACGAAAGCAAAACCAAAAAACCAAAACTTTTTGATTTTAAACCAAAGTTTTGGCTTTTTGTTCCAGCAAATTTTCCTCTAGCCTTTTTTTGCATTTTGGTCCGGCTTTTCCGGAGCCTTGGGAGGAATTTTAGGTTTTTCTTCTGCTCCTTCTGCTTTCTCTTCCTTCTTCTTTGTCTCAACCATTTCCACCTCTTCCACTTTTTCTTCAACCGGTTTCTTTAATTCCTCTTCCACCTTGGCTTTCTGGGAAATAAGAGCCACAATCTCCTCCGGCCCCTTAAGAATTTTTACTTCTTTGGGAACAATTAAATCCTTGATCAGGATGTTGTCTTCAAAGGTTCTCAGTTTTTCTATATTAACCTTAATCTCGTGAGGAAGGTTCTGGGGCAGGGCCTTTACTTCCACTTCATGGATATTCTTAACCAAGGTTCCACCCAGCTCTTTTACTGCCAATGATTCTCCTTCAAAAACCAAGGGGACTGCAGCAGTAATCTCCTCATCCATTCTCGGCTGGTAAAAATCAACATGAATGGGCTTTTTGGAAATGGGGTCAATTTCTATGGCGTGAATCAAAACAAGAAACTTTTTATGGCCCACCTCAAGAGAAATCAAAGAACTTTCACCGGCTCCCTGAAAAACTTTCTCGAATTCTTTTTCGTCTACTTCCAAAGAAGCAGTTTCGGTCTTGGGCCCATACAAAACTGCCGGCAAAATACCTTTGCTTCTTAATTTTTTCACTTTCTTACCAACCTCCTTCCTGATTTTAGCCGATAAGGTTAACATTAATTATTTCTTTTCCCTGAGTTTGAATTTTTTGTCTAGTACTGCCAACGTCTCCATCACCCCGGTATATTCCAGTTCCGACATGGGCAACATGGCCGCCCCAAAAAATCCCTGCCTTCTTATTCCTTCTGCTTTCTTGGAAACATTTTTCCTGACATAATCCCAGTAAGGGTGATCAAAACAATCAGCCGGCTCGGTTAACTTACCATTTTTCACCGAAAAAGCCAAGCAACTTATCACCGGAGGCCCGTCAAAATACGACACGGGAGAATTTTTCTTTACCGGCATAAGAGGACCAATGTGTGAACCCCTCATAAATCCGGCCACAAAATGCCCGATGGTAAATGGACCTAAAACCTCACCTGTGGCGGGAAAATCTTTCTGGGTTCTTATCAGCATTACCGGATCATCTTTTCCCACATACTTGCCGGCAATATTGTGAAGACGGGAAGTGCAGGCCGAAACCGCCTGATCTCCGCTATTTCTGGACCAGATGGATTCCACTATGTATTTTTCCGAATCTCTTAAAAGAGCAGCAATATCATAAAGATCTTCCGGCGCATTAAGTTCAATAATCCGGTCTGCTTCCGTGTAAGAAACATCCATAATTACGAACTTGAACCCTTTTTTAATTTCCGGGGAAAGCATGAAGCCCGGAGTGTACATCGGATCGGCAAAAGCCAGATACAAGGGAAGATTAAAGGCTCCCGGATCGGTCTTGTCGGCCTGAAAGAAAAGAAACGGCTCAGCCGGTCTTTCTTCAATTTCCATTTCCGCCACGGCCGGACCCATTCCTTTTACGTTTCCGGAAAATGTATCTTTTAACAGATCCTGGCCTGCTCCGTAAAGACCCTCCTCCTTGGCTTCCGCTGTACCGGCGACAAAAGCATCCCAGCAGAGTTTGTGAATTTCTTCATTCAAGATTCCCCTCTCGTGGGTGGAAAGAATGGCAATGTCATCGCCGGTAAATCCAATGTAAGAATCGATGAGCAATCCTTTTCCTTTTTTCTTAATATATTCCTCTACTGTTTCCAGAAGCTTCTGGCTCGGCCTAATGTGACCACCAATGCTTCCGATATCTGCTTTAATTACGCTTAAAGTAATTTTTGGCATAATATATATTATTTAATTTATTAATTAGATGACCTTTTTTGTTTTTCTTTTTTAGCCACTATTAAAGTTGTTTTGATTATGACATCGGAGCTCAAAGACATTGAAGCAATCTTATTCTCCACCAGGAATTCAGCAAATTCAGGAAAAGAACTGGGTGCATCGCCGCAAATCCCCACGTATTTCTTCCTTTTGTTGCATTTAAGTATAACATCTTTTATCATTTCCTTCACCGCCTCATTTCTTTCGTCCCCCACCTTGGAAATCAAGGAAGAATCCCTGTCCAAACCCAGAACCAGCTGGGTTAAATCATTGGAGCCGATTGACATTCCGTCAAAAACATCCAAAAACTCATTGGCCAGAATGACGTTGGAAGGAATCTCGCACATGACATAAACTTCAAAACCATCCACTCCCCTTTTCAAACCGAATTTCTCCATTAACCTTATCACTTCTTTCCCCTCTTGAACCGTCCGGCAAAAAGGAATCATTGCTTTAAGATTCTTTAAACCGAATTTCTCCCTTACTCTTTTAATGGCTTTGCATTCCATCTCAAAAGCCGGAGTGAATTTCTCATCATAATACCTGGAAGCCCCCCGCCAACCGATCATGGGATTTTCCTCTTTGGGCTCAAAAAGTCCTCCTCCCAGAAGCTGGGCATATTCATTTGATTTAAAATCGGAAAATCTGACAATAACCGGCTTGGGATAAAAAGCAGCGGTTATCCTGGCTATTCCCTGGGAAAGCTTATCAACAAAATATTCTTTCTTGTCTTTATAGCCAATTGTCAATTCCTCAATTTTTCTTTTTAAGTTTCTGTCTTTTAATTGATTGAAATGATAAAGAGCCAGGGGATGGATTTTAATCTGGGAAGCGATGATAAATTCTTCCCGGGCCAGACCGACTCCGCTGTTAGGCAGAAAAGAATTCTGAAAAGCGCCGTCCGGACTGCTGGTGTTCATCATTATCTTGGTCCTGGTTTTGGGAATCTTATCCAAATCATATTTCTTTATCTCGAACTCCAATTCCCCGTTCCAAATATTGCCTTCCTGTCCGCCGGAACAATCAACAGTAACAATCTGGTTCTTCTTTAAAATCTTTATGGCCTGCTTTGCTCCCACAATTGCCGGAATTCCCAGTTCCCTGCTGACTATGGCTGCGTGGCAAACCCTGGAACCCTCTTCGGTAACAATGGCTTTGGCTATCTTCATTATCGGCTCCCAGTCAGGATCAGTCATTCTGGTAACTAAAATCTCTCCAGGCTTAAATTGTTTTATCTCAGAAACATTGGGAATGATTCTTGCTTTTCCTGAAACAATTTTTGAGCCAATAGCTTCTCCCTTTAATAATAATTTTCCTTTTCCTTTTAAAATGTATTGGGTATAGCTTTTGGTTTCCTGGGGCGTATGAATGGTTTCCGGTCTTGATTGAACGATGAAAATTTCCTTGGTTTTTCCGTCTTTGGCCCATTCAACATCCTGGGGCGAACCGTAATGTTTTTCAATTAAAACCGCCCATTTTGCAAGCTGTAAAATCTCTTCATCCTTTAGAATAAGGCTGTTTCGGTCTTTTTCTGAAACTTTTACTTCCAGCGTCTGTTGAACATTTGTTTTTTGCGCCTTATAAACCAGTTTCCTTCTCTTGGTACCCAGTTTCTTGGAAATTAATGGCTGGAAACCTTTATCCAGAGTAGGCTTAAAAACCAAAAATTCGTCAGTAATAATTCTTCCTTTAACCACCATTTCTCCCAATCCCCAGGAACCATTGATTAAAACCACATCCCTGAACCCGCTTTCGGTATCAAGGGTGAACATGACGCCAGCCGATGCCAGATCGCTCCTGACCATTTTCTGAACTCCGACCGATAAAGCGATTTTAAAATGGTCAAATCCTTTTTCTTCCCGATAAGAAATCGCCCGGTCGTTAAACAAAGAAAGGATGCATTTTTTAATTGCCTTTAGCAGCTCATCTTCTCCTCTGATATTCAAATAGCTTTCGTGAACTCCGGCAAAACTGGCGCTGGGCAAATCCTCAGCCGTTGCCGAGCTTCTGACCGCCACGTCAACGTTTTCCGTTTCATATTTTTTTGATAATTTCCTGTAAGATAAAATGATTTCCCTTTTCAAGTCCTTGGGAAAATCCGCATTTAAAATGAGTTCCCTGGCTTTTTCTCCTGTTTCCTGCAAGCTTCTAATATTTTTAGAATCAAGATTTTTAAAAACTTCTTTTAATTTCGGGGGAAGCTTGTTAGTCTTGAGGAAAGAACGGTAGAAATAAGAAGTGGTGGCAAAACCGTCGGGCACGTTAATTCCGTGCCTTGTAAGCTTGGAAAACATCTCTCCCAAAGAAGCATTTTTCCCGCCAACCAAAGGAACATCTTTTATGGAGATTTGTTTAAACCAAAGAATGTTCTTTTTGCTATTATTTTTATTTTTCATAATCCATTGTTAATTGTTGGTGTTTTTCCAGTCCCGCTAAGTAAAGCTGCTGGATTTCGCCTAGGGTCAGGGCTGTGGTGTAAATACGGATATCGTCTATGGTGCCGTTGAAATACCCATTAACTTCATTGAAGGGATTTATGCTTGTGCAATCATATCTAACATTTCCTATACATGTAGGAAGACCTCCATTGATTTGCCTATTCTCGCCTGCAGAATTTGCCTCAACTGAATTAACAAATAGCTTTACTATACTGCCATTGTATGTTCCGACAATATGATACCATGTGCCCGGACTTATGGATGCTGTGTTAACTTTTGTTTCCCATCCAGTCCATTCACCAGGACCCGAGCGGCCTACTTCGAAATAAAGATTATTGCTGGAGATCCAAAATGCGTATCCATAATATGACCAGTTGGAGTATTCTCCCATAATTCCGCGATCAGATAGGTCATTTAATTTTATCCATGCGCTGACGGTAATTGCGGATGTTAGCGTACCCGAGAGGTTTGCGTTGGCACTGACATAATCATTCCCCCCGTCAAAACTCAAGGCATTCTTCCCTTGCCCTACTCCCACCACCTTGTAAGGAGTATCATCAACACAGGTAGCGCCATATATAGTTCCGTTGTTTCCGTATCCGGAAAGATCTTTAGCAGTGCAATCGTCAAAGTTCCATACTCCCACTGCTTCATTGCCAATAGCGTGCTGAACACTCTGGCTGAATTCCAATGCCTTAGTAATCTTGGCTTTTTGTCTTGGACCGCTTAAACTAACCAGGACAACGCTGGACAGCAGACCAATGATGGCTATTACTACCAAAAGCTCAATAAGGGTGAAAGATTTTCTTGTTAAGGTTTTCATCAAGGACAAAGTTCTTATTTATCCTTTTTAATTATTCTATCAATCTTTGCCACGCTTTCAGGATTGGATAGGGTCGATAAGTCTCCAATTTCTTCGCCAACACATAATTTTCTTAAAATCCTTCTCATTATCTTTCCCGACCTGGTCTTGGGCAAATCCTCTACTATATATACTTCCTTTAGGGTAGCAATGGATCCGATCTCTCTTCTTACATGATTGATAACCTTTTCCTCCAGAGCGGGACAGGAATCCTTGCTTTTGGGAACAACAAAAGCAATAGGCACCTCCCCTTTTATTTTATCAGGTATTCCCAAAACCGCACACTCAGCAACCTCAGGATAAAGGTTAATGGCTGCTTCCAGTTCCCCAGTGCTCAACCTGTGACCAGCCACCTTGATCACATCATCAACCCGTCCGACAATCCTGATTAAGCCGTTTTTGTCTTTTTGGGCCGCATCGGAAGTAAAATATATCTTTTTTCCGTACTGGCTCCAATAAGTCTCCAGATACTTTTTCGGGTTTTTATAAGTTCCCCTTAAAAGCCCGGGGGCAAAAGGAGAAAGCATAACCAGATTTCCTTCTTTATCAGCCGGCAAGGGTTTGCCTTTTTCGTCTAAAATATCAAATTTAAATCCGGGTAAAGGCAGACCGGTAAAGGCTGGTTTAAAGGGCCCCAGACCGGGTAAAGATGTTATTAAAATTCCTCCTGTTTCGGTCTGCCACCAGGTATCAACCAATGGACACTTTCCCTTTCCGACTTCTTCAAAATACCAAAGCCAGGCTGATTCATCGATCGGTTCACCTACCGAACCCAAAATTTTTAAATCTTTAAAAGAATATTTTTTAACCAATTCCTCTCCGTATTTTTTGAACATCCTGATGGCGGTAGGAGCGGTATAAAAAACCGTTATCTTGTGCTTTTCAATAATCTGGGCCCAGCGGTCAGGACTAGGCCAATCAGGACAGCCTTCATATATAATAAAGGTTGTACCGTTAAGTAAAGGACTGTAGCAGGAATAGGTTGCTCCGGTAATCCAGCCGATATCAGCTGTACTCCAGAAAATCGTATCTTCCTTTAAATCGAATATCCATCTGCCTGTCCATAAAGCCTGGACCATATACCCTCCGCAGGTATGCTCGCATCCTTTGGGTACGCCGGTCGTACCACTGGTAAAAAGAATGAATAAAAGATCTTCTGAGTCGGTTGCCACTGCCGGACAATTCTCGCTTTCTTTTTTTACAAGCTCATGCCACCATAAATCCTTATCAGACCAAGCAACTTCATTACCGGCCCTCTTTACCACTACTACCTTCTTAATATTAGTTTCCTTAATTCCCTCATCGGCATTTTCCTTTAAATTAATTATTTTGCCTCTCCTGTAATATCCGTCCGCGGTAATTAAAACTTCCGCCTCTGTAATCTGTAGTCTTATCTTTAAGGCGGAAGGAGAAAAAGCGGAAAAGACAACACTGTGGACCGCGCCGATCCTGGCACAGGCCAGCATGGAAATTATGACCTCGGGAATCATGGGCATATATATTCCCACTCTGTCCCCTTTCTTAACTCCCAATTTCTTTAAAGCATTGGCAAATTTATTAACTTCCTTAAAAAGTTCTCCGTAGGTCAAAACTCTGGTTTTTTCATTTAAAAGCTCTGGCTCCCAGATTATTGCCGGCTTGTCCTTTCTCTCCGGCAGATTCCTGTCCAAAGCATTCTCGGTAATATTCAGTTTTCCCCCAACAAACCATTTAAAAAAAGGCGGCTTGTGTTCAAACACCCTCCGCCATTTTTTTCTCCAGAACAGTTCGGAAGCCAACTTCTCCCAAAATTTAAGCGGGTTCTTGGCTGCTTCTGCATAAATCTTTTTATCATTCACCCAGGCCTCTTTTTTAATCTCTTCGGTGGGATAGAAAAGCCCGTTTTTCTTGGGTAGAATCTTTTTAGACATATATATTATTATACCTAATTAAAAAATCGGGGCAAAGCCCCGAAATTAATTATAATCCCCATTACTTTTTAATCCTTTTTACGAATTCATTTATTATATTTTTATAACCTTCTTTTTGAACTATATCCCAAGATTTTTTGTATTCCGGAAATCGGCTTATATGTTCAATGTCTCGTTTTAATCTTTTTTCACTATAAAATTTCAAATAAATATGAGAATGAACTGCGTGTAAAGGTATATGTATCTTTGTTATTTTTGATTTAGTTTTATATTTCCTCTCAATATATTTCCACGCCTTTTCCATTTTTTTATAATTTGGGAAAAAAAGATTATGGATTAATTCATGAATTAAAACGTCAATAAAATAATCTGGGTGTTTTTCATAAATCGGCATTGTTAAAGGAGAAGAAAAAGGTCTTCTCTTTCCAACCACATAACAATTAATGATCTTGGACTTCCATTCTAAATGAGTAATTTTTGATAATTCTTGCAGAATCTTTTTCTCTTCTTTCTTCCATAATTTTTCCACTTTTTTAATGTAATTCAAAATCTTCTTTGTAGAAGGATATTCTTTTATTTTTTCTTTTTTTAAAATCCAAACCTCTTTCCAAATTTCATCATAAATCCATGAATAATCAAAAATTATTTTAGGATAATTTTTCATATTTTACTCTTAAAGAATGTTTTTTATTTCTTCCAAGGAATGTACAATTTTCCAGGAAACTTTTTTAAGCTTATCACTCGAGCTGTTAACGGCTATTCCTTGTTTCGTAGCCTCAAAAGCTTCGATATCATTATCGCTGTCCCCTATAAAAACAACCTGGTCCATCGTAATGCCAAGCTTTTTAATCAAATCCTGAAGATGCTCAACTTTTACACCTCCTTCATTTTCCTGATAGATAATTTTTTTAACAATTCCTTTATCGTCAAATTCCAGAGATGAATTGGCATAAAATCCGTCTGCTCCAATTTTTTCAGCAACCGAATTAACATAAATATCAATTGAGGCGGAAATAAGATATATTAAATACCCTTTTTCTTTTAAATATGAGGTTAAATCTTTTGCATCATTTTTAACCTCAACATTGTTAAATAGGTTATTAATAAATTTTTCATTGGCATTACTGTTTTCTCGAAATTTTTTTGTCATTATCCTTTCACCTTCAATAAAAGAAATTTCTCCCTGCCTGCATCTGAAATAAATATCTTTGTGTTCCGGATAAGAACACCCTATCCCTTCTGTTAAAATGTGCCAAGAGTTACCATCAACCAGAGTGCCATCTACATCAAAACAAATTAATTTAATTTTATTCATAACTCTTCAAATTTTACCTCTTCAGGAAATAACAATTGAAAAGGATATCCCACGGAATTTCTTTTTATTCTCCCGCAACCCAGTTCCTTAAGGAAATTAATCATTTCAGCTGTAATTTTATCGGGATTTGCCTTTTCATCTTTGCCAATATATTCAATCTCTACAAAATCTCCCAACTCTTTTACTGCATCTAGATCAATTTCATAATCCTTGTATTCCCAGGTTTTTCTTTTCTTATCAACATTAACCAGAGATTTAAAATTAAGAGCATCTAATATTTTTCTTAATTGAGCCAAATCCTCTATCTTGGTCTCATATTCATCGCAGTAATATTGAGGTTTACCATTTTCATCATAATACCAGTTCTTGTAAACAACAGAGTGCTTACCATCCGAATCTCTCAACCTTAGCCATTCTTTAATCGGCCGAACCTCAACAAAATTACGATGAGCCGGAGAAAAATACTCGTCTATTTGATGTTGTTCTGCCTTAAATTGACCGTTCTTTTCCAAAAACTCCATTAACGGTTTGCTGTTTTCAATATTAACTTGTATTTCAATCTCAATATTATTCATGTTTTTATTCTACCAAAAAACCGCCTTTTCGGCGATTTTCTGTAATTTCTATAATCTCTTCCCTACATATTCGGTAAAGTCAGCCAAGCGGCAGGCATAGCCGAATTCATTATCGTACCAGGAAAATACCTTAACGACATTTTCATTTACCATGGTCAAAGCAGAGTCAACAACCGAAGAATAGGAATTGCCTATAAAATCAGAGGAAACCAAAGGAGCTTCTTCTACGTATAAAATACCTTTCATTTCTTTTGTCTGGGAAGCGTCTTTAAAAGCTTTATTTACTTCTTCAATTGTGGTGCTCCTTTCCACCTGGCAGACTAAATCCACAAGCGAAACAGTGGGGACGGGAACCCTTAAAGAAATGCCGTCCAGCTTTCCTTCCAGCTCCGGAATTACCTGGCTAAGCGCTTTGGCCGCTCCAGTGCTGGTGGGAATAATATTTATAGCCGCTGCCCTAGCCCTTCTTAAATCCTTATGGGCCACATCCAGAATTCTCTGGTCATTGGTGTAGGCATGAATGGTGGTCATGAATCCCCTGTTTATCTTAAAAGTATCGTTGATAACTTTAGCCACCGGCGCCAGGCAATTTGTAGTGCAGGAAGCCATGGAAAATACCTGATCCTTTTGGGAATCATATTTTTCCTCGTTTACTCCCAGAACAAAAGAACGTATTTCTTTTGATTTTGAAGGGGCAGAGATTATTACTTTTTTTGCTCCAGCCGTAACGTGCTTGCCGGCCCCCTCAATCTCGGTAAAATTGCCTGTGCATTCCAGAACAATATCAATTCCCATTTCTTTCCAGGGAAGGTTGGTCGGATCTTTCTCAGCCGTTACCCTGATTTCTTTTCCGTCCACCATTAGAGATTTTTCCTTGGCTTCTATCTTTTTGTCATAAGTACCGTAGACCGAGTCGTGCTTTAAAAGATGAGCCAGGGTCTTGGTGTCAGCTAAATCGTTTATGGCAACCACGTCCAATTCAGGATGCTTGTCGATTATCCTCCTTAAAACGGGCCGGCCGATTCTGCCGAAACCGTTGATAGCAACTTTTATCATATATTTAATAATATATTAATTAATTATTCTTTTATGCCTAAAAGTTTTGAGATTTTTTCTTTGTCAAAACCCACTATCAACTCCCCGTCTATATCTATAATGGGAACCCCTAACTGTCCGGTTTTTTCAATGATTTCATCTTTGAGCTTCTCGTCCCGGGAAACGTCAATTTCCTCAAATTCAATGTTATGCTCTTTCAAATAATGCTTTAAAGTAACGCAGTAAGGGCAGACTGGGGTAATAAATATCTTTACCATTTTAATTATTTAATCTGGTTAACTAAATCCTCGACTGACTTACAGACCTCGGAGGGCTGATTGTTCGTCAGTTTGCAGAGCATGGCGGTCAGGGCATTTGTTTCGTTCTCTTCCCCCTCTCCTTCACCGCTGCCCATCCGATAATACTTGCAGCCGAATACCAAGGTTGGTATTCCGCCGTCGCTGTACTTGGAAAATACTTCGCTGTCATTCTGAGAATCCATATTGTTATGGAAAGAAACTAAACCTTCGAAGTTCTTAAGCACATTTTCCAGTATGGGATGTTCCCATTTACAATGAGGACAACCGGTTGAACCAAAGAAATAAACTATTGGCTTGCCGTCTTCCGTACAAACCTCTTCCTCGCTTGTTAAGAAATTTCCCACTGTGGTGGTGGCAACCGCTGCCTTCTCCACAGCTTTCTTGTCCATGTCATATCCTTCCGGGAATAAAAGCTTTCCGTCTTTGGATACGTAAGAATCATAACCCTGTTCTCCGATTTTAAGGCTGACCTTGAAAACGCCGTTGGCCTCGCTTACGCCAACCAAAGAAGCGGTTCCTCCGCCCGCTAAAATATTGTTATTGATATATCCTATCGCCCTTTCCGCTGCCTGCTGGGAAGAAACGCTTAGACCCGCTCCCCCTAATTTTCCTTTCTGGAATAAAAAGGCAATTACTATCAAGGCAACGATGACTATAATAACTACTATCAGGTTCTTGTTAATTTTTATAGGCATGAATTTTTATATATATTAATTAATAATAATTTAATATATCACTATCTTTTCTTCTTGTAAACTTTGTTTAATTCTTCAAGAATATCCTCGACCTTAATACCGTACTGTTTGCAAACCTCTCCCAGCTTCAATTTGTTCATTTCGTACTGGGCAAAAGGACAGCTCAAACAGGGCAAATTATGCTCCAACAAGATTTTGGTCATCTTCTCATCTTGCAAGATATCGCCTAAAATTGTTTTCTCAGATATTTTCTTCATAAATCAGATTAAAAGATTTTCAATAAAAAGGCAAGTCCCAAAAGAACAAGCAGGATGCCGGAAATGAATCTGGAATTCTTCTTGAATTTCTCCCTCCATTCCTCAACGTTTTCCGTCCGGGAAAAGCCGAAGCCGACAACAGCGACAATGATAAATAAAGGCAGGACAAAGAAGAAATTATACAAAAGAAAATATGGGTAGGGAGAAATGTTTTTCTCAGCCAAAATTGTGGCGTAGCTCAGGGGTAAAGCAAAGCTGCAGGGAAGCTCAACCAAGGAAGAAAAAAGGGCCAGTAAAATAACTGCCGGCAAGGTGGCGTAGCCGATGAACTTCTTAATAACCGGATGGGCAAACTTCGGTATGGCTAAAGAAACCTTTTGACCTTCTTTGAGAAAAAAGAAATCTTTTGCCATCCAGAGACCAATGGCAAACAATAAAATCCCCAGACCGGTTTTAAGAGGAGTGATGTAGAGAACCAGATTTTCCTTAAAGAAACAAAAGCTTTTATAAACCCCGATCATCAAAAGGAAATAGAATAAAAAGACGCTGAAAGAAAAAATAATCCCGGCCCTGATGGCCTGCTTGAAAGAAGAGCTGGTTAAAAGATAGGCCAGGAGCATTATTAAAACAGAGATGGTGCAGGGATTTATTCCGTTGGCCAGTCCCAAAACCGCACCCATGCCCATCAAAGAAAGAGATTCGGGAATTTTAATTTCTTTCCCGAAGAAATTGATGCTTTGAGGTTTTTCCTCTGCAGGACAGGTTTCTCCGCCAATCAATGACTTAATGTAGTTTTCTATCTCCACCCCGCTGGTTTTATCATCCAGATAGCCTAAAAAATATCTTTCTCCGATAAAAGTCAGGGGTACGTTTACTACCGCCAGGGCCTGGTCCGGCACCTTGTACTGCTCGCCCATCTGTTGGTAAAGATCCAAGTTTTCCTGATTGGAAATCTCGTACCTTTTAATGTCCAATTGGGGATATTTTCCTTCTATTTTTTTTAAAAACTGTTCCTCTTGGTGACAAAAAGGACAGGAAGCGCTGTAGAAAAAATACATCTCAACCTTGTTCTCCTGAGCCAAAATAAAATCAGCTTTTATTAAAAGGCTGAAGACAATAATTAAAAATAAAAAGGAAAACTTTTTCACAATAATATTTTAACAGATTATTCCCCCGCCTAGCAACTCCTCTCCTTTGTAAAAAACCACTGACTGGCCCGGGGTCACTGCCCGCTGGGGCTTGTTAAAGATAACTTTAATTTTTTTACCAAAGGGTTTTACAATTACTGGAACCGCTTTTTGCCTGGACCTAGTTTTTACTTTAATCTTAAGAGGAAATTTCGGTTTTTTACCGGAAACCCAATTTACTTCCTCGGCAATTAAATCTTCTCTCCCCAATTCCTTTTTATTCTTGCTGACAATCAAAACATTCTTTTTAAGGTCTTTATCAACCACATAATATGGTCCTCCGGAAAGTCCTATTCCTTTTCTCTGTCCGATAGTGTAAAAACACAGGCCCTGGTGCCCGCCGATTACGTCCCCTTTTTCATTAATAATTTCACCGGGTTTGGGCTTAAGATATTTCTTCAAAAAATCATTTATGCCTTTTTCAATAAAGCATATTTCCTGCGATTCAGGAATGTTTAAAACTGGCAATCTGAATTTTTTCGCCAAATCTTTTGTTTGTTTTTTAATATAATCTCCCAAAGGGAACAAAATGCGCTTTACCTGTTTCTGGTTTAACTTCCACAAGAAATATGATTGGTCTTTTTCTTTATCCTTGCCCCTTAACAAAGCGTTTCCCTTTTTCCTGACATAATGACCAGTGGCGATAAAATCGCTTTTAAAAGATAATGATTTTCCAAGAAGCAAACCGAACTTTATCTCTTTATTGCAGACCACGCAGGGATTGGGAGTGCGGCCCCTTTTATACTCCCTCAAGAAATATCCAATGATTCTTTTTTTGAATTCTTTTCTTAAATCAAAAACTAAAAAAGGAATATTCAAAATCTTGGATATTTTCCTGGCTCTTTTTTCCGAATTTTTAAAAGCTTGGGAATCAAAAAGCTTCATGAAAATTCCCTTCACTTCAAATCCTTGTTTTTTCAAAAGAGCGGCTGCAACGCTGGAATCAACCCCGCCCGACATGGCAACCAAAACTTTCATATCTGCAAAAATCCGGCCACGATTAAATCTATTGCTTCTTTTTCGCTTACTCCCCTCATTCTTAAATAATTCAACTCCTCTTCGGAAATCTTCCCTATTGAGGCCTCGTGGGTAACCTGAGCCAGCCTGTTCTGGCAGACTATTTCCGGACTTAAGGAAATTTTTGATTTTTCATCAACCAATAATCCCTGGCAGTCCAGATGTCCCTTGGCCGGCGCCAGAGCCAAAACCCTGCTTTTGGCTTCAATCTGGCTGTTCTTTTTTCCCACCAGTCTCAGTTTTAAAACTCCCTGGGCATTTTCTCCCTCCAAAAAAATCTCTTCCTTTAAACTTATCTTTGAATTTACTCCATTGATGACAAAATTCATCTGACCCGAAGCGTTCTTTTTGTTGTGAAAAGAAGTTATTAAATTAAGCGTTTCCGGCGGAAACAGATTCTGGTAATTATATGTGAGCTTTACGCCTTTTTCCAAAAAGAACTCGTAGTCGGGACTGACAAAATCCTTTTCTCCCCATTTATGAACATGGTTATATTCCAGAGACGCTCCCTCTTTAAGGATCAGTTTTCCCTTGGCTTTATGGGTTCCGCAAAGATTGTTCTTGATGGAATTGCAGAGAACATTAGCCCTGGCCTTGATATTTTTTTCAACCACCAGAATGTTGGTCAGGTTTTGACTGGCTTTGGGCAAAGCCAAAGTTAAGCAGGTCATTAAAGGATAATCTGTCTGTTCTTTGACCCAGACAAAATATCCTTCTTTTGGCTTGACCTTAAAGAGTTTTTTAACCCAGGCGAACTTTTCCCAAGCCAAAGGGCTGGGAAGAATAATCGTTCCCTTGGGCTGGGAAATGTTTTCAACCTTATGGTCAATTTGCAGAAAATTTGCATTCAAGGCATTTTTCATAGCCGTATTTTTTAATGCTTCTTAAGGTTTTTTTGTAATCCTTGTTTTTACAGATGATCTTGCCGTCAACCATGACATTGGTAATTTTGGGTTTTAAAAAATTAAGAATTGTTCCCGAATGGGTAATTAATAAAATTGAAATGTTCTTTGATTTTTCCTTTTTTATTATCTTGGAAACCGTTTCCAGTTTCTTGATATCCAGACCGGAATCTATCTCATCGAAAATTATGAGCCTGGGCTTTAAGGAAAAAATCTGGAGAAGTTCCGAAATCTTCTTCTCGCCGCCGGAAAAATCCAGATTTACCTCTCTTTCCAACAGCCCTTCGGCTTCTTTTATCCTAAAATCCTTTCTTTTGGAAATCTTTTTTAAAAGAGAGGAAAGCTTCACTCCTTTTATTGCCGGAGGAGACTGCCAGCTTAAGGATATTCCCAACCCAGCTCTTTTTTCCGGAGAGAATCTGTTGATTTTCTTTCCTAAAAAAACAATCTCCCCTTTATCAATTTCGTACTTCGGGCTGCCCATAATGGTCTGGGCCAGAACGCTTTTGCCCGAACCGTTGGGACCCAAAAGAGCCTGGATTTCTCCAGGACCTATCTCCAAATCAACCCCTTTAAGTATTCCCTTTCCATTTGCGCCGACGTAAAGGTTTTTGATTCTTAACGGGCTCATTAAAGAATTTCTTTGTTTTTTAATTTAAGATTTTTATTAAATTCGTACTTTATCAAAGTAGCGGTAGGTATCTCCAGATTTATAATCTCCTTATCAGATATTCCTTCAATATGCTTTACCAAGGATCTTAAAGGATGATGGCTGGCTACAATCAGAATGGTCTTGCCTTTTTTCAAGTCTTTTGCAATGTGGTCGGCATAAAGAGGCAGGACCCGCTTTAAGGTTTCTTTCAGGCTTTCTCCTCCAGGAGGACCTTCATTAAAACTACTTTTCCACAAATGAACCTTTTCCGGACCGTATTTCTTCTTCATCATTTCTTTGTTCAATCCCTGGAGCTCTCCATAATATCTTTCATTTAATCTTTCGGAAACGTAAACCGGAAAATAATCCCTGTTTATTTCATGGAAATTGCCCCATTTCTGCATTTTTCCCTCAAAATGGATGAAAATAGGATATTTTTCCACCAGATGCTCGAAAATCCTTAAAACCGTATCCTGGTTCCTTATCAAAGGAGACGTATAAATGGCGTTAATTTTAATTTCCGACAGCTTCTGGGCAACTTTTTCCACCTGCCTGATCCCCTCCCGGCTCAAAGGAACATCAACCCAGCCAGTAAAGCGGTTTTCCAGATTCCATTGCGATTGAAAATGTCTTAACAATAATAATGTGGGCATATATTTTAAATTTCTTTTTCAATTTTTAATAACCTTTTGTATTTCGCCATTCTTTCTTTGGGAAATGGTGCTCCTGATTTAATATATTCCGCACCTATCCCGACCGCCAGATCAGAAATAAAATCATCCATGGTTTCTCCTGACCGGTTGGAAACAACTATCTTCCATCCGGCTCTCTGGGCAGTTTTGGCGCAATCAACAGTTTCTTTTAAAGTTCCTCTCTGATTAGGCTTAATAATTATGGCATTGGCGCAGTCCTCTTTTATCGCCCTCTTCACCCTGTTTTTGTTTGTGACCGTCAAATCATCCCCTATTAAAAGGATACCATTAATTCTTGATTTTAACCTCTTCCATCCTTTCCAATCATCTTCAGCCAGAGGATCTTCCAAACCAATGATGGGATATTTTTTAATCAAACCAGAATAATATTCAATCAATTCATCAGAACTAAAGTTTTTAAAATTAGTCTCGTATCTTCCATTTTTAAAAAATTGGGAAGAAGCAACGTCTAAAATAATCTTTATCTCTTTTTCAAAATTAAGATTCCTAACTGCCTCTAAAATCAAATCAAGCGCTTGTTCCGGCCTTTTAACAGGAGGAGCAAAACCTCCCTCATCGCCGGTCTTTAAAGCCGAAACCCCGTATTTCTCCTTAATAATCCTTTTTAATTCCTGATAAGTCCTTAATCCCAGGTTAAAAGCTTTGGAAAAAGGTTTTACCATGGGAACAATCATGAATTCCTGAAAATCTAAATCATTTTTAGCATGAGCTCCGCCATTAATAACATTAAAACAGGGCGTTGGTAAAGAAGGTTTTCTTCCAGCAAGCTGAGAAATGTTTTTCCATAAAGGAATATTTTTTTCTTTAGCTCCAGCCCTGGAAACTGCCAGAGAAACCCCTAAAATTGCATTGGCTCCCAACCGGGATTTGTTTCTTGTTCCGTCCAATCGTATTAAAAGATTATCGATTTCTTTCTGCTTAACAACCTCTTTTCCTTTTAATTTCAGCCCAATAATATTAACATTTCTCACTGCTTTTAAAACCCCCATGCCTTTAAATCTTTTGCCTCCGTCTCTTAATTCCATCGCTTCTTCTTTTCCTTTTGAAGCGCCCGAAGGAACCGAAGCGGAAAACTTACCCAGATCAGTAACCAATTCTACCTTGACGGTAGGATTTCCCCTGGAATCAAGAATTTCTTTGGCTGAAATATTTTTAATCATATATTTTTTCATTTATTTATTATTAATTGTTGGTGGGTCTTTAGGCCTGCTAGGTGGTGCTGCTGAATTTCATAGGCCGAAAGAGCGGTGGAATAAATGTGTACGTTGTCGATTAGGCCGCTAAAATACATCCCGGGGTACCCTCCTGCTCTTCCAATTGCAAACGGTTGAGCATCGCCAGCGCCGCTAACCGTCTGAACGACTGTTTTAATCAGGGTTCCGTCTTTATAAAACTTTACATAACTGCCATCATAAGTAACTACCACGTGTGTCCAGGTATTTTGAGGAAAATTAGTTGAATTATATGTTTGACCGGAACAGGTATATTGATTAGTTGAACCATTGGCTATATTTGTAAACCATTCACCGCTTGGACAAACTCCTGTGTGTCTTACTCCTATTTCATATCTGCCGGAAACATCTGCTCCGCTCGCTGCTGCTCCTGCTATTAAAATTTGTGTGGAGCTGTAATCGCCGCCTGGTTTTATCCAAGCTTCCATCGTACCAGCCGATGCAGAAGATATCATCCCGCAATAAACGTAATTACTATTTCCATTATTAAAGCTCAAAGCATTCTTCCCCTGCCCTGATCCCACCACCTTATAAGGAGTGTCATCGGTAAAAGAAGCCCCGTAAATGGTTCCGTTGTTACCGTATCCTGAAGCATCCTTAGCTAATGTTCCCGAACCCTCATCAAAGTTCCAAATTCCAACCGCCTCAACGCCAATGGCATGTTGAACACTCTGGCTGAATTCTAGGGCCTTGCTGATTCTGGCTTTTTGTCTGGTACCACTCAAATTAACCAGAATAACACTGGAAAGCAAGCCAATGATGGCTATGACTACCAAGAGCTCAATAAGTGTGAAACTTCTTTTGGGTTGTAAATATTCTTTCATTTGATTGTTAATTGTTGGTGTTTTTCTATTCCTGCTAGGTAGTGTTGTTGGATTTCACCAATACTTAAGACGGTAGTATAGATACGGACTTCGTCTACGGTGCCTCTAAAACGGCTGCCCTCACACGCACCAATCCATAAATCATAAGCATTTGATAAATCGTAAGCCTTAACATCTGATCTATCAAAAACTCCATTAATATAAATGACGCGATTAGTTCCGTTATAGGTAATAACTACATGGGTCCATATGTTATTTGCTATTTGAGAGGATGGTTCACCCCAACCATCAGTTCCTACAATAAAATATATCCTTCTGTTATATATTTCTGTGCCGCCATGACTATCAAATCCAACTCCCCAGCCAAAGCATCCGCCAGGATGATGTTTTGAAATTATATTTGCGTAGTGACAATCAAACCCTGCTTGGTCGGCCGCGGAATTAAACCAGAATTCAATTGTAATGTTATTTGTAATATTATTTAAAACCGCACTGTTCCCAGCATTTACATAATCATCCACCCCGTCAAAACTCAAAGCATATTTACCCTGTCCAGAACCCACAACCTTATAAGGAGTGTTATCTGTAAAAGAGGCTCCGTAAATGGTTCCATTATTTCCATATCCTGATGCATCTTTTACTAATGTTCCTGAACCCTCATCAAAGTTCCAGACTCCCACCGCCTCAGCGCCAAGGGCATGCTGAACGCTTTGGCTGAATTCCAATGCCTTGGTAATCTTGGCTTTTTGTCTCGGACCGCTTAAATTAACCAGGATAACGCTGGATAGCAGACCAATGATGGCTATGACTACCAATAACTCAATTAAGGTAAAGCTTCTTTTTAATTTTAAATATTCTTTCATTTAATTGTTAATTGTTGGTATTTCTCTAATCCTGCTAGGTAAAGGTCTTGGATTTCACCTATAGTCAGGGCTGTGGCGTAAATGCGGACTTCGTCGATGAGACCGTTAAAATAATCTAATCCATATCCAAACTTTAAGGAATAGGCAGAATCTAGGGAGCCGGTAGTAACAATACCGCTATTTTCAAATTTACCATCAATATAAATATAAGTGGTATTTGTATCAAATTTACATAAAACGTGGTGCCATTTCCCATCATTAATTATAGTATTACTTCTTATTTCCTGATTTAGTGTCCCCACTACAGAATATCGAAAACTTATCTTCCCTGTGTTTGCAGCACTATTTAATCTAATCAGCCAGCCAACGTAAGGAGGAATTTGGAGTTGTTTAGCAATTATATCCCTATTTATTCCTGTTTGTGTTGTATTTACCCAAAATGATACGCTAAAATTACCAGTTCCTATTTGCAAACTTGCCCCATTCCCAGCATCAACATAATCATCCCCCCCATCAAAACTCAAGGCATTCTTACCCTGTCCTGATCCCACCACCTTGTAAGGAGTATCATCAACGCAGGTAGCGCCATTAATAGTTCCATTGTTTCCGTATCCGGAAAGGTCTTTGGCGCTGCAATCATCAAAGTTCCAGACTCCCACTGCCTCAGAACCAATAGCATGCTGAACACTCTGGCTAAATTCTAATGATTTGGTAATCTTGGCTCTTTGTCTCGGGCCGCTCAAATTAACCAGGATAACGCTGGAAAGCAAACCAATAATGGCTATTACTACCAATAATTCAATTAAGGTAAAGCTTTTTCTAAATTTTAAATATTCTTTCATTTAATTGTTAATTGTTGGTGTTTTTCTAAACCTGCTAAATAGTGATCTTGGATTTCACCTATGGTCAGGGCTGTAGCGTAGATGCGGACTTCGTCAATTAGACCATCCCAATTATATTGTGACGGATAGCCTATTCTTATAACTCTATTTCCCACATCGAAATTTGTTAAATTTGTATGAGTAGAGCTAGCAACTGCTTTTCCGTCCAGATATAACCTCATAGCGCTTGAGTCCCGGGTCATCGCTACATGGTGCCAATTAGTATCAGAAGGCGCCCACGTCCCACCGCTAATATTGTTGGGCGTCTGGTCGTTATAACCGACGTACATATTAACGCCACCTGAGCCCCATGAACTTCGTTCAAATGTAAAAAACCATGGTTTGCCGCTATAAAATACCGTGATAAACCCCCTTTCCTGATTATACGGTAAAGATGTCCCTTTTACCCATAAAGAAAATGTCACAGGCCCTGTCCCAATGTTTATAGCCGGCGTTTCTACATAATCATCCACCCCGTCAAAACTCAAGGCATTCTTCCCCTGCCCCGATCCCACCACCTTGTAAGGAGTATCATCAACGCAAATAGCACCATTTATAGTTCCATCATTTTTGTATCCGGAAAGGTCTTTTGCGCTGCAATCATCAAAATCCCAGATTCCCACTGCCTCAACACCAATGGCGTGCTGAACGCTCTGGCTGAATTCCAATGCCTTGGTAATCCTGGCTTTTTGTCTAGGGCCGCTTAAACTAACCAGGATAACACTGGAAAGTAAAGCAATGATAGCTATTACTACCAGTAATTCAATTAAGGTAAAGCTTCTTTTGAATTTTAAATATTCTTTCATTTAATTGTTAATTGTTGGTGTTTTTCTAAGCCTGCTAGGTAAAGTTGTTGGATTTGACCTACGGACAAGGCAGTGCCATAGAGACGGACTTCGTCAATGATACCATTGAAATAATTCCAGCCATCAGCTATGCCAGAGCCTATCTCAAGATTTCCGGCATTGGTCATCGAACCCATTGTTGATACGTTACTGTTTTGCATAACTCCGTCGAGATAAAGAGAAAAGTTAGTTCCGTTCCTGTTCCAACCTACGAAGTGCCATAGACTATTATCTACTCGGACTGAAGAGTAAAGATTCAGGTCATTTGTACCGTCATAATAGTTCCAGCGAATGATGCCCGAACCAGGTACAAGCGACATCAGAAAAGCTACGGGACCGCCTGCACGCTTGTATAAAAGGCCGGTCACACGACCATTATTAAGGACTGTGTTGGTCTTGAACCACATCCCAACGAAGAAGCTACCATTCTCGATATTTATCGAAGAATTTTGTGATACGACAATATAATCATTCACCCCGTCAAAACTCAAGGCATTCTTCCCCTGTCCAGAACCTACAATTTTGTAAGGAGTATCATCAACACAGGTAGCGCCATTAATAGTTCCATTGTTTCCGTATCCGGAAACGTCTTTGGCGCTACAATCATCAAAGTTCCAGACTCCCACTGCCTCATTACCGATGGCATGCTGAACACTCTGGCTAAATTCTAATGCCTTGGTAATTTTGGCTTTTTGCCTCGGACCGCTCAAACTAACCAGGATAACACTGGATAGCAAGCCAATGATGGCTATGACTACCAAAAGCTCAATTAAGGTAAAGCTTCTTTTAAATTTTAAATATTCTTTCATTTAATTGTTAATTGTTTATGTTTTTCCAGTCCTGCTAGATAGTGCTGTTGGATTTCACCTATGGAAAGAGCGGTACTGTAAATGCGGACATCGTCGATAAGACCGTTGAAATAATTATTATTAAGCACTCCTATTGCGCATTTTTCACTACTGATAAGATATGGTTGTCCTGTGTTGTCTGTTTGTTCTAAAACCCCATCTACATATCTTTTTATTTTACTTGTGTCAAAAGTCCCGACAATGTGATGCCATCGTCCGTCTATCACCTTTGCTCCAACATATAAGTCCCAATATCCGCTATTGTCTTTTTTGCGTAATGCAAAAGAAGGAATATCATCTCGTAATCTAAACGACCAACCAGCCGTACTTACTCCAGCAAAGCCAGTGCCCTTTTTAACGATTCCAAGCTCTCCCGGAAATGATGCGTCATATGATGTTTTTATCCAAGCTTCTACACTTATAGCATTCTCATTATCTAAACTATTATTATTTCCGCAATCCACATAATCATCCACCCCGTCAAAACTCAGAGCATTCTTTCCTTGTCCTGTCCCCACCACCTTGTAAGGAGTATCATCAACGCAGACAGCACCATTTATGGTTCCATCATTTTTGTATCCGGAAAGGTCTTTGGCAGTGCAATCATCAAAATCCCAGATTCCCACCGCCTCATTACCAATGGTATGCTGAACACTCTGGCTGAATTCTAAAGATCTGGTAATTCTTGCTCTTTGTCTAGGACCGCTCAAACTAACCAGGATAACGCTGGAAAGCAAGCCAATGATGGCTATGACTACCAATAATTCAATTAAGGTAAAGCTTCTTTTAATTTTTAAATATTCTTTCATTTAATTGTTAATTGCTGGTGGGTCTTTAATCCTGTTAGGTAAAGGTTTTGGATTTGACCAAAGGTCAGGGCGGTGGCGTAAAGACGGACTTCGTCGATTTTACCAATCCACGGACCAGCTGCTCCGCCACTCGTAATCTGTCCAATCCTTGTCACACCACCATTGGCAGTTATAGTTGTCCCCGCTGGGATTGTTTGGCTCCCAAAACTCACGCCGTTAACAAAAGCTTCCACAGCAGTAGTGCTTGCTCTTCCAATGTTCAAATAATACCAGGTGTTGGCGCTAAAAGTATAATTCCAGGAGTAGCGGGTATTATTTATATAGATAGTGATGGGAAAAGAACTATTGGGTTCATTAAGACGTAATACAAATCCGTTAGCATTATAAGTGCCCCATTCAATTATTGGTCTATTCTGAGTTGGTTGACTGGTATTAATCCAAACTCCTATAGTAAAATTACTCGTTCCCAAGTCAAAAATAGAGCTATAGGGTATTTCCACATAATCATCATTCCCATCAAAACTCAGAGCATTCTTTCCTTGTCCTGATCCCACCACCTTATAAGGAGTATCATCAACGCAGACAGCACCATTTATGGTTCCATTATTTTTGTATCCGGAAAGGTCTTTGGCAGTGCAATCATCAAAATCCCAGACCCCTACTGCCTCATTGCCAATGGTATGCTGAACACTCTGGCTGAATTCTAAAGATCTGGTAATTCTTGCTCTTTGTCTAGGACCGCTCAAACTAACCAGGATAACGCTGGAAAGCAGACCAATGATGGCTATGACTACCAATAACTCAATTAAGGTAAAGCTTCTTTTGTGTTGTATTTCTTGTTCCATTAGTCCATTGTTAATTGCTGATGTTTTTCCAGTCCTGCTAGGTAAAGGTCTTGGATTTGACCCAAGGTCAGGGCAGTGGCGTAAATGCGGACTTCGTCGATTGAACCATCAAAATAATTCGTTAATTGACCTACCACTAAAGAACTACTGTTTGTTACGTTTTGAGAAACAGCAGATGATACGCTACTGGGACCTACTTCTAATTTTCCGTCTAAATAAATATACTGTGAAGCATCTCTATCGACAGTCCATACGATGTAATGCCACATCCCATCATTTACAGTTCTGCTGTTGCTTGTCCAATAATCGTACCCAGCTCCATTGTAAAAATTCGCACTCACGGAATTGGAAAAATAAACCAACCACCATCTACCAACCCCTCCTCCTTTCGCAATAAAATTTTGCTGAGTTATTTTATTACCAAATTTAACCCATACAGCAACCGTCCAATCATTTAAGCCCATATTTAAATTACTTCCGTTCCCATAATCAATATAATCATCTGCTCCGTCAAAGCTCAGGGCATACTTACCCTGCCCTGATCCAACAACCGCATAAGGAGTACTGGTTGTCCAACCATTAGGCGAAACAAAGTTATACAAAGTTCCGTTGTTTGCATATCCTGATGCATCTTTTACTAATGTTCCTGAACCCTCATCAAAATCCCAGACTCCCACTGCCTCATTACCAATTGCATGCTGAACGCTCTGGCTGAATTCCAAGGATCTGGTAATTCTTGCTTTTTGTCTCGGACCGCTCAAATTAACCAGGATAACACTGGAAAGTAAAGCAATGATGGCTATGACTACCAATAATTCAATTAAGGTAAAGCTTTTTCTAAATTTTAAATATTCTTTCATTTAATTGTTAATTGTTGGTGTTTTTCTAGTCCTGCTAGGTAGTGCTCTTTGATTTGATAGACCGAAAGGGCAGTGGAATAAATACGAACCTCATCAATAATACCATTGAAATAATAACTTCTTCCATTCGCGTTTCCCAATAAAACTGGCCTGCTAGTCGAGGTAATGGTACCTATTATTGAGGTTGAACCAATTAATTCTCCGTTAACGTAAAATTTTTGTTCTCCGTTTTTACCTGTAGCAACAAAGTAGTACCATTTATCAACACTAGGTGCGTATGTTTTTACTGCCAGACCATTTGTATACCAAATGCGCATTTCAACCTGGGAGCCATCCCATCCAAAATAGTAAGATTTATCATCTGTAAAAGATCCTTTATCTAAAAAAACTTGCCGGGAACCGCTAATTGTTTTAAGCTTCACCCACATAGAAATAGTAATCTCGTTGGTAATGTCCAGAATTACTCCATTCCCGCAATCCACATAATCATCATTCCCGTCAAAACTCAGAGCATTCTTTCCCTGCCCTGATCCCACCACCTTGTAAGGAGTATCATCAACGCAGACAGCACCATTTATGGTTCCATTGTTTTTGTATCCGGAAAGGTCTTTGGCACTGCAATCATCAAAATCCCAGATTCCCACTGCCTCAACGCCAATTGCATGCTGAACGCTCTGGCTGAATTCCAATGCCTTGGTAATCTTGGCTTTTTGTCTCGGACCGCTCAAATTAACCAGGACAACACTGGAAAGCAAACCAATGATAGCTATGACTACCAGTAATTCAATAAGAGTGAAACTTCTTTTAGATTTTAAATATTCTTTCATTTAATTGTTAATTTTTGGTGTTTTTCTAAACCTGCTAAATAGTGTTGTTGGATTTCACTTAGGGAAAGAGCAATGTCATAAATGCGGACGTCATCGATGATACCGTTAAACGTTGGCAAACTACTCCCTCTTGCTCCTATTGTCAACGGATTACTTGTGGTTAAAGCTGTCCAAGTGCCATTCGTGGTAGATCTTAATATGGTATTATCAAAAATTTTAATTGAGCTTATGGTTACAACTACGACGATATGATGCCATTTATTGTCAAAAAGAGAATTTCCCGTATTGCCTGTATCAATTGCCGACGTGCCACGTACATCCATTCTTAAAAATCCTCCTGGAGAAATAATTAAATCATACCCTGATGTTCCTCCATATTTTCCAATTACGCCCGAGTATGGAGAACCGGCACTCATGGTTTTAAGCCATAATTCAATTGAAAAATCTTTAGTAAAGTTTAAGCTTGCCCCGTTCCCGCAATCAACATAATCATCCACGCCATCAAAGCTCAAAGCATACTTTCCCTGCCCTGAACCAACAATTGCGTAAGGAGTACTGGTTGACCAGCCATTGGGTGAAACAAAGTTATACAAAGTTCCGTTGTTTGCATAGCCTGAAGCGTCCTTAGCCAATGTACCTGACCCCTCATCAAAGTTCCAGACTCCCACTGCCTCATTACCAATTGCATGCTGAACGCTCTGACTGAATTCCAATACCTTGGCAATTTTGGCTCTGTCCCTGGGCCCACTCAAACTAACCAGGATAATGCTGGATAGTAAAGCAATGATGGCTATTACCACCAGTAACTCAATTAAGGTAAAGCTTCTTTTTAATTTTAAATATTCTTTCATTTGATTGTTAATTGCTGGTGTTTTTCCAGTCCTGCCAGGTAAAGTTGTTGGATTTGACCAATACTTAGGGCAACATTATAGATGCTGACGTCGTCAATCAGGCCATTGAAATAACCATTAGCACAATTTGTTGATGGGCCTGTAATTGTAAGCGAATCAGATTCTCCATCTATTCCTCTCAATTGTGCAGACGCTTTCATCTCCCCATTAATATAACCAATTGTATTATTATTATTAACAAAATATGTGATAACTATTTGTGTCCAATTGCTTTTGGGCGCACTACCTATGTAAAGCCCTGCTGCATTACCGTGGTCATTCATATAAAATGTAAGATATCCACTATTTGATTGGGATAGCTCAAATTCACCAATATTGGAATGTCCTTTTGTTAATAATGTAGCGCGTTTGTCTCCACAATTAGAATTTGCATCACCCCAAACATTTGAATAAATCCAAAGTAATAATGTAAAATCTGTTCTATAAAAACTCAAGCTCGCTGAATTTGGCACTCTCACATAATCATCCACCCCGTCAAAACTCAAAGAATACTTACCTTGCCCTGAACCAACAATCGCATAAGGAGTACTGGTTGACCAGCCATTGGGTGAAATAAAGTTATACAAAGTTCCGTTGTTTGTATAACCTGATCTGTCCTTAGCTAATGTTCCTGAACCTTCATCAAAATCCCAGATTCCCACTGCCTCATTGCCAATGGCATGCTGAACGCTCTGGCTGAATTCCAATAACTTGGCAATCCTGGCTTTTTGTCTTGGACCGCTCAAACTAACCAGGATAACACTGGAAAGCAAGCCAATGATGGCTATGACCACCAATAACTCAATTAAGGTAAAGCTTCTTTTTAATTTTAAATATTCTTTCATTTAATTGTTAATTTTTGGTGTTTCTCTAAACCTGCTAGGTAGTGCTGTTGGATTTCATAGACCGAAAGAGCGGTGGAGTAAATGTGGACGTTATCGATGAGGCCGTTAAAATAAGAGGTAGAATATTTTCCAATCAGCAGATTACCAGTAAAATTATTCATATCATAGCTACTTGACCCAGAAGTCCCATAGATTACACCATCAATATAGGCAGATACTGTTCCACTCCCTCGTTTTACTATCAAATGATGCCAGGTCAATTTAGATATGGATGGTTGATTACTTATAACATCAGTAAACCACGGCCCTAAGCCAACACGCAATATGTTATCCTCAGTATGAAGAGCTATGACAAATACGGTATTTAAATCACCAATTTTTTGTTTGGACAAAAGCCAATCCCAGCCAATAACGACACTTTCTTTGAACCAAAATTCAACCGTAAAATCTCCCGTTCCAAAGTTCAAACTTGCCCCATTCCCAGCATCAACATAATCATCCCCCCCATCAAAACTCAGAGCATTCTTCCCCTGCCCTGATCCCACCACCTTGTAAGGAGTATCATCAACGCAGACAGCACCATTAATGGTTCCATCATTTTTGTATCCGGAAAGGTCTTTTGCGCTGCAATCATCAAAGTTCCAGACTCCTACTGCCTCATTACCGATGGCATGCTGAACACTCTGGCTGAATTCCAATGCCTTGGTAATCTTGGCTTTTTGTCTTGGACCGCTCAAATTAACCAGGATAACACTGGAAAGCAAGCCAATAATGGCTATGACTACCAAAAGCTCAATTAGGGTAAAGCTTCTTTTGAATTTTAAATATTCTTTCATTTGATTGTTAATTGCTGGTGGGTCTTTAGTCCTGCTAAATAGTGTTGTTGGATTTGACTCTGAGTTAGGGCTATGGTATAGATTCGGACTTCGTCAATGGTACCGTTGAAATAACCGTCTGGCCACCAAGGCGACCTTCCAATATTAGTGGAGATTGATCCTGCGGTAATTGAAGGCTGTGCAAATGTCCCTTTTATCCCACTAACGCCATTTATATATACATATGAAAAACTGCCTGATTTCCATGTTCCGGCTATGTGAAACCATGCACCTATTGGCACCGCAGGACCAACTGCCCAATCTGCGTTGTTTATATGTATGGTAGGAACTCCTGCAGCAGTTATATATAAAAGGAATGTATTGGGATTGTATGGACTGTATATTCCTCTGTCTATGAGTCTATATTCTTTTCCAGTTGCAGGGTTGGATTGTATTTTTACCCATGCGGAAAATGTTACTTCCGTAAGTCCTCCTAAGAAATTCCCCGGTATGTCAATATAATCATTCCCATCAAAACTCAGAGCGTTCTTCCCCTGTCCTGATCCCACCACCTTGTAAGGAGTATCATCAACGCAGACAGCACCATTTATGGTTCCATCATTTTTGTATCCGGAAAGGTCTTTGGCACTACAATCATCAAAATCCCAGATTCCCACTGCCTCATTGCCAATGGCATGTTGAATGCTCTGGCTAAATTCCAATGCCTTGGTAATCTTGGCTTTTTGTCTCGGACCGCTTAAATTAACCAGGATAACACTGGAAAGCAGACCAATGATGGCTATGACTACCAAAAGCTCAATTAAGGTAAAGCTTCTTTTTAATTTTAAATATTCTTTCATTTGATTGTTAATTGTTGGTGGGTCTTTAATCCTGCTAAATAGTGTTGTTGGATTTGGCCTAAGGATAATGCAGTGCTATAGATGTGAATGTTATCAAGAAAACCATTCCACATAGTGATGGGATAGCCAGCTATTCCGCCAATATTTTTATTTGCGCTACCAGGATTAGTTATATCGAAAGACATTGAACCGCTGCTAACCTGTTTGCCGTTAACAAAGAAATAATAGTTGGGATAAAAAGCAACAAAGGCAATATGGTTCCAAGTGCCATTGGCAACATTATAGCTAGAATTATATGAAGCGGTGGCACTACCATTACCATGAAGAAAACAAAGATTACCGTTGCCTAAATATAATTGATAATTCCGAGTTGCTGTTCCTGATGTCTGAATAATAACAGACATTTCATTTTTGGTTGTATCTGAAGTTTTAATCCAGGCTTCTATGGTAAATTTGCCGATGACTTGTAAACTAGTAGGATTTCCTAGCTCTATATAATCATCCACCCCGTCAAAGCTCAAAGCATACTTTCCCTGCCCTGAACCAACAATTGCGTAAGGGGTACTGGTTGTCCAGCCATTGGGTGAAACAAAGTTATACAAAGTTCCGTTATTTGCATATCCTGAAGCATCCTTTACTGTTGTACCTGAACCTTCATCAAAATCCCATATTCCCACTGCCTCAATGCCAATTGCATGCTGAACGCTCTGGCTGAATTCCAAGGATCTGGTAATTCTTGCTTTTTCTCTTGGGCCGCTCAAATTAACCAGGATAACACTGGAAAGCAAACCAATGATGGCTATAACTACCAATAATTCAATTAGGGTAAAACTTCTTTTGAATTTTAAATATTCTTTCATTTGATTGTTAATTGTTGGTGTTTTTCTAGTCCTGCTAGGTAAAGGTCTTGAATTTGACCAAAGGTCAGGGCGGTGGCGTAAAGACGGACTTCGTCGATGGTGCCGTTGAAATAAAATCTATCATTCTGACCATCTCTTCCTATAGCAAGTGTCACGCTGTTGGATATGGTATCGTGATTAGCACTTTTAGGAGTTTTTTGGACCCCATTTACATAAAAGTATTGAGTAGGTTTATCCCATACTCCCACAACGTGATACCATACTCCTTGTGTCACGGTAACCATATCCGAAGAAACAGATGTCCACGTGCCATCAATTATACCGTATGTCAAAAACCTAATCTCATTGTTTGTCGTTAATTCTATATACCATCCAGGAGCAGAGTATTTTGAAATGGGAAGTCTTCTATTTCCAGAACCACCGGTCCACTTGAACCATAATTCAACTGAAATCTTGTTATTCACAGGATTTATCGTAGTCCCAACATTCACATAATCATCCACCCCATCAAAACTCAAGGCATTCTTTCCTTGTCCCGTCCCTAACACCTTGTAAGGAGTATCATCAACGCAAATAGCACCATTTATAGTTCCATCATTTTTGTATCCGGAACGGTCTTTGGCGCTGCAATCATCAAAATCCCAGATTCCCACTGCCTCAATGCCAATGGCATGCTGAACGCTCTGGCTGAATTCCAATGCCTTGGTAATCCTGGCTTTTTGTCTCGGGCCGCTCAAACTAACCAGGATAACGCTGGAAAGTAAAGCAATGACGGCTATTACCACCAGTAACTCAATTAAGGTAAAACTTCTTTTAAATTTTAAATATTCTCTCATTTGATTGTTAATTGTTGGTGGGTCTCTAATCCTGCTAAATAGCGCTGTTGGATTTCATAGACTGAAAGGGCGGTGGAGTAAATATGGACTGAGTCTATTGAGCCTTTGAAATAAAACCAGGAGTTGATGAATCTTGCTCCGATTGAATCGGTTTGGCCACTATTGAAACTTGATGTGGGTATCCAGTTGGAAGCGCTCCCACTCATATTAGTTGATATAAAATTTCCATTGATATACATTGCTCTGGTCTGAGCAATGTAATCCATAACGACAACAAAATAATTCCAAGTGCCTGCTGAAATTCCCATGCTTTGATTATTGAATATATATCTATCACTTACTGGTGTTGTGGGTGTCCAGTAGAAAGCAAAAGTATCCAAGTTTAGACTTATTCCACCATATCCCTGTCCTCCAGCACATCCTGCTCCCATCACATTACCTCCTCCACCAGAAGGAATGTTTGCCCAGAATGAATACGTAATTTGTGAGGATTGCCTAAAAGGAGCGCCCGTTCCATTAGGAACTTCCACATAATCATCATTCCCGTCAAAACTCAGAGCATTCTTTCCCTGCCCTGACCCAACCAACTTGTAAGGAGTATCATCAACGCAAATAGCACCATTTATGGTTCCATTGTTTTTGTATCCGGAAAGGTCTTTGGCAGTGCAATCATCAAAATCCCAGACTCCCACTGCCTCAATGCCAATGGCATGCTGAACGCTTTGGCTGAATTCCAATGCCTTGGTAATCTTGGCTTTTTGTCTCGGACCGCTCAAACTAACCAGGATAACGCTGGAAAGCAGACCAATGATGGCTATGACTACCAATAACTCAATTAAGGTAAAGCTTCTTTTAAATTTTAAATATTCTTTCATTTAATTGTTAATTGTTGGTGTTTTTCTAGTCCTGCTAGGTAAAATTGTTGGATTTCACTTAGGGAAAGAGCGGTACTGTAAATGCGGACATCATCGATAATACCGTTAAAGGGGTAACTCCCCGAACGGCTACCTATGGTCCGTATCGCACTTCCCGTATTACCAGTAGGCACACGAGAACCCACTTCAACTGCTGAAAGATACAGCTTTTGAAAGTTTCCCGATATACTCCAATTGCCAACTACGTAATACCAAACATCAAGCGTAGGGAGAGAAATTGAAACCGCTGCATTATTTATATAAAATTGCAACCAGTTGCCGGAAAAACAAATTTCTAATCGGCTACCCGGGTCAGAAAAAATCATCTGATAGATGCCTGTTGTTCCTTGTCGTTTAAACCACGCTACAATTGTCCCTTCATTCATATTTTGGAGAACAACTGGATTACCCAAATCCACATAATCATCCACTCCATCAAAACTCAGAGTATTCTTTCCTTGCCCCGAACCTACAATTTTGTAAGGAGTATCATCAACGCAAATAGCACCATTTATAGTTCCATCATTTTTGTATCCGGAAAGGTCTTTTGCGCTGCAATCATCAAAATTCCAGACTCCCACTGCCTCATTACCGATGGCATGCTGAACGCTCTGGCTGAATTCTAAAGATCTGGTAATTCTTGCTCTTTGTCTAGGACCGCTCAAACTAACCAGGATAACGCTGGAAAGCAGACCAATGATGGCTATGACTACCAATAACTCAATTAAGGTAAAGCTTCTTTTGTGTTGTATTTCTTGTTCCATTAGTCCATTGTTAATTGCTGGTGTTTTTCCAGTCCTGCTAGGTAAAGGTCTTGGATTTGACCCAAGGTCAGGGCAGTGGCGTAAATGCGGACTTCGTCAATAAGACCGTTAAGATACCCGCCGTTAGATGCCGCTCCTATATTAGTTCCGCCACTTCCTATGTTTCCCGAGTTTGTATCTGAGTCTTTTTCTATTCCGTCAACATAAATTTTTTGCACTGACCCATCATATGTTCCCGCAATATAATGCCAGCTATTATTGTTAATTTCACTACCTA
>Ga0315277_10001228_pt1 | contig 37874 bp, 33 predicted proteins | sample YL17G05_15_MG_FD_203695 | JGI IMG/M metagenome (GOLD analysis project Ga0315277, IMG submission 203695) | Sediment microbial communities from Yellowstone Lake, YNP, Wyoming, USA - YL17G05_15 | ecosystem: Environmental > Aquatic > Freshwater > Lake > Sediment | place: USA: Wyoming | collected...
AGTATGTCAATCGCATCCTCAAACAGCCCGGCATTGTAATAACTGACGGCAAGTTCAAGATACGATTCCGTTTCGTCCCGCATTGTTTCGGCCAATACGGCCTTTTGTTTGTCGGCTTGTTTTGTTTCGCCCTGCTTTTTGGCAAGCAAAATCAGTTCGTTTGCCGCCTGGAAATTAAGCGGGTCATTGGCCAGAACCTGCTGCGCCAGCTTGGCCGACTCTTCCAAGCGATTCAGTTTTCGCAGGGCGGCAATTTTGAGATTCTTAGCCTCATTATCCGGCGAATTTAATTCAACCGACTTGTTGACCTGTTCAAGTGCGGTATTCCAATCGCCCTTGGAACTGCTGATCCGGGCAAGCTGATAATAAGCGGCCGCGGTGAAGGACTGATCCCAGGCGGCACGGTAAAAATTGTCAGCAGCGTCCTGAATTTTACCCTGAGCCTGCAGCGCAAGGCCCAATTGATAATAAGCCTCGCAATCCCGAGGCCGGGTATAATTATGCGAAAGCCGCTCAATTGCCTTGCGAAGATATTTTTCGGCTTCTGCGTACAGGCCTTTTTTATTACAGTTCATACCGAGAGCCGTATTGACCCGCGAATCGCCGGGGTCTCTTTTCAGGGCCTCTTCATAATACGACATGGCGCTGAGGGACGGGTGATAGAACTGCCCCAGCCGCTGGCCGATCAGGTAAAGCTCTTCAACCGTCTTAATATCCTTCGGAGCCGCGGGAGCCTGGACCGTATCGGGCAAGCTGGAGTCAACCGATTTTTGAACGGGTTTATAGGAAATGATCACCTCGTTGGAAGCGGAAAGCAATTTTGCCTCCAGGTCGGTCTCTTGAACTGCCTTTTCAACTGTTACTGTTTTGACAAACGGAGAGGCCGGGTCGATATCCAGTGCTTGCGAAAACAGGATTTTCTGGCCATGGGTCAAAACCGCTTTGGCATTTTTAAATTTAGATGTGGTATAAAAACCGAATTTGACAGTTTTTTCATCCGGCATCAGGAGATTGACGGCACCATCAATTGCAGCGTTTTTAAAGCCGCCGATGTCACGCACCGGATACCAGTACTGGGTCCAGGTCTTGACCTCGTAAGGACCAATCCAACTGTAGTCGGGCTGGTTGTTGCTGTAGGCCCCGACCATCAGTTCCGCGTACGGCGCGGCATCGTCAGCTAAAATTTTATCCCACATTTTGCCGCGCTGGCCAGTCCCCCACTCCCAGAGTTTGCCGTTGGGCTGAATGTGGTGATTGCCGATATGGACAATTCCGGCCTGTTTGCCGTGGTCGTAGCCGCCCATAAAATCTTCCTTCATATCCCAGGCAAAAAAGGAAATCGGGTTTTGATGATTTTTCCACCAGCTTAAATCCACTCCGGCATAATTGTTATCCTGATACGATTCGGCTCCGACAGGCCAATGCACAAAATCGTTCTTGGCATGATAAGTCGCGTAACTGACCGACGGCGGGAATAGCACCTGGTAATCGTCGTTGACATGCACGGCCACATTAGCCCAGTTGAGAAACGACCACGGATACGGCGTACCGTTATAGACTTTGCCGGTCACCTTGATATACGATTTGCCAGGCTCGACCGTCGCGGCAATCGTCCATTTCATCCGATGCCGCCGCTCCGTTTCGCCGAACACAAATGTCCTGGAACCGTCCGGGTTGTCAATCATGGTAAAATCCACCGGCATATACGTGGTGTTGCGGTGATGATGCAGAACACACCATTCGATCCCGCCGGAAATCCAGGCCCCCAGCATGCCGATCAGCGCCGGCTTAATGGATTTTTGACGATAAACAAAGTCGTAATTATTGGTTTTGTCCAGCGCACTGAAAAGCCGGCCGCCCATTTCGGGTAAAAATGAGACTTGAATATATTCGTTTTCCAGATAGACGGCATTCCACGTCTTTTCCTGTCGGACATCGGTAATCTGATCTAAAAACGGATAGGGGTAAATGACCTTGGACGATCCCTGATAACCTTCCCCTTCAAAGAATATCGGATTGGAATCCGGCTCAACGACCTGATAGGTCGGCAGTGTCAGGGGCCTGGATTCGAGGGTAACGGGAGACGCGGCCTGTAAGCCGACACTGAAGAAAAGAATTGCAGCTAAAAATGAATTGCCGTACTGTCTGAAAACCGGTTTTAAAGTCATTTTACACTCCATTTCAAAATAAACTAAAAATTCATAACGACCATTTGATACGTATCGACTGTTCGTCCCTATTACTGTGAACTTTCGTACTTTTTTATGGCGTTTTTCGCCTTTAAATAAGGATTTATGTGTTTTCCGGGAATAAATGCATGTTCGAAAAGCTGGCCGTACATGACATTAATGGTAGTGTCAAGAATCTTTCGCACATTTTTGAATAAGCTCTCAATCTGGTCATTATCTTCCCTGCCCTCAACCCTTAAGGGTTGAAAATTTTATCGGTCTATCCGACCATCGCAACTTCCATATCCGCACTCTTTTCCTGCTCAACTAATCGCTTCATATTCAAATAACACGCCGTACTCCATTTCGTGCCGGCGATATGCCGCAATCTCGCTGCCGCCAACATCAACGCACTATGGCCATCCGGAAAACTCCCTACCACGCGGGTACGCCGCCGTATCTCTTTCATGATCCGCTCCAGCATATTATTCGTCCGAATCCTCAGCCAGTGCTCACGTGGAAAATAATAATACGACAACGTTTCCGCGATGCCTTCCCGGACTACACCGGCGGCCTTGGAAAGTCTCATGGATTCTAACTTTTCAACCACCGCCTCCGCCTTGCTCAAGGCTGCTTCCCGGTTCTCCTGGGCGTGAATCGCCTTGAGCATCCCGGCCACCGCCTTGACCACATCAGCATCCCGACGCTGCGACCTCTGCCGATGCAATGCTTTCAATCGTGCCACTTCCATTAGGTTTAATTCAAAACCCTTCATGTGGCTATTATCGGACATCACCGCGGTTTTCATTAAATTCAACATGGACAATTTCGTAGTATAATTACGCCGGGAATGACAAAATACTTCCGGGAGGATCTGACAGGCGACCATCGAATGGTGGGCGAGATATCTGAAAAATCCGGTATGGACCGCCTGTCTTATACGCCGGATATTATTATCTGGCAGGACTCGCCTGAGGGTTGGGAGCGGCACAGTAAAAATGCAAAAAACATACAGTCGTTGCGAGACAATACCGGAAATTATCTCTTTGAGTTCCCTATCAACGCAAAAGGTTCATGTTTTCGATATGTGATAGACCCACGTAAAAACTACATTCCTGTAAAGAGGGATATATTATTCCCCGATAAGACGGTAATGGTTCACGAAGAATGCGATAACTTCCGGCAAGTGGGGAATCTGTCGGTGCCGTTTCATTTTACATGGTTCGATCCCACCGCAAAATTCGGCGGCGAATACAAAGTTTTAAGTATGAAAGTAAATGAAATAAAATCTCCGCAGGAGTTGGATTTCCAGTTTCCAAAAGGGACAATAGTACAGGATAAAGTCCTGGGCATTCGATATAAAGTTGGCGATGATGTTTCGGCGACGAATACGGTCGCGGATTCCAATAATATTAACGTGAATTTATCCGGCAATGCAGGGTTGCCTCCGTCGGCGACAAATACCCAACTGGCTGACGCCGCAATGAAAGCACAGGAATTGCTCGCTAAAGAAAAACAAACTGCGGCAGAGAAGCAAGCGGTTGTTCCTGTTGAAGTTTCTCCATCTTATGTTTGGGTGCTGCCGGGCAAAAATGAATATGTTCTTTCCGTTAATTCAAAATCAGACAAAACGCCGGGGCTGGTAGGTCATTCGATAGAGGCAAATGGGCTGGTTCTGAATGCCGTGGATAATCAGATATCGTCGTCGAGCCAAATTAAAGTGACACTCGAGCGTCCGGGGTCGTTAAAAGATTATGCTGATGGCGTGATGACGCTGGAGTTTAATGACCAGAAAGCAACCGTTCACTTTATCGCCGCACCATTGGAATAACAAGCGATAGAAAATCTGAAATTGCGAAATCGTCTTAGCAGGCCATTGCGTGGAGCTTTCGGTCACGGATTTCCTCGGCGACCTTAAAACCGGCGTCGAGTGTCTTTGAAAACACCGGGTCGAGGGCATCCGTAATATGATTAGCCGACAGAAAACTCTCGGCCAATGTCGTGGCGTTCAATCCCGGTGTTGTCGATCGGATCATTTCCGTTACACCGTACGAAGATTATTCCGCCGGCGAAATCAACGATCCGAACCGGCTGATGATTCGGCGGAGTGTAAATGGCAGAATGGATGGTACTCAGGTTCATGTCCTGAGTTTCCTGGGCGAAAAATGGGGCATGGGCGCGCCGCGATTTACCGCCGAACAGGTGGTTGATTGGAGCCGCAAAGTCAGAAAATCCGACGGTGTCATCACCTGGGATGTTCCGGTACAGACTAATGGTTTGATGGCACAGCCGTTCATGGATCAGTTAATGGCGATCGGCAAAGCTCTCAGTACTTCCGAAAAAGCCGTCGATGACGCAGTAAACCCTCCCAGGCCATACGGGCCGGTTCCATCCGCGCCGCAGTTGGCTTGGCAGGAAGATGAATTCACGATGTTTGTACATTTCGGGATGAATACCTACACCGGCCGGAGTACGGGACTGGGCAAAGAAGACCCTGCCTTGTTCAATCCAACCGCACTGGACTGCCGACAGTGGGTACGGGTTGCCGGAGAAACAGGTTTTAAGGGAATTATCCTGACGGCCAAACATCACGACGGATTTTGTCTATGGCCGACAAAAACCACCGAACACAGTCTCAAACACAGCCCGTGGAAAAACGGCAAAGGCGATGTAGTGCGGGAACTGGCAGAGGCGTGTCGGCAAGGCGATTCATATTGACCCGCGGAGCGAACTGGCGGATTATTCCAAGATGCCGAAGGCGGATGTTATCCTGATTACTCACAGCCACTCCGATCATTTGGACGTCAAGGCGATTGATGCCATTCGGAAGGAAGGAACACAGATTATCATTGCTGAAGACTGCCTTGAGAAAATTCCCGACGGGATGGTAATGAAGAACGGCCAGACAAAAGAAACTGCGGGGCTGAAGATTGAAGCTGTGCCGGCGTATAATCTGGTGCATAAGCGGCCTGACGGACAGCCGTTTCATCCGAAGGGCGTCGGGAACGGGTACGTCATCACCTTTGGGCAGACGCGTGTGTATATTGCGGGGGATACGGAGAATACTCCTGAGATGAAGGCACTGAAGAAGATTGATATTGCGTTTTTGCCGATGAATCTGCCCTATACGATGACGCCGGAAATGGTTGCGGATGCCGTGAAGGCCTTCAAGCCAAAAATTCTGTATCCGTATCATTACGGAGAGACGGACCCTAATACGCTGGTCGCGCTGCTGAAGGATTTCAAGGAGACCGAAGTCCGCATCCGCAAGATGAAATGATGCGGTCTAAACGCAAAAATAAAAACCCCGCCATAAAATGGCGGGGCTAACCATCAGAATAACGGTGGGCTAAGAAGCCCACCCTACGTTTGAGTTATTTTTATTTCAATGACTACCGTACGAGGCCGAGTCGCCGCAAGGTGGCTTTGGTCCATTTGCTGGAGCGCATTTGCGCCGCAATAAACAGCACCAGCACCACAACCCAAAGGCCGGCAAAACGCAGATAACACATCGTCAGCCAGAAGGTGGAAGTCTGTGCCTTTGTGTGCCATTGGCAGAGGAGTTCGCACGGCAGGAAGATTGCGCCGGCGGCCACGCCGGGAAGCAATACCTGCCAGGGCAGCAAAATCACCAGAGCAAAGAGCGAAATGAAAAACGCCCGGCTGATATGGCTGATGCCGCCGAGTCTGCCGGCCAGCGAAATTTTCAGGCTCATCAATAATGTCAGGCAGTACATCGCGGCGGCCAAGACGAGAATGAAATTGCAGGCCTTGAGGGCCATGGCTATGTGCCAACAGGCGGGTCGAAACTGAAGGATCGCCGGAAGCTGTTTTTTCGATTCGGAGGCTTTGGCGGCGGCGTTGGGTTCGGCGACGGTCTGTGCGACAGCGCGAATCGGCTCATTAGTATTGGCGGCCTTTACGGCAGGGGGTTGCATCGGTATCTGCATTGCTGCTGCACAACAGGCGGCGGCGGGATTCATCGGGCAGACGGCACAGGCTGTACAGCCGGTTCTGTCGATGCGGTCGGTTCGGTCGAGGCAAAAGACGACGCCGGTCATCAACAGACACAAAATGATAATTACGAACAGAAAATTTTTCATTGAACGAATCGCATCAATGGCCTCGAGACAATCCGTTGTGTCGAGCAAATCCGGCGTTTTGATATTTGGACTCTGTTCCATTTTTTGTTCTCCTTTTGTTTTATTATCTCCACGGCCAAGCTGCGCTTGACCGTGCCACCCATCAAAGATTCGTTATCCCCTCACTGACGTTCGGGGCTTTTTATCATTATCTCGGGCGATTTCGAGAAAAGCATTATAGGCGGCCTCGATTGTCTTTTCAATATCTTTCTGTGAATGGGCCAGCGAAATAAACATCGCTTCGAATGCACTGGGGGCAAGATAAATGCCCTGGTACAGCATTTGAGCGAAAAACCGTTTGAATTTTTCCGGGTCGCAATTTTTGACGTCGTCGAAATTTCGCACGGGTTTTTGCGTGAAAAAGCAACTCATAATGGAGCCGACACGGTTGATGGTTATTGGGACGCCGGCTTTTTGGGCGGTTTGAGACAATCCCTGTTCGAGGGCTGCGCTGCGCTGTTCGAGCGTTTTATAGACCGAGACATCTTTGAGAATTTCCAGTGTGGTGTTGGCGGCGGCGACGGCCAGGGGATTGCCGCTGAGAGTGCCGGCCTGATAGACAGGTCCGAGCGGCGCCAGCAAATCCATTATTTTTTTTGGTCCTCCGACGGCGGCACAGGGCAGACCGCCGCCGACGATTTTGCCCAGACAAGTCAAATCCGCCCGTATGTTATAAAGCTGCTGTGCGCCGCCGAAGGCAATGCGGAAGCCGGTGATGACCTCGTCGAAAATCAGTACGCTTTTGTTCACGTTACAGCATTTGCGTATTGCTTTGAGATAGCCGGGCAGCGGGGGGATGACGCCCATATTGGCGGCAACGGGTTCGATGATTATGGCGGCGATTTGGCCGGGATATTTCGCAAAGGCCAGCTTCAGGGCGTCGATGTCGTTGTAGGGCAGGGCAAGGGTTTTGGCGGCGAGGTCTGCGGGGACGCCTGCGCTGGAGGCGGCGGCCAGCTCGGCGACGCCAGACCCGGCTTTGACGAGCATACTGTCACTGTGGCCATGGTAGCAGCCGATCATTTTTATAATCAGCTCACGGCCGGCCAACGCCCGCGCCAGGCGAACGGCGGTCATCACTGCTTCGGTGCCGCTGTTGACCAGGCGGACTTTTTCAATCGAAACGAAAGCATCGGTAATCCGCTGGGCCAATTGGGTCTCGGCTTCGGTGGGGGCGCCGTAGGAAGCACCTCGGTCGGCGGCGTCCTGAACGGCTTTGACCACTGCCGGGTGCGCGTGGCCCAAAATCATCGGGCCCCATGAGCCAACGTAATCGATGTATTCGTTGCCGTCGATGTCATAAACACGGCTGCCTTTGGCCGACTGGATGAACACCGGCGGCATTTCTACTTCGCGAAAGGCCCGCACGGGCGAATTGACACCGCCGGGGATGACGCGACAAGCCTTGGCGTAAGCGGTTTGCGATTGTTTATGTTTTTGTCCGGTCGGATTCATAGTCATTATTGTATAATCCTATTGGCTGACTGTCTAAATGATTTCGCTTGACCTGTGTGGAGATTTTGATGAAAATGTAGGTTTATGACCTCGATTGAAAGAAGTGAAAAGGATCCGGCTGATGAGTGAAACAAACGAACCGGGACGGAAGTCCGGTTTTGCGATAATTGCCGCGGCGATTGTGTGGGCCGGCGTTGCGGTATTCGCATTTTATGCCTCGACCCACATGGTCGCGGCGGGCGATACGTGGGTTGCACTGGCCTGCGGAAGATATTACGCCCACCACAAGATCGGTACGTTTGAACCGTTCAGCTTCAATTCCCACAAGCCGGGACCGACCGATGAACAACTGCAATCCTGGCCGCAATGGACGCACGGCATCATCCGCAAAATTCACCCCACCGGCTGGATCAACCAGAACTGGCTGACCCACCTGACTTTTTACGAACTGGTGCATTTGTTTGGGAGCGACGACAATCCCAATTATAATATGCTGGTGGCGTGGAAATTCGCGTTGTTTTTTGCCGCGGCGTATGTGGTGTATGCCTACGGGCGGGTGATGGGGGTCTGTCCGCTGCTTGCGGCGATTGCGTCGTGCCTGGCGATGGTCGTCGGCAGGACGTTTTTTGATATTCGTCCGGCATGCTGGTCTAATTTCTTTGTGCCGCTGTTTCTGCTGATTCTGGCGATGGCCGTCTATAAGAACATCCGCTGGATATGGCTGCTTGTCCCCACGGTGGTTTTGTGGGCCAATTTCCATGGGGGATATGTCTATGTCTATATGATGATGGTGCCCTTCGTCGGGCTGCATCTGATTTCGCTGATGTCCCGCAACCGGCTGGTAAAGATTTCGTTCCGTAATCTGCTGACGATGTGCTGGGCCGGCGTCGTCTCTTTTGTGGCGATGATTATTTTTAATCCGTATCATCTGACCAACCTGACGCATACATTTGAAATCAGCATCAGCAAGCACGCCGAGTCGTGGCGGAGCGTCAATGAATGGCGTCCGGCGTTTGATTTTCTTGATAAAACCAGAACGTCGCCTAATCCTGTGGGTGAAGAAGAGGCGTTTGGCGTGATGTGCATTCTGTTCATTGTGGCGCTCGTCGCGTGGATTATTGGTCAGCGGCTTCGGCCGCGGATTAAGTTCGGGAAAAAAGTCAAGCCGGCAGAAATTGAAAAGGCATATCAAGGCTGGCCGAAGATTGATTTGCCGATGTTAGCGATAGCGCTGTTCACCACGTATATGGCGGTTCAATCGCGGCGGTTCATTGCCATCGCGGGACCAGCGGCCTGTCCGGTGATTTTTCTTCTGATTCAGCAGGCCTGGCAGGCGATTACCGTACGCCTTCGATATCGTCGGGAACGCATTCTGGAAAGCGTTATCCCGCCTTCGTGGTTTCAGAAGAGCAGTCTGGCGGCGTACGGTTTAATTATTCTTGGATGCGGGGTGTTCTGGGGCTGGAAATTCAAGAAGGTCTATCTTGATCCGTGGCCGGATGACAGTCAGTATCATTCGGTCTTTATGCGGATGACCGCCTCGAACGTCAAACCGATTGACGTGTGCAAATTCATCAACGACAACCAAATGACTGGGCGGATGTTCAACTACTGGACCGAAGGCGGAGCTATCGCGTTCGGACAAAAGCCCGACCCCAAAACCGGCGAAATTCCATTGAAGCTGTTTATGGACGGCCGTGCACAGGCGGCATACAACCATGACAAGTTTCAATTGTGGCAGTACATCTATTACGGGGGACCGGTGGCGCAGAGAGTATATCAAGTCGGCAAAAAACTGTCGGAGACGGACTACCGCCCGATGGCCGAGTGGATTGATCAATACTTGAGCAGCTTTCAGGTCTGGGTGGTTCTGGTTCCGCGAGGCGAGCTGGCATATAGTTTCGAACGGAAAGATTATCTACCGGGGTATTACTTTACAAACGCCCTACGATATTCCGGCTACTGGAAGACGGCTTACCATGATTCCTATCAACTGATGATGGTCAATGTCCGGACAGAACAGGGACGACGACTGATAGACGATATTCTGGCCGACAAGGCGGCGTTCCCCAACGCGGTCTCGCGGGATACGACTCTTTGCAGGCTGATTCCTGAACAATTTTCCTCCTCGCTGAGGGATAAACTTGAACAGGCTGCGGTGGAGGCATTTCGACTTCGTCCCTGCCAGGCCACTTTCGATGCGCTGCTCAATAGCGGAGCGATTCTCGGCTACTCTGCCGTCATTGGAGAACAGATCAGCCGCTGTGTGGCTGATTTCGAGGCCAATCAGAAACAATATCGCCGACAAAACGGCTATACCGAACGGCTTCGCTGCGCGATTATGGCAGCGGACTTCATCAGCCGCAATTACCCGGACCAAAAAGCGGAAATGACACGGAAAAATGGGCGGTTCAAAGCCGAGGAAGATAGTCTTTCCCACAATGTCCTGTGGTAATAAAGTGAAAAGTTAAAAGGCAAAAGGCAAAAGTGCAACTCAAAAGCTGGTTTGCCGCAAAATAATATGACTACCATACATCATCCATCACAAACGACCGATACGAAAAAGCCGTATTCTATCAGCGTGTTTTTTCCGTGTTTTAATGAGCAGGCCACCGTGGAGACACTGACACGAAAGACGCTTGCGGTTCTGAACAAGCTGACCGGCGATTTTGAGGTGATTATCGTCAATGACGGTAGCGGCGATAACACAGCGGTAATTGCGGAACGGCTGGCCAAAGAAATCCCGCAGGTCCGAGTGATTCATCATCCTCGTAATCTCGGGTATGGTCTTGCGCTGCGGAGCGGTTTTCGGGCGGCGACGAAGGAGATGGTTTTTTATACCGACGGCGACAACCAGTTTAACGTGGAGGAGCTGGCCGATATTCTGCCGCTGATGGAGCAATACGACATTGTCAGTTGTTATCGTACCAACCGCCAGGAGGGCCTGGTGCGCAAATTTAACGCCTTTTGCTGGACGCGGCTGGTGTGCTTTCTGTTCGGTCTGAAACTGCGTGATATTGATTGTGCGTTCAAATTATACCGCAGGCGCATTTTTGACGATATGAATTTAATCAGCGCCGGGGCGCTGATTGACACGGAAGTGCTGGCGCGGGCGGCCCGAAAAGGATGTACCATCGTCCAGCGGGGCGTGCGTCATTATCCCCGCGTGGCGGGACGACCCACCGGAGCCAGTTTCCGCGTGATTTTTCGGGCGTTTCGTGAATTGTTTCACTTGTATGGCGTTATCCACAGGGAAATCTGAGCCGATGAAAAGGTATCGAGCCGAGCCGTTGATTCGTCCGGACCTGCAGGCCCATATTTATTCGGCGGACCTCCTGACCAATGTCCGCAATCTGCGAACATTCTGCCCGGCGCGGACAAAATTCTGCGCGGCGGTCAAGGCCAACGCTTACGGCCACGGCATCGGCGAGATTGTCGGCATCCTCAAAAACCATGTTGATGCCTTCGCGGTGGCGACATTTTATGAAGCGATGCACATTGAACCGATAGCGGGGGGAAAACCTATTCTGATTCTTGAACCGGTCAATCCCTCCTACACGGCCGAACAGATTACACTATGCGCCCGGTATGGGTTCCACTGCGAATTATCCTCGCTGGAAGGACTGGAGTACGTCAACAGCGTTCTGAAAAATTCCTCGCTGCGGATACCGCTGCACCTGAACGTCGAAACCGGGATGGGACGCTGCGGCCTGGAAGAAAGAATCTGTCGAACGGTTCTTGAACGGCTGCCCGACAGTCCCAATGTTATGTTAGCGGGGGTGATGACGCATTTTGCCACGGCGGACGAGGAAGACCTGTCCTACGCTTATGAGCAGCTTTTGCGGTTTGAGAAATTTCTGGAGCGGCATCGCCTCAAGGGGCGCAATGATATTCTCATTCACGCCTGCAACAGCGCCGGCACACTGAAGATTCCGCAGGCGCATTACGATATGGTTCGCTGCGGCATCTCGATGTACGGATACTATTCGCGTCCAATGAAGAATCCGCCGGTGCCGCTGACGCCGGTATTGAAGTTGCAGGCGCCGATTACGCAGATTAAGACGGTGCCGGCGGGACAATCCGTCGGTTACGGACGCTCCTTTGTTACGACGCGGGATACGGTAGCGGCGATTATCTATCTGGGTTATGCCGACGGCTACCGGCGGTGTTTTTCCAACCGGGCCAAGATGAAAATCGGCGAAGCGGTCGTGCCGGTCATCGGGCGGGTCTGTATGGACCAGGTGATTTTGGACGTGACCGATGTGCCGAATGCGGCATTGGGTCAAATGGTAACCGTCATCGACAACCGGCACGATTCGCCCTGCGGAGCGTATGGGCTGGCCCAACTGGCCGATACGATATGTTATGAGATTCTGACGATGATTCATGCGCACGTGAGCCGGATTGTGCATTGAAATAAAGAAAAGAGTCCAGAGACCAGAGAAAAGAGACGTATACTCTTGACTCTTATCTCCTGACTTTTTATCACTTATGACCTCGAAGACAACGGAACAGAAATTCTATAACTTATTCGTCTATGGTTCGCTGCGGGAGCCGACGATTTTTGAGTCGGTCTGCGGTCTGTCATTCACGCTCAAGCCGTCGCGGGTGGATGAGCCGCGGATGTTGTTTGCGGAACTGGCGATGCTGGACGGCTACCGGCGGGTCAGCCCGGACAACGTGTATTTCTACGCCATCAAAGAACCTGCGGCGAAAATCCAGGGATTTGTCATTCACAATGTGCCGGCTTCGGCTATGGCGGTCATCGACAAATATGAGGGCAAACTTTACACCCGCGACGTTGTTGCGGTTCATACGGCCAATGGTCCTATTGAAGCGCAGGCGTATCTGAACCGCCACCGCGATATGAAAAAACACTTCGGCGACCGGTTTCACGTCAATTTGATTCACGAATTGTGGCTTCGCAAACGAATTGAGATTTTTTTCGCCAAACACACCCGTCCGGGCGAGGTATCCCCCGACGCAGACATTGAACGGCGGGCCCGGCGCGAGCTGGTCGGGACCACCGAGCGCGACCTGGTGGTCAGTCATCTCGGACACGACGCGGTGAGCGATTTTTATCTGGAACACGAACTGGATCGTCCGGCGCCGTCGATTCGGCCGCTGTTTGAGAATGGGCAAGTCAGACCCTACATAGAAAATTACCTGAAGCTTGTGGTCAAACAGGTTCTGCTCAACCAGTTTGAACATCATCTGCAATTTCGGTTTCGTTTCGAACTGAATCAAATGGTCAATTCGATGCGTTATTATACGCGGACGGTTTCCCTGTTGATTGCGTTGCGGATGCTCAACGCCAACGCACCGACGGTGGAGATGATTTTGAGACGATGTTTTGAGACGATGCCTCCGACGGGGGCATACGAGCTGCTGGATTACGTCAAATACGCCGTCATCGCGGCGGACAATATGTTTGACGACCGCGTGGCCCGCGGCGTGATGCACGTGGTTCGCCATAATCTTCAGGCCGGGCTGATTCCGATGGGAGCGGAAATGGAATTCAGCAACCTGGGCTATCGGGCCGTGATGAAAAATATCTCCGACAAGGACGCTGTCTTTGACGGATTCCGATGGTTCGATAAATTCGCACTGGATGTGCTGACGTGGAAACCGGGCGGCTACATCGACGACCACAGCGGCGAGTTCGCCTCCGGCCGATGCGGCTTTTTCGAGCTGGCGCCGGGACGGCTGAATATCGCCGGGGAATTGTCCAAACCCGCCACGGGAGACCCGTGGATTCTAAGCCAGTTAATCCGGGAAACCGCCGCATTTTACCCCATCGGGCCTCACAGTCTGCATCTCTCTTTTCAGTTGCGCAGAAATCAGATTGGGCATCAGACGGTTTTGCCGCTGAATTTTGTCAAATGTCTGTTCGTGCTGGGCGGCGGGACGCAGATTTCCAATACCGGACAAGTCTTTGTTACCCGAATGAGCCAGGACGAAATCCGGCAGGACCGCTACGGCGAAGAACTGGTATTCGCGCGTACCAGTAAACGAATGTGCGCGTTTGCCGATACGGACGAATCCGACAGCGAGCCGCGGTTTCAACCCGTCAGTATGGTTCAGCAATACAAGTTTATCCGTCTCGACGGCAGGGCCAATTATGAACCGCTGATTATGGCGCTCAAGGGATTGCAATTGTCCATCAATCCGGGCGATTATCTGACCGCGGCGCAACTGGCGGGCAATCCACGACTTCAGGAGGAGTACGAGGAGCTGAAAGACTGGGCGGCCAGTCCCGCCGTCATCGGCCAGCAGACGCTGCAGGAGTTTCTGGATACAATTCGACAAGGCCTCAACAGCGAGGGACACCGCAAGGCCTATCACAAACTGCATTACATCGACTGGGCGTTTGGGGCGATTGAAATGCAAATCCAGATGTTCAACGAACAATTGAATAAAACCAAAAAATAAAGCAATCTCCAAAAATAGTCAGACAAAAAGCCAGAAACATCAGTGACTCCGAAGATAATCAAACAAGAAGCCCGGAGCGTCGGCGACAGGATAAAAACAGTTTTAGAGACTCACTAAATCATTTCATCCACTTTTTTAACCAGCGTTTTGACCCGCCCGACGGAGGCGTCGAGCATCTGCTGTTCTTCGGCGGTCAGTTTTAACTCGATGATTTTTTCGACGCCGTCTGCGCCCAAAATAACCGGCACGCCTACATAAGCGCCGCCGACGCGGTATTGTTTATCGCACCAGGCACAGCAGCTCAGGACGGTTTTTTTGTCGCGTAAAATCGCTTCGGCCATCCACACGGCACCGGCAGCGGGGGCGTAATAGGCGCTGTAGCCCAGCAGATTGACGATTTCGATGCCGCCGTTGCGTGTGCGGTCAACGAGCCGCTGAATTGCTGCCGAATCCATCAATTCCGGCAGAGGGATACCGGCGACGGACGTATAGCGGGGCAGAGGCACCATATCATCGCCGTGGCCGCCTAATAAAATGCCGGCGACATCGGAGACGTTGACTTTTAGTTCCTGTGAAATAAAGTACGCAAAACGGGCCGAGTCGAGAACGCCGGCCATTCCCATCACGCGGTTTTTGGGAAAGCTGCTGACCTTGCCGGCGACATAGACCATTGCGTCCAGCGGATTGCAGATGACGATAATGTGCGACTGCGGGCTGTATCGGACGATTTGTTCGACGACGCTTTTGACGATTTTAGCGTTGGTGGCCAGCAGGTCGTCACGGCTCATCCCCGGTTTGCGGGGGACGCCGCTGGTGATGATTACAATGTCGCTGTCTGTGGTTTGTGACCAGTTGGTTGTGCCGACGACCTGACCGCTGAACGGATAGACGCCGCTCATCTGGGCGATGTCGAGGGCCTTGCCTTCGGCCAGGCCTTTGACGATATCGATCAGGACAATATCTCCCAGATTTTGCTGTGCCGCGATCTGCGCCGCGGCTGAGCCGACGTTGCCGGCGCCGACGACCGTTATTTTCTTTCTGCTCACTGTGTTCTCCCTGAAATGGATGAATTAATAATCCCGAAAAGCTGTCTTTCTGAGACGAAGGCGTTTTAATAAAAAGAAAAATACTCCGGGATAAGGTGGAGATTATGGAGTTCTTCGATCAGCTCGAGAATACCGATCATCCAGATAAACCATAACGCGCTGAAAATATGTTTTCTGAAAATTTTCGGGCTGACGACGCATTCCTTCGGTTCTGTCAACAGGGACCATTTCGGCCAAAACCGCGGCGTTCGGCGGACATAATCGTCATAGAGTTGGCCGAACTGATTTCTAAGATTTTGTTCTTCGTATCGGATGATAAAAGGATAATAAAACGCAAAGGCCACAAGGATGATTACCGGGATAGTGAGTGTTTCCGAAGCCAGCCCTACGCCTACGCCGCCGAGCATACTGAAGAAATACAGTGGATTGCGACAGATGGAATAAGGGCCTGCCACAATCAACTGTTTGGTCTTGTACCCTGCGATATACAAGGAACACCACAGCCGGCCCAACGAGGCGACGCCCGCCAGGGTGCAACCGGCTAAAAAAAGAACACTGCTGACGATAGGGCACTTCTCTTCCCACTCACTGCCGCCAATGAACAAGAGAATAAGCAATGCCGCTATAAAAATACGCGTCGAATATAATCGAATTCGCTGAGTCATACCATTACATCAGGTCTTTTTATAATTTACACTTTTGTTGTCTGGAATTACTATTGTGGGGATTATATCCGCTCGCCTGATAAAGAGCAAAAACATTCGGGGAAAGGCCTTTTTTGTGTTGGCAGACCGTTTTTTCTTGCAAAACAAGGGGAAGGGAGGTATTAGTATGAATGCTTTGGCGGCGTACCCAAGCGGCCTAAGGGGACGGTTTGCAAAACCGTTATTCGTCGGTTCGAATCCGACCGCCGCCTGTTTAACACACCGGTTTTGATACTCTGCCTCGCGTTTGCGCTGGCCGCGGGAAATTCCATATAAGAATTGTGTTCGCATACGGCTTGTAAAAAAATTGCGGGAATGGGGTTAGCAGCAACAGGGAGAAAAGTGAGTGAGTTGGGATTCGGACCCAAGACCTACGGCTTAAAAGGCCGTTGCTCTACCTGCTGAGCTACTCACCCCGGCGTATTTACGCCAACCGGCAGGACGATTTCATTCATCCAGCCGGTCAAAGACCCCAAACCATACCACCCAGACGACGTTTTGGCAAGAAGAAAAGGAAAAGTTCGTGGAAAAGCGTATTTTACAGGCACAAGGAGGCTTTTTCATCACCTTCCTCTAAAACGGGTAATCGCGTGTCAAACAAAGACTTGTCAAACCCGGCTTTTTTCGTAAAATGACATCTATGGAACTTGTCAATATCAGTTGCCTGATTACGGGCTCGACCGGGACGATTGGCAGGGCGATTGCCCTGGCTTTGGCTCGCGCCGGTGCGGATTGCGTTTGTCATTATCATACACGGGCGGATTTAGCCGGCCAACTTGCCGGACAAATCGTCCGTCTGGGCCGAAGAGCGATGGTTTTACAGGCGGATTTACGCCGACCGGAACAAATTGATGAACTGTTGGAAAAGGCCTGGGGTTTTGGGCCGGTGCGAGCGTTGGTCAATTCCGCGGCGATTTTTTCGCAGAAAAAACTGGCCGAAATCACCCCGCAATCCATCCGTGACATACTGGATATGAATCTGGCAGCGCCGCTGCTTGCCGCCAGGGCCTTTGTCAAGCGGCTTTCCATCGAGAACGTTTTTCCTGACAAAGCCGGCCAGGTGCGGGCCAGAATTATCAACCTTGCCGATCTCGGCGCTTTGCGTCCCTGGGCGGGTTATGCGGAATACTGCGCTTCCAAGGCGGGCCTGATAGCAATGACTAAATCACTGGCCAAAGAACTGGCCCCAACGGTGACCGTCAACGCAATCGCTCCGGGAATTGTCACCTGGCCTGAGTCGCTGGATGAACAGCACAGGCAAAAAGCGCTGAGTCATATTCCTCTGGGCCGATTTGCAAGACCCGAGGAAATCGCCGAGGCGGTTTTGTTTCTTGCGACTAATGATTACATCACCGGACAAGTCCTCCAGGTGGATGGGGGCCGCGGGATATAAAAAACCCTCAAATTTGGAATTCAGGATGTGGCTGACGGCGGCAAATCAGATTACCCTTTTGCGTATCGTTTTGATTATTCCCTTTGTTCTGTGTATGGTCGAGGCGAATCACTCTTCGTTTCCAACGACCTGCCGGTATCTTGCTCTCGGCATTTTTATCGTGATGGCTGTCAGTGACGCCATCGACGGTTATCTGGCCCGCGTAAAAAAACAAGCGACTCGTCTTGGGGCATTCCTGGACCCGATGGCCGACAAACTTCTGATCGTCTGTGCGTGTATCCTGCTGGCTTCACAGCGATTTGCGGCGCCGGGGTTTCAACTGCCGCTGGAGGTTGTCATTTTGATTCTCGGCAAGGATGTCCTGGTCTGCCTCGGGTTTATTACGATTTATTTTATGACGGGTCAGATTCGGATTGCGCCCGTCTGGGCGGGCAAATTGGCCACGTTTTTACAGCTCGTAATGGTGGCTTCGATATTGGTGGGGCCGGAGATGAGCCGATGTCTGCCGGTTTGGAGCATGTGGGTACAGATATGCTGGTGGGCTGTCGGCGTTGTGGCAGCGCTGACCGCGGCGATTTACATCTACACCGGTTTGCGGTATATTGGACAATTCGAACAACAGGGTCGGCAAGGGAATACGAATATCGATGACAAGAAATAGTATGGTGATATTCAGCGAAATTCCTGAAATACTGGACCAGATACGGCAGGGACGGATGATTGTTCTGGTGGACGATGAAGACCGTGAAAACGAGGGCGATCTGGTCTGCGCCGCGGAGAAAATCACGCCTGAAATCGTCAACTTTATGACCAAAGAAGGCCGGGGGATGATTTGTGTGCCGATGACGGCGGGAAAATGCGACCATCTGGGCCTGCATCCGCAAACCGCGGAGAATACCGCCGTTCTGGGAACGGGCTTTACCGTCACGGTCGATGCGAGGGAAGGCGTCACTACCGGCATCAGCGCGTTTGACAGGGCGGCGACGATTAAGGTGCTTGCCAGAACCGACGTTAAGGCACGCGAACTGGCTCGGCCCGGACATATCTTTCCGCTGCGGGCCCGCGACGGCGGCGTGCTGGTACGCGCAGGACAAACCGAAGGCGCGGTGGATTTGATGAAACTGGCGGGTCTCGAACAGGTTGGCGTCATCTGCGAGATTATGAACGACGACGGCACGATGGCCCGTGTGCCGCAGTTAATCGAATACTGCAAAAAACACAACCTGAAAATGACCTCCATCGCCAAGCTGGTTGAGTACCGTCTTCAGCGGGAACGCATCATTCGGCGGATTCAGGAAGTGACGCTGCCGACCGATTACGGCACGTTTACAATGATAGGATACGAAAGCCCCGGCACGTCTGAGCCGCACCTGGCCCTGTGCAAAGGAGGCATCGGCAAACTCGACGACAAAGGCAATCCCATCGAGCATCCGGAGCCGGTGCTGATTCGCGTGCATTCGGAATGTATGACCGGCGATTTGTTTCATTCGCAGCGGTGCGAGTGCGGCTACCAGATGATCACGGCGATGGAAATGATTGAGAAAGAAGGCAAGGGGGCGCTGATTTATCTGCGTCAGGAAGGGCGGGGCATCGGCCTGGCCAATAAACTGCGGGCGTATAAATTGCAGGAGCAGGGACTCGATACGGTTGACGCGAATTTGAAACTTGGCTTTATGGCCGATAAGCGCGACTATGGCATCGGGGCGCAGATTTGCAGGGATTTAGGCCTGCGCAACGTGCGGATTTTAACCAACAATCCCAAGAAGGTGACTCGGCTGGAAGTCTATGGGATTAAAATTGTCGAGCAGATTCCGCTTCGCGCCAAGGCCGGCAAATATAATGCCGACTATCTCCGCACCAAGAAAAATCGCTTCGGCCACCTCCTTGATGAAGACTTGTAAAAATCGCAATATATTGATATTTGCAGTCGAAATATCGGTTTCCCTGTAAAGCAGGCCGTTCTTAAGAAAATAAATTATGATATACCCTTGCCTGCGGCGATGAACTTGACTATACTGATACATAGAAACAAACCATTCAAGCGCAACAAGGATATAAACGTTTTCACTGGCTTTTCATTCTGAGGTTAGCCGCATCTTTGCACAGAATAAATATGGATTGAACTGACAGTGAATTTCATTCGCAGTGACGGCCGAAATGTTTTTAAATGAGGGGGGCCGGTGTTGGAGAGTCGCATATCGAGAACACGACATCGGGGGGACCAAGGGAGATATTTTAATATTTTTAATGCTCCGACATGTCTGCCACTCTCAAGCCGCATGAAGTATATATTTGATGCATATAATAATTCTTTAAAGCTTTTAACAATACTATCTGGATTCCCGCCGGAGTTTATCCCGGCGAAGGCCGGGGCGGGAATGACACAAAATAAAGATATGTTTCGTCGGACGTTTTTAGAAAGGAGATATACCATGAAAGGAAAACAAATCGCTCTTTTTGTCACGGTGATGATGTTCATTTTATGTTCTGCATCCGATGCCATGAAACTGGACCCAAACAGCATTGAGGAAATTACCACCAATCCGGCTCAACGGGTCCGCGGCTGGTCAGGAAATTTTGCAGTGTTTTATCCGAACCCGACAGCCGCATGGATTGACGACCGAGACCCGAACTATCCCACTGTTTATGGCGTTTCGGCGGATGACCCTTCTTGCACGGAATTTCTCATCGATCCGGAGGCTCGCGGCTGTTCCATGATAGCAGCGTCGGGGACGCAATGCGCTTACAACATAGAACTATCTTATACTGAACAGTATATACGAATCGCCGACATCAGCGACCCTAATCATCCCCGCCACTGGGATTATCAGGTTGACTGGCCACGTCTTGTTGATATTTGGGGTTCCGTGGCTGTTTACAGCGGGAATGATCCGAATACATGGGTCGAGACCATTTACGCTCTTGACATATCGGACCCCAATGATATCGAACAGTATGTTATCAGAACGTTGCCGAGCGGAGAGAACGTCAACAGCCTGGCAATCGACGGCAATACAGTTGTCTGGTGTGTCAGTTATTCTGAGTCCGGACCTTATGTTCAGATTGCCGATATCACCGATTTGAACAATCCGGTGATTACAACAAAGTTTCTGCCTGACCCGATAAATTTCTGGAATCTCGATATTTCGGGCCAATGGCTGACGGCCTATGGTCAGTCTTTGCGGAGTTTCCAAATTTTTGCGGTCCATAATTACACCGATGTTGACCATTGGAAGATATTGACACTATGGGAAGAAGGGATCGGTGGGGAGTATTATGTGAGTGGTCCGCGGGTAAATGGTCCTGTTGCTGCATGGGTAACAACGACCCGAATGCCTTCACTTCTTCAAGGTCAATCCGGACTTCAGAGTACGGAATGGAGGATACTCCATTCCAGTTACCTGATGGGCAATGGTGAATTTTCACTGTCTATCCTGCGCAGCGGTGAATCTGAAATCTCGGCTGCGGAGGTCCCAGCAAGCGGAGTTGTCTGGTCGGAATACACAACCGAGATGAATTTATTGCAAGGTTCTTTGCTGCTTGAATGCGGCGACTGGGGTTATGAATACGGCGACTTGAATCGGGATTGCAAGGTGGATTTAAGTGATTTTGCGATATTTGCTGAAACGTGGCTTGCATGCACCACACCCGGCGACCCCGATTGCGAATTCGGGCTTCTGGGCGGTGGAAGTTGACATATTCGTCCTGATTAAAACTTTGGAAATAAGAGTTGTTCAGGATTTTTAGGGATGGTATTGTGCTTGTTTAGAACTTTTTTTGACAGGGCGGCACGTTGGGAAAACGGGCGTGCCGCCCCGATTTATTTTAACATACATTAAAGATACCTCATCGAAATCATGCCCGTGTCCGCCTCCGGCAAATTAATTCTCGAAAATGTCATTCAAGAAAGAGAGAAAGAATTTGAAGGTTTTTTGTAAGGGGGTAAAATAGCCAAAAGTAAGCGACTATTCTCAAATCAACGAAAGGAGTAACAATGGCAGGTCAAGTACGTATTATGCCTTGTCTGGACATGCAAAACGGTCGCGTGGTCAAGGGGGTCCATTTTGTAGATATTCGTGATGCGGGGGACCCCGTTGAATGTGCGGCTGCGTATTGCCGGGCCGGCGCGGATGAACTGGCTCTTCTGGACATCACAGCCACGGTCGAAAAACGAAAAACGATGCTGGATGTGGTGCGCAAAACAGCCAAAGCGGCGACCGTGCCATTTACGGTCGGCGGCGGCATCTCGGATGTGGCGACGGCAGCGGCGGTATTGGAGGCCGGGGCGGATAAGATATCGACCAGCAGCGCCGCATTTCGTAAACCTCAGGTCATTGCCGAGATGGTCAAAGAATTTGGGCCCCAGAAGGTTACAGTCGCTATCGATGTGGATCAGAATCCGTCCCTGCCTTCGGGTTATGAAGTATATATCGACGGCGGACGCACCGCAACGGGATCTGATGCGCTCGAGTGGGCAAAGCGGGTGGACGGGTATGGGGTTCCTGTTATTCTTCCCACAAGCAAGGCCGGCGACGGAGCCAAGACCGGCTATGACCTGCCGATTATTCGGGCGATGGCCAAGGCGACATCCGCCCAAATCGTAGCTTCAGGAGGGGCGGGGAAGCTGGAACATTTTTACGATGCCGTGCAGGCAGGCGCCACAATCCTGCTGGCGGCATCTGTGTTTCATTTTAACATCATTTCAATTCCTGCGCTCAAATCCTATCTGCGGGAAAAAAGGATTGACGTGGCAGGTCGGTAAAAAATGTAAAAGTCAAAAATCAAAAGGCAAAATTGAGGAATCCGCCGGTGGCGGATGGATATAACACAAACCCCCGACATAACATTGGGGGTTTTCTATGGTTTATGCCCAGCCTTCGGCGGCGAGGGCATCGTGCAGTTCGTCGGGGTGATGACGGCATCGAAACTCCAGACGGCTGGATTCGGCGTGTGCCTTGCTGTAGGGCATTCCTTTGGCCATTTGATTGCGTTCGTGCAGCTCGTGCAGCAGAACAAACCCCCGCTCTTTTTCGGTGATGGCGTCATCTATCCAGAGCTCGCCTTCTGGCACGAATTCATAGACGTGGTCATGCCCGCCGGCGGTGAAGTCGATGTCGAAAACGCTGCGTACGAGCTGGCCATTCACGACCCAGACCCGGACGCCATTTTCCAGCGTTTTCCACAGTCGTTCGTGAACGGCATTTGCGTCGGGCAGTTGTTTGCCGTGGTGTGTCATTTTTTGTAAATCACCGGCCCGACGGCGTTCTTTTCGCTCCGTTCGATCCGCCTGGACCAGGGCATCTTCGTAGGACATCCCTTTGGACATCAAGTGGTGCTCGACCAGCAGGTGTTCGATGAAAAAAAGATGTTCATCATGCTGAGCTTCATAGTCTATCCATAACTCATTTTTGGGGATGTATGAATACCTGTAGTGTTGTCCAAAGTTGGTGAATTCTTCGTCGATGTGGCCGCGAATATAACTGCCATCCACAATCCAGACCTGCAAATCGCCTATCTGCTCATCTTTGCGCAGATACGGAAGTTTAAGGGACTCAGCCATAACCTTCCTCTTTCCTTCTTTTGAGTTTGGTGTAATTATACCCGGTTTTTTCCCATTTGCCAGTTTTTTTGGTTGTTTCCCTGCGATTGCTTCAGGGTCTTGGGTGGAATTTTTTGTGGATGCTCTTGAGTCGCTCGTTGTCAACGTGGGTATAAATCTGCGTGGTGCGGATGTCGGCATGGCCCAGCATTTCCTGTAAGCTGCGTAGATCCATTCCGCCGGAGAGCAAGTGCGTCGCGAAGCAATGACGCAGTGTATGTACGGTCAGATTCCTGGGCATCCCGGCGCGCAGGGCGTATTTTTTCACAATCCGCCAGAGGTTAATCCGGTCGATGGCTCTGCCCGTGCGGGACAGAAACAGATTTTCGGGGCTGTGCGGTTTTGTCAATTGCGGACGAAGGTCGCTTAGATATTGCTGAATGACTTTGGCGGCGATTTTGCCGAGGGGAACGATTCGTTCTTTGCTGCCTTTGCCGAAACAGCGGAGGTAGCCGACGCCGAAATTGATGTCCTTGATTTTCAGCCCGGCGACCTCGGATGCCCGCGCCCCGGTGGCATAGAGCAGTTCGAGCAAGGCCTTGTCACGCAGATAATAGGGGTCTTCGGGATCGGGGGCGTCGAGCAGCTTGAATACCTGCTCTTTGCCGGCGACGGAGGGCAGGCGTTTCCAGAGTTTCGGGCCTTCCAGGGAGCTTAAAAAATTTTCCGATATAATACCAGTCAACAGGCCATAGCGCAGCAGCATCTTGACTGCTACGAGCGCCCGGCTGACGGAGGTTTCGGCCCTGCCTTTCGAGATGCGTTTCATAAATTGATAGATGTGCGACGGCTCCAGTTTGGCGATGCCGGCGATTTTGGCCGATTGAGAAAATTCGCAAAAGCCCAGTAAATCCCGTCCGTAGGCCAGAGCCGTGTTGGCGGACAATCCCGCCTCGAGCGTCAGATAGTCCAGGAAACCGGCCACCTCGGCGCCGAGCGAATACGCGGCCAGTTTGCGTTTGAGCGATTGAATCTGATTGCTGAGCATGTGAGAATTGTAAGTTGTAAGTTGGAAATTGTAAAGTGGAAGAGACCAGAGAAAAGAGACCAGAGAAAAGAGAAAAAGGCTTGAGGAATGGGTTGGAAGCGGATACAATTCTGCGAGTTTGATTCGGACAAAGGAATAAAACCATGAAAAACGGATTTTTGCTGATTTCAGGGATTTTGGCGGTTGGATTGAGCGGCTGTGCCGGGCCAAAAATGGTACAGGCCCAGCCGGTTTGTTTTCAGGCCATCCGCCAGGAAAAGCTGATGCAGGTTGTCGAAAAGACGCTGATTTCGATGCAGTTTCAGATTGAAAAATACGATGTGGAAAACGGCGTCATCCGCACCCGGCCGCTGCGGGGCGGACAGTTTTTTGAGCTGTGGCGAAGCGATAACGCGGGTGGTTTTAATACCGCCGAGTCCAATTTGCAAAGCGTACAGCGAACTGTGGAATTGACCTTCCAGCCGCAGCAATCAGGGGTCTGTATGCAGTGCGTTGTAACCGCCCGTCGGCTGTCGCTGCCGGAAGAACCGATTCAAGGTTATTATAACGCCGCGGCCCTTTATACGGCCAGCGACCGGTCCAGACAACGACTGGATGTAAGCGGTAAAAAACAGGAAGAGATGCGGTGGCTTGACCTGGGGCGGGATGAAGCGCTCGAACAAAAAATATTAGCGAAGATTCAACATAAGATTGAAAAGGGTGTCAGGCAATGAAGGTCTTGGTTTGCGGCGGGGCGGGATACATCGGGAGCAATATGACCGAGCTGCTGGCCCGGCAGGGTCATCAGCCGATTGTGCTGGATAATCTGAGCAAAGGTCATCGCTCGGCGGTGAAAAACGCCGAGTTTGTGCGGGGCGACTTCGGCGATTTTGAGTTCACGGTCGATGTGCTCGAAAAACACAAAATCGAGGCGGTGATGCACTTTGCCGCGTTTATCGAGGTGGGCGAATCGGTCGAACAACCGCTGCGGTATTATGACAACAACGTCAGCCGGACACGCACGCTGCTGGCGGCGATGGAGGCGGCGGAAGTGCAAAAATTTGTCTTCAGCAGCACCGCGGCGGTGTATGGAATGCCCGAGCGGCTTCCAATTACCGAAGATACGCCTAAATCGCCCATCAATCCTTATGGTGAAACCAAATGGGCTGTCGAGCGGATGTGTCATTTTCAGAGTCAGACCGGCAGGCTGCGCTATGCGGCGCTGCGGTATTTCAACGCCTGCGGTGCGGGCTTTGATGCGACACTCGGTGAAGACCATCGGCCTGAATCACACCTGATTCCGCTGATTATCCAGGCTGCGATGGGCAAACGCGACAACATTAAAATTTTCGGCACGGATTATCCCACGCCTGACGGAACCTGCATCCGTGATTACATTCATATTGAAGATTTGGCTAAGGCGCATCTATTGGCATTGGCGAAATTAGATGAAAAGACCGAACTGGTCTATAACTTAGGCAACGGTAAAGGTTATTCCGTTCGTCAGGTGATTGACTGCGTGCGTAAGGTGTCGGGAAAAGGGTTTAAGGTTGTGGAAACCGACCGTCGTGCTGGCGACCCGCCGGTGCTGACCGCCGACGCCTCCAAGGCCCAAAAAGAATTAGGCTGGGAAACGGATTATCCCGAACTGGAAAAAATCGTCGAATCGGCGTGGAAGTTTCATACGACGCATCCTAATGGATACGTTTCAAAGTAAAAAGGCAAAAGGAAAAAGGTAAAAATAAAGGGTCAGCCCGATGGGTCTGACTGATTTACGGTCGGAGGCGTTAAAGTGGATAAGGTAAAACGCGATGTCGTCCGGTTTCTGAGAAAATACCAGATGGATCATCTGGATGTGGACTTTGAGAAAAATGTGGATGTTTTTCTTGAGGAAATGAAGCGGGGACTGGCAGGGCGAAAAAGCAGTCTTGAAATGATACCCACCTATATCGGCGTCGAAGCCGATGTTCCAACGAATAAACGCGTCATTGTCGCCGATGCCGGCGGTACAAATTTCCGCGTGGCGACGGTTTATTTCGACGACCAGAAGAAACCCGTCATAGAAAATCTGCGGCTGTTTAAGATGCCGGGGGTTGAGCGGGAATTGAGCAAAGATGAATTTTTTAAGATTATGGCGGGTTACTTCAGGGATGTTGCCGGCGCCGCCCAGAATGTCGGTTTTTGTTTTTCTTATGCTGTGGAAATGCTGCCGAGTAAAGATGGGCGATTAATTCGTTTTTCCAAGGAAGTCAAGGCTCCGCAAGTCCAGGGACAGCTTATCGGCGAAAACCTCAACCGGGCTATAGGAGCGATGGGGATGTCCGGCGATAAGCACATTGTCCTGCTCAATGATACGGTGGCGACGCTGCTGGCCGGCTGCGGATATAAAAACAGGGCTTTTAGCGGCTATATCGGCTTTATCTTAGGCACGGGGACCAATTGCTGCTATGTCGAAAGCAACGCCAACATCAAAAAACAGAAGAACCTCGACCTGACCCAATGCCAGATTATCAACACTGAATCCGGCGGGTTTGGGCGGTGTCATTGCGGCAAAATTGATGTCGCTTTTGACAAAACCACGACTAACCCAGGCGTGCATAAGCTGGAAAAGATGATTTCAGGGGCTTATCTGGGGCCGGTCTTTTTGTGTACGGTGCGAAAAGCCTGTGATGAAAGATTATTTAGCGATGTTGTGGCCGAAGGGCTGGCGCGAATATCGGCGCTGGATACGAAAGAGATGAACGAGTTTATGCAGTATCCTTACGGGGCGAATCTACCGGCGAAAATCTGCAAAAACAGCAACAGCGACGATGTATTGAAATTGTATTATATTGCCGACCGGTTGACTGAACGAGCGGCCAAGCTGACAGCGATAAATCTCTCGGCAATGGCTGTCAAGAGCGGCAAGGGAACTGACCCGACACGGCCGGTTTGCGTTGTGGCCGAGGGAACGACGTTTTATCAGATGAAAACATTGAAATCGCGGGTCGAGTTTTATTTGAAGCAGTATCTCGAAAATAAACGGGGCGTCTATACTGAAATCATCAGCGTGGAAAACGCGACGCTCATCGGCGCCGCGATCGCAGGATTGACGAATTGACGTCCCTCTGAATGAGTGTCATTCTGGTGAAAAACCAGAATCCAGTATGAAAACGCTGGATTCCGGGTCCTGTCTTCGCTAAAGCTATGACAAGGCAGGCAAGCCCGGAATGACAAAAGCCATCCACCTCATTACATTCGGTGGCTGCCACTGGCCGGTTTTTTCTTGCCTTTGACGATGATCTTTACAATAATCTGTAAAATAGGAGACCTTCGATTTTTGGTGTTTGGAATGTTGGCTTAAAGGAAGAAATGGGATGACGGGCAAAGAATTCATTAACAGGATGGCAAACGGGGAATCTGACATTATCCAGATTCTTCTGGATATTCTTTCTAAAACGGGTTCGCGGTATTGCCTAATCGGGGGACTTGCCGTCAACGCTTATGTTGAACCTGTCGTGAGCCTTGACCTGGATATCGTCGCGGCGGTAGAAGATGTCGGGGTTATCTGCAAAGCGGCTAAAGAACGCGGCTTAAAGATTGAGCAATTTGAACACAGCGTTAATATCACAGGCGTCAGTTCGGATTTGCGAATTTGGCTTCAGACCGACCCGCGGTACCAGAAGTTTGTTTTAAGCGCCGACGGCAGGAATGTGCTGGGTTATACGATGAGGGTCGCACGGGTTGAAGATGTCTTGCAGGGTAAAGTATGGGCGTATCTGGATACGACCCGGCGCAAGAGCAAACGGCAAAAAGATTTGGCCGATATTTTTCGTATCGTTGAGAAATTCCCGCAGCTTGAAGCGACACTGCCGCCCAGCATTCAGGAAGAACTGAACAAATAAGACAAGGCCGCACTTATCGGCGCGGACATTGCAGGGTTAACGAACTAAAAAAAGCAATAATAGCAATTTTTGAAGGGGATTGTTATGGAATTGTCGAGTCCAATGAGTCAGCGAGCAAGAATAATTAGCAGAATCATTGCAGTAACGATGCTGTGTTTTGGATTCCTTGCTCTTTGGATGACGTTCAAGTCTTTGACGCATATAACCATATCTGCCGATTCGATATTCATTGTATTATTTTCAGGGATTTTCTTTGCTTTTAGTTTTGTCAGTCTTCAACTGGCACGTAAATTCTGGGGTCAGCCAACAGGAGATGATGTCAGGAAATTGGCCTGGGTCGGGGCAGTCCTTGTGTTTGGCGGAGCTGGAGCCCTTTTCATGGACCTGTCCAATGCAGCACAAAAGTATTTTCCCGAAGAATACGTATTTTTAGTAAATGGGCTTAGCGGTTTTATTTCTCTATGTGCGGCGGGGATAGGCTTTATATGTATTAAAAAAGCAGTCAGCCGATTATTAGAGATTTCAATTCAAGAGGATTGGCAGAAAAAAATCGAAACTCGCAAAACTTACTTTGCCGTATTGGCTTTTTTCCTTTGGGGTGGCTTGGGGATAGGATTTATGGATATCGATCGAAAATTAAAACCTTCTGATCGCTTTCCATGGTACGAGGCGATTCTTTTTTTGGGTCCGTTAATCGTGGCAATCGTATTTTACTATGTTTGTGTCTCTATTTTCTGTAAGAGGAAGTCGAACACCGATTCGTCGAATTGACTATATTACATCTTCCTTTGTTCTTTAGTCAACGGTTCATTCATTGAGCCGGAGCGGAAGCCCTGGAGGTCAATTGTCACGGATTTTGGATAAAGTCTATTGCAGGGATGAGATGACTTTTAGAGTAAAGAATCACAGCCGAGGGCGGCTGTGCCACATTAGACATAAATCAGTTCCGGCTCGATGAATTTCCATGCCTTTGGGGTAATCGCCCGGCTCGATACAAGGTCAACGGATACGCCGAGCAGCTTTTCGATTCTTTCGGCGAGTGTGACAAACTCCAGCCCGATGGACGGGTCCACCTCGACAAGGATATCCACGTCGCTGTCCGCCTGCTGGTCGCCTCTTGCATACGAGCCGAATAACGCCAGACTACGGACCTTGAACTGCTTTTGCAGGTCGGGTTTGTCTTTAGTGAGAGTTTTGAGGATTTCTTCTTTTGTTATCACGGTCGTTTAACCTGTTTACCTGTATTCTTCATCACATTATAAGTTTGCGGTCATACATAGTCAATCGTTTGCTCAGCATATTTTATGATTATTGGGTATTTGCCTCTGGTCATCTGACAGTTGCTCGTTTAACGAGCCGGAGCGGAAGCCATGGAGGTCGAGGGTGATGTAGCGGAAGCCGAGTTTTTTGAGTTCGTCGGTGATTTGGTTACGAACAGCATCGGAGGAGAGTTTGGCAAATTCATTGGGGTTGATTTCGATGCGGGCGATGTCGCCGTGGTGACGGACACGAAATTCCACAAAACCCAGCTTCCGCAGAAAATCCTCCGCCTTTTCCACCTGTGATAGTCTGTCTTCTGTGATTTCCAGACCATACGCCACACGGCTGGCAAGGCAGGGCGAGGCGGGCAGGTCGGCAGTCGGCAGGTTCATTTGTCGGCTTAACTCGCGAATGTCTTGTTTGGTCAGGCCGATGTCCATCATTGGCGACAAGACTTTGAAAACCTCGGCGGCGCGATTGCCGGGGCGATAGTCGTTTTTATCGTCGGCATTGCTGCCGCAAAGGATATGGGGGATATTCTTTTCTTTAGTCTTGTCGGTCAAGAGCTTATACAGTCGGCTCTTGCAATGAAAGCATCGGTCGGACAGGTTGGCCCGGTAGGCGAGGTCCTGCATTTCATCGAGGGTAATTTCGTCAAGACGGACACCGAATTGTTTAGCCAGAGTTCTTGCCTGCGTGAGCTGATATTCGGAAAGTGAAGGGCTGACGGCGATGCAGGCCAGGACGTTGTCTTTGCCGAGGATGTCAACGGCGACTTTGAGCAGAAATGTGCTGTCAACGCCGCCGGAAAAGGCGATAAGGACTTTTCGCAAAGAGGCCAGATTTTTTCTGAGTTGTTCGAGTTTTTCCGAAGCATTTGTCGTCATTTGTCAATTTCCAGTTTTTTCGAGCAGGAACAGAAATTCCTTATTCGGTTGTTCGCTTTCCCGAATCCATTCGTTCGTCCATCGCATTTGTGCCATTACGTTTTTCCTGTAGTCCACAGTAATTATATCCAGAATCCGGCCGGAATGTTCGAGTACTTGCTGAAGTTCTTCGGCGGTTGCCCGGCCGCCGGAACTGTAGGAAAGAATAATATACCGGGCACGGGTATTCCGGATGAGCTTTTCGATGGCTTCCACGACGATGAATCGGCCCGATTCGCTTTTTCGAAAATCCTCAAATACCGACGAGGCCACGGTATCGGAGGAATCCGTTCTGCGGTTGGCTTTGCCGAAAATGGCGGGACGGTCGTTGAGGCAAATCGTCGTCCACAGGTGATAATAGGCGGCATACCGTACTCTGGACGGGGGCATTTTTTCATTGTTGGAGCCATAAGGCGGGTCAAAATAGGCTAAATCACATTCAATTTTATCGCAGATGGAAAGGATATCTTTCTGTAATACAGTATGTTTCCGGTCAGACAGAATCAACGATGGAACCCGCATCGTCATCGTCTTGTGCGACCTTGGCGACCACTCATTAAGATAAGACGCATAATGACCGAGGGTGCTGTCAACCTCGTCCATCGCCAGAATCAGGCTGGTCAGGAGAACCGCACTTTCAATTTCCGGCAGGGCCATTTTATCAATTTCACTGCGAATTGCGTCCAGTTTTCGCGTATTGTGAATCTGCCAGGGCCTTTTGGTACATTTGGAGGATAAAGAGTTTCCGTTTTGAACATTCGTCCCGTAATGCTCTGTGAACCAGCCGTCAATGCCGGGCAAATGGTTCAGGTGGTCGATTATGGGTTGATAGTAAGCGGCCGGGCGGTCATTCAGAAGATAACACTGGGCGAAAGTTTTTGACCAGACAGCGATGTCGTTTGAGATGACCTGATATCCAAGTTTGGCGAATGCCTGAGAGACGCGTGTCGAACCTGAGAAGCCGTCGAAAACGGTATCCACATTGCATTTTTTCGCCAGAGAAAGAATATACGGGAGCAGTTTGAGCTTTGACCCAGTGTATTTAATGCCTTCTGTAGAAGGCGCTTCGATCTCTATATCGTCAAGAAAAGTCTGCTGCATAGGGATGGTTATTCATTTCAAAATTGAGTTTGTATGGGCGATATTTCGCGAACCGGAAACTATGAATAAAAGAGCCGAAGATGGGATTTGAACCCACAACCCCGGCTTTACGAAAGCCGTGCTCTACCGTTGAGCTACTTCGGCGTAAAAAAGCATAATACCGGATAGGGTGGATTTTGTAAAGTTTTTTTACCTGCCGGGCGGATGAGCCGGAGGGTTGGCCGACAGGGGAGGGATTTATTGACCTGTTCGGCGGCCAGCCTTATAATGCCTGTTTTCCAGATGTGTTAGTTCAATAAGAGAGAGTATATACAACTATGAGTAAACAATACAACTGGAAGTAAAAGATGCCTCAAACGCAAAGCCGAGTAATGATAAAGGAAAAGAAAAAAAAGAAGAAAGGCAATGTCGTTACCGATTACCTGCTGTACCTGTTTGTGCGGGTGCTGGTGGGGGTATTGTTTTGTTTTCCGATGGAGTCCAACCTGCGGTTTGCCTGTTTTCTGGGCCGGCTGATGTGGAAGTATTATCATCGGGGACGGCAGCGGGCACTGGATAATCTGCGGGCCAGTTTCCCCGACAAGGATGAAGCTTGGCTGATTGAAACGGGCCGGCGGAGTTTTGAGCATATCGTGATGCTGGCGATGGACGTATTATTTACGCCCCGGCTGGTCCAACTCGAAAAATGGCCCGAGGTGTTCAGCGTTAGCAACATCGAGCGGGTCAAGTGGCTGATGAAGGAGGAAAAGGGGCTCTTAATGGTGACCGGTCATTACGGCAATTTTGAAATCCTCGGCTACCTGATGAGTCTGTACGGACTGAGGATTTACAGCATCGCACGGCCGTTAGACAACCGTTTTATCAATCGCTGGCTGATGGGCGTCCGCCAAAGCAAGGGGCAGAAAATCATCGACAAGAAAGGCGCCGCCGAGACGATGGATCAATTAGCTGCGGAGGGCGCGACATTGTGCTTTATCGCCGACCAGGACGCGGGCAAAAAGGGCGTGTTCGTTGATTTCTTCGGCCGCAAGGCCAGCACGTATAAAAGCATCGGACTGTTGGCGATTCAGAACAATCTGCCGATTGTTGTGGGCGGCTGTCGGCAGCGCTATGGGAAATTTTTCTTTGAGATGGAATCGACGCGAATCATCTGGCCGTATGAATGGGCCGACAGGGCCAACCCCCTGAAGTGGATTACACAAGAATACACCAAAGGTATCGAAGAGTGCGTCCGCAGAGATCCGAGCCAATACTGGTGGGTGCATCGGCGGTGGAAGACCCGTCCTAAAGAAGAACGGACCCTGCAGGAAAGTCCCAGAACATATTGACCGGACGAAAAATCCGTCCGGTAATGATTTAAGGTGTGAATGTCACCACAGGGCATTTGTTTATTGCGAGGGTTTGTTTCCGATAATCGTCCCCGCCTTTCGGCTGGCAGTTGAGGCGTTTTCTTTTTTTGCGGCATTTGGGGTTTTTCCTTCGTTTTTGTGATTCATAAACATCATCATAATCCGCATCGAGTTCCTTAACCGGCGGGCAAACCATGTCGATGAGCTTACTGTGATTGTCTGCAATACAGGAAAACCTCTCCCGACTTATCGGGGTTCGAGATAAACCTCGCAATAAATTGCGGGGCTAAAATCGGAGCTAAGGAACCGGAGTCTATGGATATAGCAACCATATTAGGCGTGATTCTTGGATTTAGCGTGATTATCGGCACGATGCTGTTTGAGGGCAATATAGGCATTTTTTTCAATATTCCTGCCATCGCGATTGTATTCGGCGGGATGACCTGCGCGACGATGATTCATTTTTCAATGAAGCAGTTTCTCAGCGTCTTCTCCGTGATTAGGAAGTGCCTATTTCACAAGATTGCAGACCCGCGTATAATCATTCAACAGATGTCCAATTATGCGGTTATCAGCCGCCGTGATGGTGCGCTGGCGCTGGAACAGGAAATCAGCAAGGTCAAAGACCGGTTTTTGTCCCGCGGTCTGCAAATGCTGGTGGACGGCCAGGAGGAAGAGGCCGTGCGCGAGCTGTTGGGACTGGAAGTTCAGTATATGCAGGAACGGCACGGGATGGGCAGGAAGATTCTTGAATTTATGGGCGCATCCTGCCCGTCGTTTGCGATGGTAGGGACGCTGATTGGCCTGGTGAATATGCTGAGCCGAATGTCCGACCCGTCTCGCATCGGCGCGGGGATGGCCTGTGCGCTGGTGTGTACGTTTTACGGAGCGCTTACGGCCAATCTGATTCTTCTGCCGCTGGCGGGCAAACTGGGGCAGTATTCCAAGGCCGAGTCCATTCATATGGAGATGATTCTCGAGGGCGTCTGCGCTATTATAGGGGGCGAAAATCCCACGGCGGTGCGCGAAAAGATGCAGATATTCATTTCCTCAAAACATCGGACGGCAGCCAAAGCGAAGGCGTAACGATGTCTGCGGAACACAAAAAAGCGGTTCAGGGAGAGGAAGGCGGCGGCGAAAGCGCTCCGCTGTGGTACATCTCCTTTGCGGATATGATTTCGCTGCTGATGGCATTTTTTGTGATGCTTTCCACCTTTTCTTCTTATGATGAAGAAGAAATGGAAATGGTGCGTAAAACCATGCGTTACACCCTACGGCCTTGTGGAGGATGGTTTCAAAAGGGAGACTCCATGGCGGGAGTGACCTCGTCGGTAACCAATGAATTAGAAGGGGCTCAGACACCGACGCTGGAGGATGTCTCCAACAAAAACCCCATTGCCAAAACCGGTACGGATGATTTTCGTACCCACAGGGTATTTTTGGCGGATTCGCAGATGATTTTCTATTCCTCCGGCGTTTCACTGACGGCTCAGGGACAACAGTGGCTGAATACCGTGGCTCAGTACCTGGCAAGGATGCCGTCGCGGCTATTGATTTCCGAGCGTGGCACCGGGGCGGACGGTGAAAAGGGACTGAAACGGGCTGTATGCGTGGCGGAGTATCTTTGCCAACACGGCATCGACGGCAAAAATCTCAATGTTACCACCCGCGGCACATTGCCCGATTCGAATTTTGCGCAGGGCCGGAAACTGGAAATTTGCCTGCTGGAAGAGGGTATCTGCCAATGAAAAAACAGCAGGTTCAGGAAGAGTCCGGCGGCGAGAAGGCGCCGCTGTGGTACATCTCCTTTGCGGATATGATTTCGCTGCTGATGGCGTTTTTTGTGATGCTTCAGACAATGGCCACGACGCGGAGCAATGAATTTTTGACAGGGGGGAATGGTCCCTTTGAGGCGACGGCAGGGGCATTCCGGCGTACCATCGACGGTTTTGGGCTGCCGGGCTTGTTCGGTAAACTGCCGGCCGACACGGATTTTGGGAATCCGCGGCGGTACTATCGGTTTAAGTCCCCCGATAAGTCGTCGGTTCAGAATCCCGCCGCCGACACGGCGGAGGAAAAAGCACGCCGGCTTTTCTCACGATTGGCCGACGTATCAAAAACCTATCCCTCGCAAATCAGGGGCGAAATGCCGGAGTTTGTAATTACGCCGATTGTTTTCGCGCCCCAGTCGGATGAATTGAATCCGGAAGCACAGAGTTATTTGTCGCAATTTGTCACCGGCATTCAGCAAACCAGAGCCGTTTCGGGGGGGCTGACAATTTATATCGTTGGTATCGCATCGGATGTTTCCGACGGACCGCAGCAATGGATTGTCTCTGAACGTCGCGCCAGAGCGGCGGCGGAACGGATTCGTTCGGCTCTGCCCGAAGCGGTGCGAGGTCAGGTCTATTGGTGGGGGGCAGGCGCGGGTGGCGCATGGACAGCCAAAGGACCCGCTACGGAACACTCACAACTGCTTATCGCAATGCTGAACAAATCCTCGTCGGAACGGTAAATTCCTCTTGGAACATCTCTTCCAGCCCCCGTCAGGAGGATTTGATTTTTCATCGGCAAAATTCCCCCTTAAAACAGTCTTTATACCTGTTTGGCGTGCGTCTTGATTTTCTCTGTTAAAGGATCTATTATTGCTTTTGTCAATTGGGGACCGAGCCCTTACCTATCAAGGAATGGGTCCTATGAAGAAGATAAAAAAAAACCGGGGAAAACGGCTCAGTGGGCAACCAACCCGCTGAAATGGATAACACAGGAATATACCAAAGGTATTGAAGATTGTATTCGCAAAGACCCGACGCAGTACTGGTGGCTGCATCGTCGCTGGAAGACCCGCCCCAAAGAAGAACGGCAGGCGATGGGGAAATAAAAATTGCACTGTGTGTTAGTGTATAGAAATGGAAACGCCGTCGGTTGTTGTCAGCCGACGGCGTTTCTGTTATGAAGTCTTGTTACGAGAATTTTTTGAGCTGTTTAATCGAGGATACCCATCAGAACCAGATTTGCCTGCTGCTTTGCGGTCAGTGCCTTGCACAAATTGGTCCTGGCCGTTGCTAATGCCGCTTTGACTTTGTCTTTGGCGGCGGTCAGCTCGGCCAGTTTGGCCTTGATGGCGTCGTCAGTAGCAGCGGGGTCGCCAACCAGGGTTCTGAGAGCTTCGGTGCATTTGCCGATTTCAGTTGTCGGGGCGGGGGGCGCCTGGTCGGGATTCTGGCCTCTGCGACCCATTCCCATTCTGCCGCTCAGTTCCATCGATAGAGTCGTTACTTTTTGCACCAGCGGCTCAACGGTTTTCCATTTATCGTCGGCGATTTGCAGCGTGGATTTAATTTGTTCCATTCTGCGTTTCTGCATCTCTTCCGGGGTCATCTGCGGTCTGTTGCCGCGTTGACCGCCACCCTCCGGAGGAGCGCCTTCCGGTCTCATGGCGGGGCCGCCTCCCGGCCTTTGGCCAGGCTCACCGGCGGGGGGGGCAGCGGCGATTGCCACCGCAACCATAATCAGCGTCACTGCTGCCGCACTCAATACCATTCTGCCGCTCCATGTCTTCCACATTTTGCTCAACATCTGCATTCCCTTTCATTTTTAAACATAAAAATTTGGTTGATGTTTCGATGAATTCAACAGGGTAAACGTTTGCCGGGACGATTTTATTGCATACCTTGCGTTCCTTGTTTGCATAAAATTCAGACTTTTGCAGTCGGTATTTTCATAAGGCGGCTTTTTAACTTGCTTTATGTGTCTTGACTTTCGCTGGTACAGACTCTATCATCGCGGTATCCATTATAGTGTCCCTTATCCAGAGAAGGAACGAATTTTATGAAAAAGACCGAAAAAAACTGGGAAAAACGGTTCAGCGGACAGACGGACAAACTGGCGGTGGATTTTGTCGAGTCACTGTCGTACGACCGAAGGCTTTATAAGTATGACATTGTCGGTTCGATTGCTCACGCCCGGATGCTGGCGGCGCAGAAGCTGATTACCAAAGACGAGTTTGAACAAATCCAGGCCGGGCTGATTGAAATCTCCGAACAAATCGCCGCGGGTAAATTCGCCTTTGACAAGACCCAGGAAGATATCCATATGGCGATTGAATCTGCGTTGATTCAAAAGATTGGCGACGCGGGTCGCAAACTTCACACCGGGCGCAGCCGAAACGACCAGGTCGCTACTGACATTCGCCTGTGGATGCGGGACGAAATCGAACTGCTGCAGACCCGCATAGCCCTGTTGCAGAAGGCCTTTGTCAAACAGGCCGAAAAGTATGCCGATGCGATTATGCCGGCCTATACGCACCTGCAGCGGGCACAACCTGTCAGTATCGGGGCATATCTGCTCAGCTTTGTCGAACCACTGGCCCGTGATTTTTCCCGGCTGACCGATTGCCGCAATCGGCTCAATGTCTGTCCGCTGGGCAGCGGAGCGGTGGCCGGTTCAACGCTGCCGCTGGACCGGGCGCAAACGGCCAAAGATTTGGGGTTTGCCGAGATTAGCCGAAACAGCATTGACGCCGTGGCCGACCGCGATTTCTGCGCGGAGTTTATTTTCTGCTGTTCGCTGATTCTGGCGCATCTGTCGCGGCTGGCGGAGGACTGGATTATTTATGCGAGCGGCGAATTTTCGTTTATCCGGATTGATGACGCCTACTGCACCGGCTCCAGTATGATGCCGCAGAAACGCAATCCGGATATGCTGGAACTGATGCGGAGCAAGACTGGCTCGGTTTATGGGTCGCTGGTGGCGATGCTGACGATACTCAAGGCACAACCTTCGACCTACAACCGCGATTTGCAGGAAGACAAGCTGCACGTCTTTGCCGCTGCGGATGTGACGGAGCAGTGTCTGCAAATGGCCGAGGCGATTGTGTCTCATACGGTGTTCAACACCGACAAAATCGCCGCCGGGCTGGACAAAGGTTTTCTGGACGCTACGGCGATGGCCGAATACTTAGTCAAAAAAGGCGTTGCGTTTCGTCAGGCCCACGGCATTGTCGGCTCGCTGGTGGCACAGTGTGAGAAGGAGGGCAGGGAAAAACTGTTGGATTTAACGCTCGAGCAGTTCCGGACCGCGTGTGATAAGATTGACAAGGACGTTTATGAGACATTGAATCCCGCCAGTGTTTGTGCCGCCTATCAGACCGATGGCTCCGGCGGCATTGCTTCGGCGAAGTCACAGATTGCGTATTGGCAGGAGCGACTAAGAAAACAGTAAAACTATTAGAAGTGAATCTTTTCCGGGAATGATAAATTCGAAACTCGAAATTCGAAATCCTCCACAGGACACCTTACGGTGGAAACAAATTCCAAATCCGAATGCTCAAAATCCTAACGTTTCGATTATTGAGATTTTAAATTTTGAACATTGTTTCGAGTTTTGTGCTTCGGATTTCGGATTTTTCAATCCGTAGTGGACTATGCAATCCAACGAAGACAACAT
>Ga0315277_10001229_pt1 | contig 37860 bp, 29 predicted proteins | sample YL17G05_15_MG_FD_203695 | JGI IMG/M metagenome (GOLD analysis project Ga0315277, IMG submission 203695) | Sediment microbial communities from Yellowstone Lake, YNP, Wyoming, USA - YL17G05_15 | ecosystem: Environmental > Aquatic > Freshwater > Lake > Sediment | place: USA: Wyoming | collected...
TTTGCTTTTCAGACCCCGAAGGGGTCACGAAGTATAATAGCCGGGGGCGTAAGCCCCCGGAAAGAAGGTTATCCGTCCTTCTTTAAGCCCCGAAGGGGCGACAGAATCCGACTTTTCTACAGAGCAAAACTAAATTCCAAAATCCTCAATTTTGCCGCCCACCTTTCCTCCAGCATCTCTCCCTTTATTTTTTGATTCTCTTGCGCCTTCTGAAAACACAACTCTTTAAACAGCAATATTATACCCGAAAAATCTCCTGTGCAAAGAACTTTTATGTAAAAGACCTTTTAATAGTATGTGCCAACATTTCCTGGCGTGGTATAATTGGGAATCTTGCCATTTTACAATTCCTTCTCGCCGTGCTGCGCACTTGCCGCAGCAGGCCAATAAAAAGTTACATTCCTTCTTGTAGTGAGCGTAGTCGAACCTATTTCCCCGTTATGATGTCCCCAGATTTACCCCCGGGGTGGAGCGTTAGCGGAACCCCCGTACGGTGCATCTGTTGGTTCTGCCTTCTTCTTCCTTATTAGAAACCGAAACGGCGTGAAGAGGACGGCGAGCGCCAATGCCCCAATTCCCCCAGTAAAGCAAGCATAGATTGGGATAAACAGAAACGCTATTGCCGTTGTGGAAGATGCATGTTCGTCCGTGTAGTATGGACGTTGAGCCATCCACGAGCCCCAGAGGATCATTGCCAGGATTCCGATGAACCCACCAATGAAGACGGGAAGAACATAGTCCTTCAGTTTCGTCTTAGAGAGCACAAACAGGATGATTCCGAGTCCAATGTATGGAACCAGCCTGAATGCGGTGAAAAACAGATACCCGACGATAGTGAAGTATTTGAATGCATCCGCAAAGCCAGTAGCGATGCTATGCCCACCAACTTTGACGGCCAGAGCCCATTGCACGACATTTTCGTTGATGACCAGAGCGACCAGCAGAAGCACGAGCAAGTACCAATGTTTGAATGTCGTTTTCATATCTTGTGGCAGAACTACTGTTTATATGGTTTCCAGATAAACCCGCATTCGGGTTTTGCTTCCATCTGACATTTCCCATATCAAACGCTTTGCTATACAACCAAGCCTTTCGATGCCATAATAATACCAAAACCTTACTCGAATTACCTTTTATTTTTTCGATACTTCCTATCTCTGCCGCCTTAAAAAAGCGTCTTCGTGGTGAAATCTTTTCTTTGGTTTTTGCCGTTTTTGGCGATTATTCGCCTAACTCCATTAAAAACAACGACTTATCAGCCTTCTCGCCGTGCTGACGCCCGTCGCAGCAGGTTTGCCCGTTTATGACGCTGTTTGAAAAATGATTCTGCCCACATAAAAAACGGTCAGCCGCGAATCATATCCGCAATCTTCATCAGTCGGCTGATGTTGTCTCGCTCGGCCTCGCTAAGTTTGCGATAGATATACTTAATCTGTTCGCCCAGTTCCGGAATGACCACATATTCCAGCACATTGACCCGCCGGCGGGTGCTCATCAATTCCGTCGCCAGCAGTTGGGCCTGTTTTTCCTTCTCGGCCAGTTTAATTAAGTCGTCAAAAGCCCGCTCCAGCGCCCGCAGGGCCACGTCCAGTTCGCCGCTGGTGGTGCCGAAGCCGTAGCATATCATATCGCCTTCCAGTTGTTTTGTAAGTCGCGGGACGCGGACGCTCATAATGCCGGCAAAAGTGACTGCCAGACTGAATTGGGCCGTGGGGATTTCCATCGCCGCGCGGATATGTTCCGGTTCCATCGTCGCGCGAGCCATCATAAACCGCCGCGCCGTTTCAAGCAACTGCTGCTCCACCTTCCGGCGAAGCTCCTTCAGCGTCCGGGCGATAACGACTAATTGACGGCAAATCTCGTCGCGCTTCTGACTCAGCAGTTTATGGCCTCGCACAGCCAGCGACTGCCGCCGCCGCAGACCCAGCAGTTCCATTCGTGTTGCGTTGATGGTTTGTTGCATCGCTTACGACTCCACTGAGGCGGTCTGTTCGGTCCGGTTTTTGCGGAATCGCGGCATATATTTGTCAATCAGTTTCGTGTCGATACGCTTTAATTCTACGTTCTCAAACATACTGAGCAGCTCCCACCCCAGGTCCAGCGTCTGTTCCACCGTCCGGTTTTCATAATATCCCTGCGAGATGTACCGCTGCTCAAACTGGTTGGCGAAGTTCATAAATTTCCGGTCTTCTTCTGACAGGACCGCTTCGCCCAGAATGGTCGCCAGTTCCTGCGCCTCCTTGCCGCGGGCGTACGCTGCATAGAGCTGGTTATACAAGTCGGCGTGGTCTTCACGGGTCTTGCCCGGCCCGATACCTTTGTCTTTCAGACGCGACAGACTCGGCAGCACATCCACCGGCGGAGCCACGGCCTTGCGGTGAAGTGACCGGCTCAGAATAATCTGCCCCTCAGTAATATACCCCGTCAGGTCCGGCACCGGGTGCGTCTTGTCGTCTTCGGGCATCGTCAGCACCGGCACCAACGTAATGGAGCCCTTTTTCCCATTCACACGCCCGGCACGTTCATAAACCGTCGCAAGGTCGGTGTAAAGGTATCCCGGATAACCGCGCCGCCCCGGAACTTCCTTGCGGGCCGCGCTGATTTCACGCAGCGCCTCGCAATAGTTGGTCATATCGTTAAGTATCACCAGCACGTGCATATCTTCCTCAAACGCAAGGTATTCCGCGCACGTCAGCGCGACCCGCGGCGTGGCAATGCGCTCAATCGCCGGGTCGTTGGCCAGGTTGATAAACAACGCCGCTCGTTCAATCGCCCCGGTGCTGGTCAGGTCATTGATAAAAAATTGCGCCGCTTCAAAGGTAATGCCCATCGCCGCGAACACCACCGCAAATTGTTCGCCCTTGCCGCGGACGGTGGCCTGCCGGCAAAGCTGGGCGGTAATCTCATCGTGCGGCAGTCCGGAGCCGGAAAAAATCGGCAGTTTCTGCCCCCGCACCAGCGGATTCAGTCCGTCAATCGTGCTGATGCCCGTCTGAATAAATTCATTCGGATAGTCGCGGGCGTACGGATTAATAGGATTGCCGTTGATGTTCAGTTTCTTTTTAGGCAGAATCGCCGGCCCGCCGTCTTTCGGCACGCCGATGCCGGTAAAGACCCTTCCAAGCATATCTTTTGACACGGCCAGTTCCATCGGCTTACCCAGAAATCGCACCGTGGTGTCGCGGACATTGACGCCCTCGGTGCCTTCAAAAACCTGCACCAGCACCTTGTCGTTTTCGACCTGCAATATCTGACCGTGACGGAACGACCCATCGCCCAGTTCAATATCCACGATGTGTCCGTATTTGGCCTGCTCGACGCCTTCAACCAGCATCAGCGGCCCGTAAATTTTCACGACAGTCTTATATTCTTTCAGCATATCCTGCTCCCGCACCTGCGATTACTTTGTCTGAGACGCTGCTTCGACCGTTGACCCGCTGTACAGGGCTTTAATCTGTTGGTCAATTTTATCCCGGATGGCACGAATTTTCTCTTTCTCGGCGTAGTCAATATATTTGCACCGCGCGATGTCTTCCCGCACCGACAGCTTAAAGATATCCGCCGGCTCCACGCTGTTCTCAATCGCCGCAAGACCCTGCTGATGAAAATGCAGAATCAGCAAAATCATATCGTACTGCTTGTCGATGGGACTGTAGGTATCCACCTTATGAAAGGCATTCTGATGCAGGAAGTCTTCGCGGATGCTCTTGGCCGTTTCCATCGCCATTCGTTCCTTGGGCCCCAGCGCCTCGGCTCCGACTAATCGCACGATTTCAACCAATTGCGATTCCTGCTCCAGCAGGTTCATCGCCTGCTGCATCATCTGGGCAAATTGCTGCCCTTTGTCGGCATCGGCAAAACAGCCGGGCAGATATTGTTTGTAAAACGAATAGCTCGTCAGCCAGTCAATCGCAGGAAAGTGCCGCTGCTCAGCCAGTCGTCCAATCAGCGACCAGAATACCTTGACCACGCGCAGCGTCGCCTGAACGACCGAATCGGACAGATCCCCGCCGGGCGGGCTGACCGCCCCAATAATTGAAAGCGAGCCTTCCCGTTGCGGACTGCCCTGACAAATGACGCGCCCCGAACGTTCATAAAATGAAGCGATCCGCGCGCCCAGGTACGCCGGATAACCTTCTTCGGCGGGCATTTCCTCCAGCCTCGTCGAGATTTCCCGCATCGCCTCGGCCCACCGGCTGGTGCTGTCGGCCATCAGTCCAACCGAATAGCCCATATCCCGGAAATACTCGGCGATGGTGATGCCCGTATAGACGGATGCCTCGCGGGCCGCCACCGGCATATCCGACGTATTGGCCAAAAGTACCACACGCTTCATCAGCGGCTCTCCGCTGTGCGGGTCTTTCAGTTCCGGAAATTCCTTCAGTACGTCGGTCATTTCATTGCCGCGCTCGCCGCAGCCGACATAGACGACAATGTCCGCCTCCACCCACTTGGCCAATTGGTGCTGCACGACGGTCTTACCCGTGCCGAACGGCCCCGGCACACAGGCCGTGCCGCCCTTGGCAATGGGAAAGAAGGCGTCAATCACACGCTGACCGGTCAGGAGAATCTGGTTGGGATCCAGACGCTGCATCACCCGCCGCGACTGACGCACGGGCCATTTCTGCATCAGTTTCAGTTCGCTTTGTCCGTCTTGGCCGCCGACAACGCCAATCGTTTCTTCGACGCTGAAATCGCCCTCCCGCAGGCCTTCAATTTTGCCGGATACATCCGCCGGCGCCATAATTTTGTGCAGCACCAGTGTCGATTCCTGCACCTGGCCGATAATGTCGCCGGGCTTAATTTCCGTACCGTTCTGGACGGTGGGTTGGAAATGCCATTTGACGTCGCGGCGAAGCCCCGGAAGCGTGCTGCCGCGAAGAATGAAATTGCCCTGGGCTTTGACTAACTCATCCAGCGGCCGCTGAATGCCGTCATAAATACTGGAAATCAGTCCAGGCCCCAGTTCCACGCTCAGCGGCGCGCCGGTATTGACGACCTTTTCGCCCGGCCCAACGCCGACGGTGTCCTCATACACCTGGATACTGGCCCGGTCGCCGTGCAGTTCCACGATTTCGCCGATCAGGTTGTCGTTGCCCACGCGAACAACATCGTACATCCGCGCCCCGAGCATCCCCTCGGCCACGACGACCGGCCCCGCCACCTTAACGATTTTTCCGTTCTGTACCTCAGACATTGTACCAGCCTTTTGAGTTCTTTGGTTCCTGCGTATTTTCGATTGACGATTGAAACGAACTTCATAATTCTCAATCGAAAATTTATCCCCAAGGGATCGTTAATCATCTATCGTCAATTACTCATTGCAGTATATTGATTCCCGTTGCCATCTTGAGCAGTCTGCCCAGCGATTCGGTCGCCACTCCCGATGGTTCGGTGGTAAACGGCACAACAACCACGCACGGCAGGGTTTTCTTCTGCGTCGTCTCAAACACCGTCTGCGCAGCCGCCGCGACATTCTCAGCCACAATGACCAGCGTATATCGCTGCTTGAGAATTTCCTGTGCGGCCCCAACGACCTTCTGTAATTCCGCTTCCACCGCAAACGTATCAATTCCCAGCGCCGCAAACGGCATCACAAAATCCGCACTTCCCAATACCGCCGCCTTACCTTCCATATCGCATTACCATTATTCATTATCCATTGATCATTAATTCATTTAACTGTGCCACGTCCCCAGCCGATTCAGCATCAGTTCCGCAGCCAGAAAATTTTTCTTTCCAATCAGGACCATCCGCACGGCCCGGATTTCCGCTTCCTTCATCAGAAAATATGCGACAATCGGCTGCGGTCCCGCGGCAATCTGGCTCGTGCTCTTCAAAAAACCCATCAGGTAATCCTCGCATTGCTGTTCCAGTTTCAGAAACGACTGTTCCGATAGCAGATAGCGAACGCCTTCTTCGACGACCTCGTAGTAAGGCGTCACAAAAAACAGCGAACCGAGCGATTCGTATGGCGTCGTCAGTCCCTGGACGAATCGGTCCGTATCGACAAACCCGCCCTCGCAGAAAAATTCCGTTTCATCCCGCTCCGCGGCCTTGAGCCGCAGCATCGTGCGGACGTTGTACAGGTCAACAAGGATGCGGGCTCGTGAAGCGCAAAAGACGCTTTTGAGCTGCGCCGCCCGGCGAATCTGCCAGGCAAATTCCATCTTATCTATCCCGTAATCGATCCAGCGGATATCCTTATGTTCGTAATAGCCCAGCACGGCGGCCTCCACGGCGTCCTGCAGGTGTTCGGGAAGATGCTCGTAGCTTTCCCGTCGAAGAACATCCTCGAATTCCTCGGCCGGCACATCGCCCTCGTCGCTGTAATCCAGCCCCAGCGGTTTTTCCGTCACCAGCCGACGCAGCGCAAGACGCATATTGGCAAAATCCTCCCGCACTCGCAGCATCCGGACCAGTTCCTCGTCGTGCATCAGCTCGGCAAAAAGAATGCGTATCGCCCTTCGACGCTTCAGCAGCATTTGTTCAATCTGCGATTCGGTGCTGTCGGCGGCAACGGCATATTCGGTGGAACTTGACAATTCCGCCGCCCCCGCAAAATCCGCCGCGCTGGCCATATCCGCCAGCAGCCCGCGACTTAGCATCATTGTTTCCAGCGCCCGCACCTTGGCGGTTTCATACATATATCGCCAGTCGTCCTCGCCGACCGGCGGATAACGATAAAAATCAGTCAGTGTTATTTCTTCAGACAATGGCATAAGGACAGCCCATCCGATTATTGAAACAATTCTGCGGCCAGAGCTATTTCCATTTCGTCACGTAATTGTCGAACCAATACATCAGTACTGACATTGATTCGCACTTTACCGTCGGACAGGATAAAGCCGCCCCCGATGTCTTCACGCACCGGACTCAGACGCAAACCGCCTTTGCCCTGCCGGCCCAGTTCATCATTGACCCGATTCAGAAATCCCTCGTTGATTCGGTTTTCGTTTTTGCCGATGATAACTTCTTCGCGTCCCGTCTGCACGGCCTCTTGCAGCAGCCGCCTCATCAATTCAAGGTATTCACCGTCGGCCATCCGTTCAATCCGCTGCTTGACGCGGGCAAATAATTCGTCCAGAATTTGCATTTTGACGGTCAGCAGTTCCCTCGCGTTTTGCATCCGCGCCGCCGCCAGCATCCGCGCCAGTTTGTCCCGCCCCGCCGCCTCGGCAAGCCGTTCAGTCTCCTGACGGTACGCGCCCAGTTGTTCTTCCAGCCGCCGGTTCTCTTTCTGCGCCGTTTCGTCAGCCGCGGTCAGAATCTTCTCCGCCTCGGCCCTCGCCTGTGTCAAAATTTTTTGTACCACCTGTTCGGCGTTCATAGACAACCTTAAATGGCCAATGGATTATTAGCCATTATTCATCAATCATTATTCATTTCATTAGCCGCCGACCTTGATGCCCATCAGAATAATCAGCAGCGACGTCAGGAACCCCAGAATCGCATACAGCTCAACCATCGCTGCAAATACCACCCCGGCCTTGAACGCCAGTTCGGGACGCTTGGCCGCCATCATAATGCCCGCCGCGCCCGTCTTGCCCTGCAGGATGCCGCTCGTCCAGCCCGCGATGGCCACCGGCAGACACGCCGCCAATATCTGCAAACCCTGATACCACGTCACAGCGGCCACTCCCCCCTCGCCGAACATATTCAGCTTAATCATCACAAACAGCCCCACAACAAAACCGTAAATACCCTGCGTACTGGGCAGTACCACCATCAGCATCAGCGACCCGTAACGTTCGGGCTTTTCGCTCAAAACCGCCGTGGCGCTTTTAGCGGCAACCGTCAATCCAACGGACGAGCCTATCCCCGCCAGAAACACCGCTAACGCCGCCCCCGTCAACGCAAACACCAATCCCATCATTTCCAGCATAATCCAAATCCTCTCTTTATAAGTTCACGTGTCTTTTTGGTTTTAAATCTTATCCGCCGCAGGCGGATTCAATATTTTTTATCTTTTATCTTTGATTTTTTATTTTATCTGAACGTATTTATACTCTTTCCGCAACGGCACAAAATCCCGTCCCCCGCCGGTGAAAAATTTCGGGAAAAATTCCACAAACTGCAGCCGCATCGTATGGACGAAGGCGCCCAGCATCGACATCGCGATATTTAACAGATGAAACAAAACAAAAACTATCGCACCCAGCGCCCAGCCGACATAAGGAATCGACGCGGCCAGCTTCACCAGGACGTTGACCGCCATTCCAAAACCCGAACTGACCATACCCAGCGCCATTAGACGCGCGTAGCTAAGCGTGTCGCCCATATAAAAAACGGTGCTGAAAAGCTGATAGAATCCCAGCCCAAGCCGCTCACCCCAGCCGCCGTCGCGCACGGTAAACAGCAAAATCCCCGCCGACGTGAAAAGCACGGTTATACCGCAGGGTTTTGCCAGGCCTGCCGAAATTACTCCGCCTTTGGCAAGCCCCAGTCCAAGCAGACAGTTAAGATGAATAATCCAGACCAATTGGCCCCAGACCGCCGCCGCCAGGTCTTTCTTGAACAGGTTGGCAAAAAACGCGATAAGCAGGCCGCACTGAATCTGGAAATATCCCAGCCCAAGCGCCAGCAGGAAAAACGTCATCGGCTGCGTCATCGGGTCAAACAGCATCATCTTCTGACGTATTCCATCCAGGGCCATTCGCACGCCGGAATTTTCGGGCAGAAGCGATGTTATCGCGTCGCCAAACCAGCTTCCTGTCAGGGCGCCGGCCAGAAATGTAGTGATAGCGCAGACCAATAGCAGCCGGAATATCTTCTTGTCGCCCTGAACTTTTTTCAATATCCACGCCAGAACGGCGATTAAAAACAAACCGTATCCGCCGTCGGCCACACACAGCCCGAAGAATATCGCAAAAAACGGCGCCAGAAACACCGTCGGGTCTATCGACGTCGGAATGGGCATTCCATACAGCCGCGTCACAGCTTCGAATGGCCGTACTGCCGGGGCGTTTTCAATGTCCACCGGAATTTCTTCGCCCTCGGCCGGTTCGATGGGGGCGATGTCCGCTCCGTCGAACGACTCAAGGATTTTGGCTAATTGAGGGTAATCCTTCTTTCTGACCCAGCCTTCCAGAAAAACCGTGGTCTGAGAGGCCGGCGCGGTCGCCTCGGTTTGCTGGCGAATCAGCAGGTTGCGGCAGTGGTCCGACAGAATTTCCAGTTTCAGCCGTTCGTCAGCCAATTGCCCGGCGCTCTGCAAAGCCTTTTTTAATTCTGCGTCAATCTCAGCCAGGCGATTTTGCCGCCGTGACAGATTTTCAGCGACGGTTCCCTCGATGCCCTCGAAACCGACCGGCTCAAATTCAAACAATCGCAGTATCTTTTGAATATCCTGTGCCGACTCTTTTATACAGAAGATTAAGCAGGGTTGCGCGGTCGCCGGGCCGCCGACGTTTTGCACCGCCGTTCCCGATTCCGCCAGTTCTTCAACAGCCGCCTTGAAATGCGCATTAGGCACGAGCCCCGCAAAACAAACCGCACTCCTCAGTCGGCTAAGCTGTTCAACAGGTGTTTGCAATTCTCTCCACGGCAGAAGTTTTTGAATCTCCGCCCGGACGGTTTCGGCCTGCACATTCAGTTTTTCAATAGTTGACCGGGCGTGTTCGGCCTTGTCCAGCAGCATTCGGCCCGAAACGCCGCCGACAATGTCCGCGTAAGTTTTTTTATCTATGGCAATCAGCGGCTGAAACATCGTTCGACCGTCTTTGGTTTTGGCGAGTTCCTTCAGAAAACCCGTCGTCCTCTCCAGCCGGCCGATTAGCTCTTCCATTTCTTTGGGGTGTTTGATTTCCACTTCCAGCTCAGGCCATTCCTTGCTGACCATAGTCTGCTCGGCGTTGAGAATCTGGACAATCCCCGCATCCTGCAGAGCCGAAAGTATCTGACCCGCCTGGCTGCGGTGGGCGACAATCATCACTTTTTGCATTAGGCTTATCGCCATTATGTTATTCCCGCTTTTATTCGTCCCCGAAAAACAGAGAATCGTCCTGAAATTTCACACGCCTTGAACCCGTATTTCGACTCTTTATATTTAGACGTGATTTTCAGTAAATATCTTTATTCCCGGAGTTTTGCCAGCACTTTGTTAACCGATTCATCCAGTCTGTTCCGGCGCCGGTTCGACAGACCGTCCCGTTGTGTTTTTCCCTCTGCGGCCAGTTCCTCCGCTTCCTGCCGGCCCTGTTGTTCGGCTTTTTCAGTTGCCTGCCGGATGGCGTCTCGACGCTGTTCCTGGGCCTGTCGCAAAAGTCCCTCACGCTGTCGTTTGGCCCCTTCGAGAACATCAGCAGCGTCGCGTCTGGCCTTTTCGACAATTTCTTTAGCCTGCTGCTCGGCTTGTTTGATTTGTCTTATCAGTTCCATTGTACTGTTTGATTGTCTGAACTTGTCTTTCCGAACCGATGGAATTCCTCTCTTGCGATTCGGGAAAAAGTATTATAGGGATTGTCGGACGCAAGTCCAGAAAAAACCGCACCGGAAATGGAAGGGCTACCGGGACTTTTCTTCGGGGATTAATCTCTTTTGTTCCATTGCCAGTAAAATCAGTTCCGTGATTTGTTCCTTGCTGAAAATGGAGTTGTCGAATAAAAGATGAAAAGCCGGCTGGCGGGAGCTCTGTTTTTCATAGATTTCCCGCAGATATTGACGCTGGGTCTCGACTTCTTCCATTCGGGCGGCGGCCTGCTCTTTGGAAAGCTGTTCGCGTATGCTGACCCGCGCGACGCGCCATTCTCTGGGGGCTTCGATTCGCACGCTCAGACCGTTGTTAATATCCACTGTCGCGGCGGTCCCGCCCTGACCGAGAATCACGGCGTAGCCCTCGAACGCCGCCGTGCGAATCATCAGCGTGATGCTTTTGCGGATTTCATAACCGTTGGGAACATCGCTTCTCAGCAGTCCGCGGAGAAAATCTCCCATCAGACTGGGCCTGGTAAGTTGTTCTTTTTCAAGAATTTCTTCCGTCAGCCCTGTATCCTCCGCCAGTTGTTTAAGCAGTTCTTTGTGATACAGCCGCCAGCGCTGCTCTTCATCCCGCTGGTTGAGCCTTTCCACCAGCATACCGGCCAGTTCAAGCCCGTCGCAGCCGTACTGGCGGGAAATGGTGATGTAGGGTCCGGGTTGTTTTTTCCGGACGACGTCGCCGATTCGTTGTCGTAGGTAAGAGGAAAGTACTGGCTTATCCATAACAGTCCTTCCCGAAAAAAATCCGATACCTGTTTCTCGCGACACCTAAAAACGTTATTTCGTTCACATCGGTTGCAAGCCTAACGACAAAAACAGCCTTTGTCAACGAAAACCCGCCCGAAAAACCATGACGGCAAAAAAAGAAAAAACAACGCGAATTGCTTTCCGGATGCCTTTCGCGTACAATGCCGCAAATGTGAAAAAAATACCGGTATGGATTGCAAAACAGGGAAACAATTGGTGGATTACCGCAATATTCTGATTATCAAGCCCTCTTCGCTGGGCGATATTGTCCACGCCCTGCCGGCGCTGGCCTCATTACAAGCCTCATTCCCCGACGCCAAAATCAGTTGGCTCGTGCGCAGACAATTTGCCCCGCTGCTCCAGTGCGTCCCGGGAATTGACGAGCTGCTTTTGTTTGACCGCAAAGGGTTGGGACGATGGTGGTATTCGCCGTCGGCGCTGGGGGAGCTGAGAAAATTTCTGACGCATCTTCGCCGAAGAAAGTTTGATTTGGTACTGGATTTACAGGGGCTTTTCCGCACGGCGTTTTTCGCGTACTGGACCGGTTGTTCCAGGAGGTTCGGAATGAGTGCCGCCCGCGAAGGCGCCGCATGGCTCTACACCCACCGGGTTTCGCCCAACCCGGTTTCGGTTCATTTGATTGACTATTACAATCGCATCATCGCCGAGGCGGGCGGAAAAGCGTTTTGTACTCAGTGTACGATTACGCCGCCGGATGCGGCGATGATGTCCGTCCGGAACAAACTCGTCGCGGCGGGCATTTCAGACAAACCCTATGCGGTGCTGGTCCCCGGTTCAGCCCATCCGGAAAAGTGCTGGCCCGCCAGGCGATTTGCAAAAATCGCGGAAAAAATCACACAGGAATTAAACCTGCCGGTTATCGGCGCAGGAGCGGCACAGGAACATCTGCTGGTCGAACAACTCCAGCTGGAGGCGTCTGTGCCGATAGTCAACCTGGCGGGACAAACCGATATTCCCGAACTGCTTGCGCTCTTGAAAAACGCCCGCCTGGTCGTGTCCAACGATACCGGCCCAGGCCATCTCGCCGAGGCAATGAAAACGCCAACGACGCTGATTTTCGGACACACCAACCCCCTGCGGGTCGGACCTTACGGCAGACCCCAGGATGTGGCGGCAATCGACCCCCTCAAACGAGGCTCAGCGATTGAAAGCAGAAATCCCGTTTATGCCATTGCCAACGTCAGCGAACAACTTGTCTGGGAAAAAATTCTTCGGGTAATGCAAAGAACTGATTCTATAACTGCTCAAAAGCCCGCAGCGCCAGCGACGGGATAAAACAGAAGCGGAGCGGCGCAAGCCGCCCGATTAAATAAAAGCCTGGAACATCGGCGATGGGATAAAAACTTCATAAGGAAATTTGACCGGTAAAAATGAAACTTCGAAGCAAAACCTTTTTTCAGAAACTATTTCGCCCCGCGGTCGGCTTTATCAAATTCCGCATTTTGCATGTGGACGACACGCCGCAACGAATCGCCCGCGGCATAGCCGTGGGACTATGGATTGCCTTTACGCCGTTTTTGGGTCTCCACATGATCCTCGCTTTGACCCTCGCGGCTCTGCTGCGGGCCAATAAAGCCCTGGCGGTATTGTGGGTGTGGGTAAACAATCCATTCACATTACTGCCGATCTATGTTCCGGCATATCTGCTGGGACGGTTCCTCGTGGGACGATTCCATCATTCTTCCATTCTGCCGGAACAGGCGGGAAACCTGCTGGGCAGAATCTTTTCGTTCAGTCATATCTTGACCTGTCTGCATACCCCCGCTTTTTGGAAGGATATCGCAGTCGTGTTCGGAAAAATCGGTCTGGAAATCACCGTCGGCGGTTTCGTCCTGGGCACATTGGCTGCGACAGCGGCCTATTTCGCCGCGTATTGGCTGGTGACAACCTATCGCGCCAAATCCGGACGACGACGCTTCCGCCTCAAACAACAATAATATTTAGCCCCGCCATTTTATCTCGCCATAGCTTTTTTAGCGACGGCGGATTATCGCGGGGTTTTACCTTTCAGTTTTAATTCTTTTTGCGTAGAGTCCTCCCGGCAGTTGCCTGACAAGCCCTTTCAATTGCAGACTAATGACGGCGGAATGAACCTGCCCCGCCGCAAAACCCGACTTGGAGATAATTTCCTCAATATGCATCGGCTCACCGTCAAAACCGGCCAGAATCGCCTTCTCCACAGCGGATAAATTCAGCCTCGCCGAATCAAACAAAGTCGTCTGTGCTTTCTCCTCGGCTTGTTGCGCTGCCTCGGATGTATGCGTTTTAAGCCCTTCTCCCACATAGCCCAGCGCATCAAGAATATCCTCAATCGAATCCACCAGCCGCGCCCCGTCTTTAATCAGACGATGGCATCCGCCGTTCAGCGGCGAATCAATCTTGCCCGGAACAGCCATCACTTCCCGGTTGTATTCCAGCGACGCCCTGGCCGTCAGCAGCGCCCCGCTGTTATACGGCGCTTCAACCACCAGCGTCCCCAGCGATAATGCCGCGATGATGCGGTTGCGCGCGGGAAAATTCTCCGCCAGCGGCTCATACTCCATCGCAAGTTCGCTGACAACCGCTCCGGCCTCGGCTATCATCGCCGCCAGTTTCTCGTTTTCCAGCGGAAACACCTTCGCCAGTCCGCATCCCTCTACCGCAATGGTTCGGCCTTTTGCGCTTAGCGCGCCGCGGTGAGCGGCCGTGTCAATCCCCCGGGCCAAACCGCTGACAATGGTAAATCCCGCCGACGCCAGCAGATATCCAAAACGCGATGCCTGCTCCGAACCATACGCGCTGCATCGCCGCGACCCCACAATCGACACCGACAAAGCGTCCGAACGCTCCAGCGTCCCCCGCACATACAACACCGGCGGCGGGTCATAGATACTCTTCAGCGCAGGCGGATACCGCTCATCATCCCAGTGAATCACAACAACCTTGTGCTTCTCAGCCAGTTCAAGCTCTTTGGCGATGTCAAATTTATCCCGGCTGCGGGCGATTTTCTCAGCAGTGGCTTCGCCGATGTCCTCAACCCGAACCATCTCCGCCACGGACGCGCAGAGTGCGTTTTCCACCGAACCAAATTCTTTAACTAAACGCGCAAATCGCACCGACCCCACTCCCTCGGCGCGGGTCAGCCGAAGCCAGTGTTCAATCCCCTCCGAATGGCCGTTGCGCCATACGACCGTCATTTCCGCTCCCTTAACGTAGCCGACTTGTCCCTACCGAAGGGGGAAGCATCTTGCTTCGGATTGATTCTCCATCTGCCTGTGGCGGATTCCATATCTTTGCCTTCTGTACCAATTTAGTTTGTTTTCAGAACCGGTGAAAATATATCCAGGAAAGTAAAAAAAGTACAACCCAAAAGTGATATAGAAATCTGTGTTTTTAGCCCCCAGAGGGGGCGTAAGTATCATAGCCGGAGGCGTAAGCCTCCGGAAAGAATTTCCTCTCTCTCATTAAGCCCCGAAGGGGCGACACAGCATCCCATCCTAACCCATTTCAAAATAACGACTTACACTTTTTTCACAAAGAGTCCGATTTTTTCTGGACAACACCAAAAGAAATTGTTAGTTTATGTAGCTCTTGAATAGAACAAGGTTTAGCCCCCACCCCTGTGGTGGGGGGTATTTAGCCCCGTAATTTATTGCGGGGTTTATTGCAAAAACTGTTGAGGTTTTACTATGGCTCATAAAAAAGGACAAGGTTCTACACGAAACGGTCGCGACAGCAACCCAAAGTTTTTGGGCTTCAAGGTCACGGGCGGTCAGGTGGTAATTTCCGGCAATATCATTTTGCGTCAGCGCGGCACAAAATTTTTCCCCGGCCTTAATGTCGGCATGGGCAGGGACCACACCATTTTCGCCACACGCGATGGCATGGTTCAGTTCACCGGCAGACGCATCAACGTCATCAAAGCATAACGCATCGCCAATATCAAAAAACAAAGGCGGCACTCAAGCCGCCTTTTTTATTACCCAAATCCTTGTTTTGACCCAAAAAATTCACAAATCAGGCCTCCTTCATTTGCAGACCGCCTTTCTCGATGAAAAAAACGCGGATACAGGAGAATTTTATTGCTAAGACAAGAACGATTTATATATAATAGTTTATGAGATTTTCGTTCTGTTTTTTAACGGGACAGAACAGGATAGGAGAAGATTTCGAAGGAGAATACTGGAGGATAGGAGCAATGGGTCGGAGATTTTTTGCAGCAGGCATTATCGGGGCGTTGTTGTGTTCCATTTCTTTTGGCTATTCGGGTTGGATTGCGGGCAAAATAGGTAATGCTCTGGCTTTTGACGGTGTGAATGACTATGTTCAGATTTCCGGATATAAGGGGATTACTGGAACCGCATCCCGCACCTGTTGTGCATGGATCAAATCCAGTGATACATCCAGCACAACTCGAGTCATTATGTCATGGGGTGACGATCAAATCAGCGGGAAGTGGATACTCCGTCTTCAGCCGTCCGGCAAACTGTGTGTGGGTGTGGGTGGCGGCTATATCGAAGGCTCCAAAGTATTAAATAATGGGTATTGGCACCATGTGGCAGCGGTATTGGCGGATGATAGCAGTCCTTCTGTTAATGAAATTAAGCTCTATGTGGACGGTCAATTGGAACAGATGGTTTTATGTCCGGACAATCAGGACTATGATTCCCATCGTCCGGTCAATACCGGAAATATATATGATGTTCAATTAGGCAGTCGTATTTCTAATGGGACCACCGTTGTTGAGTATTTTCAGGGACAAATGGATGATGTCTGCATTTACGGCCGGGCGCTGGATGCGAGTGAGATTGTGCCGGAAGACCCCATTCCCACGGATGGACTGATTGCTCACTGGGCAATGGATGAAACGGAAGGGACTATCGCTCACGATTCAGTATCGTCTTATGATGGGATATTTAGAAACATGATTCGTTATTCCGGCGGCAGCGGTACAGTGGCCAATCCCTATCAAATCGCAGATGCCGATGATATACTGGAACTGGCGGCCACGACAGCGGATTACAGCAAATGCTTTATCCTGACGGCCGATATCGATCTGGAAGGACAGGTATTTACCACTGCCATCATCGCACCGGATACCAGTTCAAGCAACAGCTTTCAGGGTATCGCCTTCATCGGAACATTTGACGGAAATGGTCATAAGATTACAAATTTTACCATCAACGGCGGAAGTAACGACTACCTCGGTCTGTTTGGTTACACTGCCTCCGGTAGTCAAATCAAAAATCTCGGTCTTGAAAATTTTACCGTCAGCGGTACTTCTGTCTCTTATTATATTGGCGGGCTGGCGGGGTACAATAACAGCGGCAGTATTAGCAATTGTTATTCAACTGGTACCGTCAGCGGTGATATGTATGTCGGCGGGTTGGTAGGGTGGAATTATGCTGGCAGTATCAGCCAGTGTTATTCGACCGGTGCAGTCAGCGGTTCTGATTACGTTGGTGGTCTGGTGGGGAGGAATGGCGGCAGTATCAGTCAGTGCTATTCGACGGGGGCAGTCAGTGGTTTAAGTGTATATTCAGATTTTACCGGTGGACTGGTGGGATATGGATCCAGCAGCAGTGTAAAAAATAGCTTCTGGGATACACAAACTTCTGGCCGGACAACCAGTGCCGACGGGACGGGTAAGACGACAGCGGAAATGAAAACACAGGCAACCTTTACCGGTATTGGCTGGGTTGCGGGCATAACGGAGAATGGATTGTATTTTGACGGCATATCTGCTTATGTAAAAATGCCGGAGTATTATGGTATAGGCGGAGCAGACGCTCGAACAATCAGCATGTGGATTAAGCCCATTGCTAATGGCCAGGAACAGGTTTTGATACAATGGGGAGCGGACGCGACAGGGCAACTTTGGGTGCTGCGTCTGCTGCCGGATGGTACGGTGAGAGTGGGGGTTAAAGGTGGGGGAATACAAAGCAGTAAACCCATTACTTATAACCAGTGGCATCATATTGTAGCAATGCTGCCGGAAGGACAATCCGATTCCAATCAGATATGTCTTTATATTGACGGTCAATCTCAGGCTGTTGCTTCGGCGGATCATTGTACAATCAATACTTCACAGACTGTGCCGGTACATTTAGGCGCCTGGTATAATTCCAGTACAGGCGGTTTATTAAATTATTTTTATGGCATGATGGATGATGTCTGCATTTATGACCGTGATTTGGATGGCAGTGAGATAGCCCCTGTGTATTATGCAACGGGATTAGTTAACCACTGGAAGCTGGATGAAGGGAGCAGTTTAACAGCCCATGATTCGGCAGGGTCTCAAAATGGAAAGCTGCATAATATGGATGTCAGCGGCTGGGTTGCCGGCAAAACAGGCAATGCTCTGGCTCTTGGTGGAGTGAACGACTATGTTGAAGTCACGGGATACAAAGGGATTACCGGTACAGCGTCTCGCACCTGCTGTGCCTGGATTAAAACAGGCGCTGCCCAACAAGGCTGTATTCTCAGTTGGGGAGCCGAACAGAACGGGCAGAAATGGATATTTCGCGTAGAAACCAACGGCACCCTGGCTTTGGGTGTCGGGGGTGGGTATGTCTGCACCACCACAACTGTCAATAACGACCAATGGCATCACATTGCCGCCGTTCTTAACGATGACGGCAGCCCGAGTGTCAATGAAATCCTGCTTTATATTGATGGGGTACTGCAAAGTACCACTGCCAGCACGACACAACAAATCGAAACAATTGCGTCACAGGATGTGATGATTGGTGCATATGGAAATACAGGCGCTCTCTCGATGTATTTTAATGGCCTGCTCGATGATGTCTGTATTTACAACCGGGCGCTGGAATCGAAAGAGATAGCCGTGGATGTGATTCCTACGGACGGCCTGGTAACCTGCTGGGAAATGGACGAGTTCCAGGGCGATTTGGTTTCTGATTCAGCAAGCGGATATAATGGAATATTGCATGTCTTCAATAGCAACAGTTGGACTGTCGGCAGAACCGGTAATGCGTTAGTTTTTGACGGTTTGGATGACTATGTAGAAGTCACGGGATACAAAGGGATTACCGGTACAGCGTCTCGCACCTGCAGTGCCTGGATTAAAACAACCAGCACTCAGCAGGGCATTATTCTCAGTTGGGGAGCCGAACAGAACGGACAGAAATGGATATTTCGTGTAGAATCCAATGGTACCCTGGCTGTGGGTGTCGGGGGCGGGTATCTCTATACCGGAGCCACTGTCAATGACGGCCAATGGCATCATGTTGCCGCTGTTCTGGACGATGACGGCAGTCCCAGTATCAATGAAATTCGACTTTATATTGATGGGCTCGTACGAGGCCCTACTGCCACCACTGCACAATCCATTGAAACAATTGCATTCTATGATGTGATGATCGGCGCCTATAAGAATGCAGGCACTGCTGCCGGATATTTTAATGGCATGATCGATGATGTTTGTATTTACGACCGGGCTTTAGATGGAAATGACATTGCTCCTGTTTATTATACTACAGGACTGGCCAACCACTGGAAACTGGATGAGGCGCAGGGAGTAACGGCCAATGACTCAGCAGGCGCTCAACATGGCGTATTGCGCAATATGGCCGAGAGCAGTTGGATTAACGGCAGAACGGGTAAGGCGTTAACTTTTGACGGTTTGGAGGACTATGTTGAGGTCACTGGATACAAAGGGGTTACCGGCACAGCGTCTCGCACCTGCTGTGCCTGGATTAAAACAATCGCTGCCCAGCAAGGCAGTATTCTCAGTTGGGGAGGGGAACTGAACGGGCAGAAATGGATATTTCGTGTAGAGTCCAATGGTACCCTGGCTGTGGGGGTCGGGGGTGGGTATGTCTGTACCACGGCAACTGTCAACAACGGCCAGTGGCATCATGTTGCGGCCGTTCTTAACGATGACGGCAGCCCGAGTGTCAATGAAATCCGGCTTTATGTTGATGGGTTGTTGCAAGGTACCACTGCCAATACGACACAATCGATCGAAACGATTGCGTCGCGGGATGTATTGATTGGCGCTTATAACAATGCAGGTGTTCTCTCGATGTATTTTAATGGCCTGATCGATGACGTCTGCATTTACAATCGGGCCATCGGAATAGATGAAATTTATCCGGATAATAAATTCCCTGTTTCTACGCAAGGACTGGTTGCTCGCTGGCGGATGGATGAAACAGAAGGCGTTATTCTACATGATGATTTCTCATCCCATAACGGGACGCTGAACAGTACGGGCTGGGATTTTAGTCCAAGCTGGGTTGACGGAGACCCCCAGGACTGGATTATTCCCGTAAATGGAACAGATTATCCCAAACTCAGATGGCAAATTCCGTCGCTCTATCATGGCGGTTTGGGAACCGTTGACGACCCCTATCAGATTGCCGATGCGAATGACATTTTATTATTGTCAGACTCCCGTTGGGACTGGAACAAGCATTTTATTTTGACCGCCGATATAGATATGGGAGGAATGATTTTCCCCAATGCTATTATTGCGATGTATACCGGCACAAGCAGTAATCTTCCATGGGGTACGGATGTTTTTAATGGTACAGCTTTTGAAGGAACATTCGACGGTAACGGTTATACCATTTCGAATTTTACCATCCATGGTGGAAGTAATGACTATCTTGGCCTGTTTGGTTATATCGGCCCAACCGGTCAAATAAACAATCTTGGTCTTAAAAACTGTACCATCAGCGGGGCCTTTATCGCGTGGGATCCCGGCCCGTCGTATTATATAGGTACACTGGCCGGATTCAATGCGGGCACCATCAGCCAGTGTTATACAAAAGGTACTGTCAGCGGGGGTTCTGACGTCGGCGGATTAGTGGGGGGCAATGGCGGCGAAATCCGTAATTGTTATAATACAGGATTGGTTGCTGGTTACTCTAATGTTGGCGGCCTGGTTGGGAACAATTTTTCTAACATTAAGACAGGGGCTAATGTCAATTCTGTCGGCGGCAATATTTTTATGTGTTATTCAACCGGGACTGTTCGCGGTCAATATAATGCCGGCGGTCTGGTTGGTTATGATTATCAAGTTCGTTTCCCCCCCATACGACCCATATCCTCTTCCTCTTATACGGGTAGCATCTTAAACAGTTTCTGGGATATTCAGGCCAGCGGCTTGGCTACCAGCGATGGCGGGATGGGCAAGACAACGGAAGAAATGCAAACGCTTGCGACTTTTACTGATTGCGGCTGGGTTGCCAATGGCAGAATAAGCGGCGCGATGATGTTTGACGGCGTGGATGATTATGTTGAAATCACTGGCTACAAAGGGATTACCGGCACGGCCTCGCGAACCTGTGCGGCGTGGATTAAGACGAATACCGTGTCCGGCCAAGTTCTGACCTGGGGCAATTATGCCGCTGGACAAAAATGGGTCATTCGAGTCAATGAGAACGGAACGCTGCGGGCAGAAGTACATAATGGGTATATCTATGGGACAAAGTCCCTGACAGATAATCAGTGGCATCATATTGCCGTTGTGCTGGCCGATGACGGCAGCCCGGATATCTCCGAAGCCAGACTGTATGTGGATGGACAATTGGAAACGACCGGCGGGGTATTGGCTTGTCCGATTGATACCGGCGCGATTCAGGATGTTCAGCTTGGTGTATTTACGCTGGCGCCGAGTTATTTCAATGGCCTGATGGATGATGTCTGCATTTATGGCCGAGCGCTGGAAGCAAGTGAGATTGTACCGGAAGACCCTATTCCCACGGATGGGCTGGTTGCTCATTGGGCGATGGATGAGACGGAAGGGACTATCGTGCACGATTCAGTATCGTCTTATGACGGGACATTAAGAAATATGGCCAACACCGGGTGGGATTTTGTGAATACATGGTATATGAATGGCTATCCTCATCTTCAATGGGAAGCATTAGGAAGCCAGGATGGCTTAATTCTGCTGGGCTTTACAACCATCCAAAAGACCCGAACCGGAAGAACGACCTTTGAATATGAGCTGGCCGTCGTTGTACGCAACAGCAATTCGTATGATATGACAAATGTTCAGATGCAGTTGAAAGACTGGGATGCCGCCGTCCTGTCGGTCTCTGATGACTCTGTAATCATCGACACAATTCCGGTCGGAGCAACCGTCACCAGTACCGACACCTTCAAGATCGTTGTGGATCGCTCAATGCTTATCGATTCGAGCAAGCTGGCATGGATACTGACGTACTATGTGCCGGCTTACGGCACAGAAGTACAGCAAACGGCATCGATGCTGCTGTCAGGGATCATTGCCACCCCCGGCGATATTACAAGCGATGGCAAAGTCAATCTTGAGGATTTTGTCATCATGGCCCGACAATGGGATGATGCCCCTGGAAGTCCATCAGCCGATATTGCACCTCCGCCGGATGGGCATGTAGGGATTGAAGACTTGAATTACCTGGCCGAAAACTGGCTTACAGGAATGTAAACTATAGATTGAGAACAAAGCTCTGGAGAGAGGAAAAATGATGAGAAATGTACTATTTCTGTGCATTGCGTGTGTATTCGTCACGACATGCTTTGCAGAGTCAATGACCCGGATATCTTATGAAGCCGAGGAATTTAATGATGGCCGATGGGAATATACGTATGAAGTGAGCAACTTTAGTTTATCCATCGACAGCCAGCCTGCACCGATTAAAGAATTTACGCTCTGGTTTGACCCCGGCCTTTATGCAAATCTCGTGGTGACAACGCCTGCGCCATTGTCTAATGCATGGAATGAGATTGTTTGGCAGCCGGAACCGGTATTGCAGGACCCCGGCGCCTATGACGCGCTTGCATTAGTATCGAATCCGGGTATTGGGACCGGCCAATCCGCCAGGGGATTTTCTGTATCGTTTGATTGGCTTGGCCAGGGCACACCCGGCTCGCAGTATTATGAGATTATCAATCCAGACACATTTGAAACGGTCGATGCAGGCCTGACCATCCCTGAGCCAGTGACGATGCTGCTGCTGGCGCTGGGCGGATTGTTTTTGCGAAAACGCAAGAACAGCGAATAATTATCGAAAGCCGGAATCCAAAATGTAAGGTGCGTGATTTCACGCACCTTTTTCTATTCACCATTCACTAACGACTATTCATTTATTCTTACCTTCTGACTCTTGACTTCTGACTCCTTCTTTTTCTACGAACCATGAACTAAGAACTAAGAACTTTTTTAATATTTCCGGCTGCGCAAAATCGACACCAGCAGCCAGAAGCCCATCCCCATTGCCGTAAGATAGCCCAGAATGCCAAGGGCCTGAAGGCTGATCAGTCCCAGCACGTTGCCCTGCTGTGCCACCAGCAGACTGGACCCGACCAGCAGTGCCGCGATAATCACCGCGAAGCTGATGCGGTTGGAGCTGTTGTCCAGCGTCTGTTCCAGTTCTTCCAGATGTTCGTGTTGGATATGGATTTTGAATTGTCCTCTGCGGAATTTACTGATAATCGCCGCCGCGTCCTCCGGCAGTCGTCCCGCCAACTCGCTCGCCCCCATCGCCGCCTTTTTCATCTGGTCGAACAGGTTTTTCGGATTGACCTGTTCCAGTGCGAACTTCCGCGCGTAGGGTTTCAGACATTCAATAATCTGGAAGTCCTCATCGAGCGACCGCGCGAACGATTCAATCGTCATCAGGCTTTTGAGCATCAGCGTAAAATCCCGCGGCGCGCCGAGACGATGCTTTCGAATCACGTCAAAACCTCTGCTCAATGCCTCGCGGAAAGGTATATCCTTCAGAGGCAGCCCCGTGTAGGCGTTGAGAATCTCTTCAATGTCCCGCACTAATTCCGCTGGGTTGGCCTGTTCGCCCAGCACCTCCGCACGCTCCAGCCCGTGGACAATCCGCCACACGTCGCCGTCAACAATCGCCAGCACAATATATTGCAATAAGAGCCTGTCTTCGCCGGTCAGTTGTCCGACCTGTCCGAAATCCAGCGGCGCAAGGACATTGTCCGCCATCACCAGAAAATTCCCCGGATGCGGGTCGGTATGGAAAAACCCATAGTCAAACACCTGCTTCAGGACAAAATCCGCCCCCCGCCGTGCAATCAGTTTCAAATCCATCCCCGCGGCTTCGAGTTTATCAATCTGCGACGGCTTCATCCCCTCGATATATTCCATCGTCAGCACGCCTTCGGAACAGTATTGCTCCAGCACCTGCGGAACATGTACCGTTGTATCATCAGCAAAATTCCGCCCAAACCGCTGCTGATTTCGCCGTTCGTTGGCCAAATCGGTCTCCTTGTTAACCGCCTGGGCGAGTTCACGCACCATCCGCTGCGGGTCGAACGCCTCGGCCCCGGCAAAACGCCCCTTCGCTAATCGCGCCAGGTCGCGGAGAATCTCCAGCTCCGTCCCAATGGTCTTGACAATATCTGGCCGACGCACCTTGACGACCACTTCCACGCCCTCTTTGGTCCGGGCGCGATGAACCTGCGCAATGCTCGCCGCTGCAATCGGCTCAACGTCAAATCGTTCAAAGACATCCTCCGGATACGCCCCCAATTGACGTTTGATTTCTTCGCGGATACGGGGATATTTTTCCGGGCTGACCCGGTCCTGCAATAATTCCAGTTCCGCGATAAACTCCGCCGGCAGCAAATCCGGCCGCGTGCTCAGCAATTGTCCCAGCTTGACAAACGTCGGCCCAAGCTCCTCCATCGCCAGCCGCGCACGACGCGCAAGACTCACCTTCGCCATTTCCTGCCGCGCCGCCGGAGAAACGCCCTTCGAGCCAAGCCCGACCTTCAAATACCGCCCCACCAGCCCCGCCAGTTCCTCAAAGCCGTACTTCATCAGCACAGCCATAATATGACGGTACCGCTGCAGCCGCGCAAACGCTCGCCGAATTCCGCCAAACAGCTCCAGCAAGGTTATTTCCCTTTCGATGCCAGAATCTGGTCGAGTTTCTGCTCAATGCGTTTGATGTCTTCTTTGGTCGCCAGCGGATTGGCCGCTATCGCCTTTTTGACCTGCTCGGAGACGAGTTTTTCGAGGTCCGCGCGGGTCTTTTCCGCCGTTTCCAGCAATTCCTTCACAAAGCCGCTCTTGTGTTCGCGCTGGGCCTCGCCCTTTTTGACATACTCGTCAAAAATCTGCTCTGCCTTTTCCCTGGTCATCGACATCGCCCCCAGCCCCGCCAGAAATAACTTATCCAATGTTTCAAACATAATCGGCTCTCCTGCAATGATTTGGCGTGAATCAACCGCAACGGACTATCCTTTGCGATTTTGTAATGATTATATCAGAAAAATCATCCCCGGCAAGTCTCGATTTCCACACCATTTTTTGCGACTCTCAGGCAATCCCGGAAAATTCCTTTGAATCCGCCGTTGTTCTCGTGTATAATGATAAACCTCTTTTATCGGGGTCTTTATCTCGAACAACGGTTCATACAAGAAATGATTGGATGGTTGAGCAAAAGGCGGAAATAATGAACCTTGGCGTCATCCGATGGATAATTTCCGGATATGTATTCTTATTGGGTTTGGCCTTAGTGCAAAACGCACACTCGACTTTATTTGCCGACCCCAATACAACCGCATCCGACCCCGATATGTTGGCGTTTGAATCAGTATCTTCCTGCCCAGACCCGAACACTTCTTCCACGTCCGACAACCCCATCCCCGGCACATTGGCCCTGAATTGGCTGTATCAGGGCAAAACACCTCCCACCCCTCTCGTTGGACAGGAGAATATATCGTTTCACACAGCGGTCTATCCCTGGCCGTATGATGGCTATGACCGCGATGGGCATTTTGCCGCTCCCTGGCTCCATCGGCCGTGGGATGGATATGATTATTGGCGGTGGTACAGAGATGACTTTACATATCCAATTAATTATGCCGAGGTTCAGATAAAACTGGACGCACAGACAAGTCTTCACTTCGGCGCTTTTTTCCTCTCCGACCCCCTCGACAAGCCGTAAACAAAAATCCAACAGAAGCGCGGCGGCGCCCTTGTCCCGACCGAAGGGGGATAGCCGCCCGATAAGTATTTGGTAGGATGGCCTTTAATTTCTCAATCCCCCATTATCCCATCCAAACAACTCCTCCCCTTCTCAAGGGGAGGTGCCCCTTAGGGGCGGTGGGGTTATTATCTTCTCACGCTCCTCAATTTTGATTTTTGATTTTTAATCTTTGATTTTTCTAACGCCCTGCCTGTCGCGTCGAAACAGAAGCGCGGCGGCGCCCTTGTCCCGACCGAAGGGGGAAAGCCGCCCAATAAAAATGGTTTAGCCCTGACCCCCTGCTGGTCGGGGTTCTTTTGTTTTTATTTTGTTTAGCCGCCACCCCTGCGGTGGCGGGTATTATTGTCATTTAGCCCCGCCATTTATGGCGTGGGTTTTTGTTTCGAGGGTTGTTTTTTGTCCATCTCGTCCATGTAGCCTGCCCTCGCGGCAGTTTACCCGCCTCCGGCGGGGCGGGGGTCCATCCCGTCCACTTTGTCCACCCCTGTCCATTCTGCTTGTGGTGAGCTTGCCGAACCATCCGTGCTCGTCCGTGTCCGTCCGTGTATGTCCGTGTTTTTCCCCAATCATCAATCGTCCATCCATCGAAAATCGTCAATCGTCAATCGTCAATTTTAACGTCCACCCCGTCCATTTCGTCCATCCTGTCTGTGTTCGTCCGCGTCCGTCCGTACCTGTCCGTGCTTGTCCATGTCATTCCGGGCTTGACCCGGAATCCAGTTTCCCGTCCACTCTGTCCGACCCGTCCTACGCGTCCGACTTTCTACAATTGCCCCGCCCCTTTTCCTTCCAACCTCATTTCCCAACCGCCGATTTGCAATACTGTCAAGGATGAACTTAGTAGTACCTTGTCTGAAATTATCAATTCTTTTTAACCTTATACACCCTATAACCTTTTCGAATATCATTAGGAAAGATATGCGTTTTTACTCCAATCTCGTTTCCTGTTGAGCTTTCCGTTACAGCCTTATCTTCTAATTTCATAGAAACAATATCATATTCACATATTTCAATTTCAGTCTCGATTCCAATCGTATCACCAGAGTACAATTTACCCGCCTCGATTTTAATTCCAAACGCCTCAGCTTTTTCCCAAATGTGAGTAACAAAACCTGCGTATTCATAATTAGTTGGTATAATCGAAATCCGGCAACATCTATATAATAAAGGTTTGATATATTCCGGCTTCCAATTATTTCTCAAAAAACTTCTGACAAGTCTATATAAATCCCACGTAGTCATCAAACCAAGGTCTATTTGACTGGCTCCATCCAGTAATTCCTTCCGATACGGCATATTGTTATCGCGGTCTAAGGGAGGAATATTCCTTTGGTGGTTAATTATAGTTAGAGAATTAACATCCGTTCGTTTCATTTCTTTCATTCGTATAGTCGCGTGTTTGTGGGACTGATTCGAATCAGGATCGGAAGGTTTTCCGGTGATGCCTTTTACGTCAACAACCAACATTGGTGATGTATCTTCAATTCTAATGTCCTCTCTTAATGAGTTTGATTTTGGGTCATCTTTCCTTTCTGTGTCAACGTCAACTATTTGATTGAACCCGAGAACCCCAAGAGCTTTCATGACGGCTTCAACTAAAACTCTGTCTGTTTCTCTAATCAAATCGTAGAGGTACCGATTCTTCTCTTTTTCTTTTTTTATGCCATCTTTAATTTCACTTATCTTTTTATCACAAGCCGCTTTTGTGTTCTCTATTTCATCTTGAAGTTCTAAGATTACAGGCATTTGGTATTCGGGTTTATTTAGCCACAAATTTCCTTCGTAATAAGGAAATAAATGAGACGCAAAATTTGGCAGAATATCAAACAATTCGACAATAAAACCTGCCTTGTCTTTGATTTGAGGAAATATTAATATCCAAGCATTCTTATCGCCGTCCGCATGAAAGGGTACTGCAACTGATACGGTATTATCGTATTTATTTTTTATTAGGGGATGCCATTTTTTTTCATCAATATTATAGCCCCTGTCAATAACACAACTGAACTTTGAGCCACTTAAATACTTTCTAAATATTTCAATAAATATTGTATTTTCTTGGACGGGAAACATTTCATTTCCAAAGTCAGATTTGATCTTTATAAATGATTCTTTTAAGCAACCGGAAAAACACCAGTTATCCCTATCAATATTTTCCCCTGTTAAGTTCCTATAGTCTCGGTCAATATGGCCGAATTTGAGTTTTTGACAAACTCTACTCTCAGCAAATATTATCAATACTCCACCGTGGCCTAAAATTCTTTCGATGTGCCGGGCCGACCATGACATCGCTCGAGGACGCGGATCAATCATACCTTCACAGCAACATGCCCACCAGTCATCCTCTCCATCAGAAGTTTCCTTTTCACCGTCAGATTTTCCCAGTAAAAGCGGTGGTTTTAGATCAACAACAAGAATTTCTTGTTCGGTTATATTTGGTAATTTACCGTTGTAAATGACAGATAAATAAGAATCGTTAACAGGGACTTTGTATGGGTTGCCAAAGCTACCTGAAGACACATTATATCCTTTGTCTCTTAGGTTTTTTTCTGCTGTTTCATCTAAATCCACTAAAAGAATTTTTGGCTTGAGATATTTAATTATGTTTTCGTTCTTTTTTATCTCAGTGGATTGATTTGTTTTTTTCTTAAACATTTTTCACCTATTTTTACATCCTTTTTTCTTCCAACCTCATTTTATCGTGTCAATAAAAATTTCCCGCACCACCTATTTTCCTTGTCGCGTCGAAGCTTTAGCGAAGACGGATCGCCCGTTCTGTTTTCCTTCATCGCTCAATTCAACACTAAACATTGAACACACAACATTTCCCATTGATGGTTACCAACATCGTAGCCGTTTTTCCTTTGAATCTCAAGACAAAAACAAACTTCCCGACAGATAATGTCCTCTTTTTCTCCTGTTTTTTACCACATCGCTCGGATCGGCGGGCGGATGAGAATGGGCCAACAAAAGCTCGTCGGAATCCTGCCCGCCGCAGGCCGAGCGGACAGGCAAAAAAACGTCTCCACTCTTCCCCTCCTAAATGGAAAATTAAAAATGGAATATTGTCTCAATTTGTGGTATAATATTAGGCCGTGTGAAACGCATTTTTTCACATAAGAAAGGAGCTTGCAGTCATAAAGTTAGTCATATCATAAGACAGCTCACAGATGGCGGTTTGTGAGCGATGATAAGCGCTATTGAATGTCGCCCTTGGGGTGGCACGGTTTTCCCGATGTGAGCCGGAAAGCTGTGGTAGGGGTAGTGTTTTCATCGCGCGCAAAACGTGTTTTAAAATACCCCTCGTTTGTCCTCACTTTGTCTCACTTTGTCGTCGTTTCGTAGCGCTTTTGCGTGCGTTTTGCTGTGTTTGTGAGCATTCTCACCTTCGTTTTTAACCCAAAAACGAAGATTTGAGTTTTTCGCGTTTTTCCCTCTGCCAGACCTGATTTTCCGCAACTGATTATGCAAAAAGGACTAACGCCATTTCCCGCCGCAACGCTGCAAAGTCTCCTTCAATTTTAAAAACACCTCAAAATTTCATCGTAGATTCCACACGTCCTGAATCAACAAAAAAACCCGCTGTCAGCGGGTCTGATAGTTTGGATTTTGGAGTTTCGGATTTTTTCCTTCATCCTTCTGTATGTTGCGGCTCAAACACACAAACCCTGCCCTTCCCGGCCTGTTTCGCCGCGTACAGAGCCTGATCGGTGGTTTTGGTCACATCCATCGGGTCGGTATTGGGGTCGTATTCTCCGACGCCGGCGCTGAGAGACAGTGAAATCTTCTGGTTTTCCCACACCATCGGCGTACCGCAGACCATTTGCACCATACGCTCCGCCACCACCGTCGCGTCGGACAGCGACGTATTGGGCAGAATGATGGAAAACTCATCGCCGCCGTACCGGGCCGCCATATCAATTTGACGGATGCAGGCCGACAGTCTGCGGGCAATCTGCTTGATCGCCATATCCCCAGCCCGGTGGCCGTGCTGGTCGTTGATGGTCTTGAGGCCGTCGATATCAGCCATAATAATGGACACCTTTCCCCCGTAGCGCCGGCACCGGCGGAGTTCCGTTTCCAGAGCCTCATAAAACGCCCGGTGATTCAGCATCCCCGTCAGACCGTCCGTTCGGGCCTGTCGCTGCGTCTTTTCAAACAAATGAATATTGCCGATCGACGCCCCGACGAGTTGTCGAAACAGTTCAACAATCGCGATATCTTCTTCCGTGAATTTCTCCCCGTTTTCCTTGTCGCTGATATTCAGCACCCCCACGACGTGTCCATGGCATATCAGCGGCGCAATAATACAGCTTTGTGTCTGGTAATTCTTCGCAAACCCCCGGCTGACATTGTTCACCACCGCCGACTGCGGATTGTCCATATCCCGAATAACCAGGAGCTCTTTGCTCCGCACCGCCACAATCATCGGCGACGGCGGATTCTGATTGAGCGAAACAATATTGTTAATCAGGAACGGATGGTTGTTTTTTTCAAGGTGCAGAATATCGCTGGTCTCATCCAGAATATACAGCGAAGCCAGCTTCGCCCCAATCAGAGTGGGAATCTCCGCGATGCAGATTTCCGCAATTCGTTTGACGTCGAGACAATTAATTTTCTTGGCCAGCGGCGTAACGACTTCCAGCCGATAGACGCTTCCCGAGCAACCCGGCATCTGTTTTCCCGCTTCTCCCTGCTGCATTTCCATATCTTTATCAGACCTCACGTTGCACAACTTCCTCCCCCATCAGTCGAACCCAAACGACCAATGCTTTAATATCGGAGCATTCACCGCCTCAGTTAACCCTCAAATAACCCTCAAATAAAGAAATTTGACCGTTTTGAATGGTAATGAACCTTTTCGAAGAGAAATTTCTTGTTTGTGGAGTGATTTTAGCCGGCTTTTATCCCTCTTTTTCCAGGAAAATGTCCTGCAGGAAAGTGCCCCACCAATAGGTTATTGGACCCTTCCGCCCTGATTTCACCCTACCTGTTAAACCCAACTTCGTGTCCTGAACAAAATTCTAACCAAGTTGGATATCCAACCCAAAAAAAAATTTCAAAAAATTGACGTTTCTCCAAAAATTTTGTTGACGGCCACGAAAATATGTTTTACATTTTACAAAACGCAAAATACAACCGTGCAGGTTAACTCCAAAAGTTTTTGCTTGGCTTTATGAAGCAGGACCTCAAAAAAGAGTTTGCAGTGCCGCCAAAATTGTATCGGATCGGGGATGTCGTTCGCAGTACCTCGTTCACACGCCAGACAATTCATAACTACACCATTATGGGACTCATCGAGGAGTCGAGTTGGACTGAAGGAGGGCATCGTCTTTATGACGAATCCGTCTTTGAGAAACTCTGGCGGATTCAGCAACTCCGGCAGACCAAAACCCTCGCCCAGATTCGCGATATGCTTTGCACGGAACGGACGGTACAAACCTCATAAAGGTATGGAGATAAAAGGAAACGCCAGGATGGTCCTATGAAAGTCAAACTGCCCCCCACCACAACCGACAATATCACGGAGCTGCTCAACCGGATTATCGACTTTACCGAACGGCGTAAAGAAGTGCTCACGCGAAATCTGTTCGACCACCATAACACCGGCTTCGTACCGAAAGATCTGCCGGTACACGAATTCACAGATACCCTTACTCACGCTTTGGCCGAACACATCCGCAACAAGCGGCTTTTGCTGGAAGACCGGCAAAATGTGCATTTCTACCATCAGGGAGATTTCGACGCTGCGGCGGTGGCGGATACGGAAGCGATGGTTTTGCTGGAAAGTAATCCGCAGGCTTATCTCCAGGAACAAATTCGCAAATTGTCCGAAAACCTGATCCACAACCGCCTGGCGGTGGAATTATTGCGACAGAAACGTCAAAAAGAGATGGAGTTTACCAGTTTATAAAAAGAAACACGTTTTAGGGTTTTTGTGTTGAAAAAACCGGCGTTTTTATAACGAGAACAACCGTTATCGATAACAGAAAGAAAAATGGCTGGCTATGATTTGTTGCCAGTCCGGGACGTGCAGCAAGATCGCATCGAGGAAGTGGCAATGAACACCAGCCGAATCGGCTCTTTACGACATACGATGGAAGACCGTCCGGAACGGGCGATGGTGCTGGCGATCACCAGCGGCAAAGGGGGCGTCGGCAAAACCAACATCGCAGCCAATTTGTCCGTTTGTCTGGCCAGCGCATGCAAACGCGTTTTATTGGTGGATGCCGACCTCGGATTGGGCAACCTCGACGTTGTGATGAATCTGAACAGTCGGCATAACCTGGCCCACGTGCTGGCCGGGCGAAAAAGTGTAGAAGAGATTATTCAACTGGGACCGGCAGGGGTGGAAGTCATCTGCGGCGGATCGGGCATTGAAGAGCTGGCTAATACCACCCTTTTCCAGCGTCAGCGTCTGGCGGACGAACTGGAACGGCTTGGACACCGGGCGGACGTGATTGTGATTGATACCGGCGCCGGCATCCACGCGACAGTCATTGGTTTTTGCCTGGCGTCGGACCATACGCTGGTGGTGACAACACCTGAACCGACGGCGATGACCGATGCGTATGCGATGATTAAGGTGCTGGCCGGCAAGAAATACGACGGCAGAATCAGCCTGCTGGTCAATATGGCCGACAACATCGCTGAAGGTCGCAAAACCTATCGGCAGATCGCCGAGGTCGCGGCCAGATTTTTGAATACGCCGGTCTATGATGCCGGGGTTTTATGCAGGGATGAATTGGTCGGCAGCGCCATCCGCCGGCGGGAACTGGTTGTACTGGCATACCCCCGCTCGGCAATTACGGCTCACTTCGAGGCTATTAGCGCCCGAATGAGTAATATCAGCCGACCTAATACGGGAAAAGATGGATTTTTCCAGAAAGTCGCAAATTGGCTCTTTTAAGGTAAAGCCGCCTGACCTAAACGCCGATACGAATGCGCTGCGGCTGCAACACAATGAACGCTCAGCAACACAGAAAGCCAAAAAAACGGTCTCTTATCGGATGCGGACACGTGAGTGAAAAACGCAAACAACAGACACGGAGGTCTTATTCTATGCGCGGGGCCCGGTCAAAAAATATAGAACAGATATGGCGGGAGTTTTTTACTACCCGCAGCGAAGAATGCCGCAATATCTTACTGGAACATTATTTACCCTTAGTCAAATACACCGCCGACAGAATCTGTGCCAAACTGCCGGATAAAGTGGAGTTGGACGACCTGGTCAGTTCCGGCATTTTCGGTCTCAAAGACGCCATCGAAGCCTTTGACCCCAATCGCGGCGTAAAATTTGAGACCTACTGTACGCCGAGAATCCGCGGCAGTATCCTCGATGAGCTGCGAAATATGGACTGGGTGCCTCGCCTCGTGCGCGCCCGGGCACATCGCCTCGAAAGAATCAGTCAAACCCTCGAAGCCCAACTGGGAAGAATCCCGACGGAAAAGGAAGTGGCCGAAAAACTGAATATGGCTATGGAAGAATTTCACCGGCTCCAGCGGGACGCCTGCGCAATTGGACTGGTGTCGCTGAATAACAAATTCAATGAAACCGAGGGCGAAAAAGACGTCCGTGAAATCGACATCATCGAAGACCAGCGAAGCCAGAACCCAGTCATTGAGGCGCAGAAACGCGATTTGAAAAACCTGCTGACCAAAGGATTAAGCCGCGCGGAAAAACTCATCGTCATCCTGTATTACTACGAAGAAATGACGATGAAAGAAATCGGGGCGACGCTGGATTTGTCCGAATCGCGCGTTTCACAAATGCATTCGTCCATTATCGCCCGTCTGAAGGCGCAAATGAACAGCCGCAAAAAAGAATTCGCCGTTTCGACCTGATTAAGGAATGCCTTCCTCCTTCGCCGAGGCTTTGGAGCGACATATCGGCGGTCATTTCTAATAGCCCCTTCAGCAAACTCAGGGGCAAAATTGGCTTTGTCTGGGTTGGTTTAGTCAAATTTAGCCCAGAGACGAGAAACGAGAGATCAGAGATATTTGTTGTCAGGGGAGGAGAATTCTCGATGAATGAAATCTACGATGAAATTTTGGGGTGTCTTAAAAATTCAAAGGGGCTTGCCGACCTTGCAATATGAAATGGCGTTAGTCGTTTTTATATAATCAGTTGCGAAAAATCAGATTCGGCAGGTGGAAAAATTTGAAAATATCACATCTCTGTTTTTGGGTGAAAAATGAGGGTGAAAATGCTTGTAAGTGCAGCAAAACGCACGCAGAAGCGCTAAGAAATGACGACAAACGTGGACAAAGTGAGGACAAACGAGGGGTATTTTAAAACACGTTTTGCGCGCGATGGAAACACTATTACTGCCATAGCCTTCCGACTTGCATCAGAAAAGCCGTACCACCCCAAGGGCGACATTCAATAGCGATTATCACCGCTCACAAACCGCCATCTGTGAGCTGTCTTATGATGTGACTAACTTTATGACTGCAAGCTCCTTTCCTGTGTGAAAAAATGCGTTTCACACGGGGTAATATTATGCCACCCTAACAAAGGCCAAACAAGGAAAAATATGAAATTTTAGAAGATTTTTTAGATGGATTCGACCCTGCTTCGCACGAGGCTACGCAGGGCGGGTGGGTGTTAAGATGAAAGATAGGAATAAGAACCCAAGAACCCAAGAACCTAAGGACTCAAGGACACAGGGACTCAAGAATATGGAGGAAGGAGAAAGAAATAGAAATTTAAGCAAAGGTTTTATAAAGGTTTACAGAATAAGTGTTTAGCCCTTTTAATTCTCTTAGCGCCTTGTTAGTGGGTGCTACTATTCCTGCTTAACCTTTATTTCGTAACGCTTCACATGCTCAGTGAAGAAGTTTCTGCCCCATCCTAACAGCTTTCCGTTTTCGTCGAATACAACGGGGGTGAAGTCGCTGTCAGCCGTGCCGTAAATCCCACTTGTCATGGCTGTGCGGTACAACCATGCTAACCCCCATTGGTAACCTTCGGATCTTTCGGGCTGCCCCATATGCTGTACAACTTGCTCTTGTGTCAGGCCGATTCTCAGGGTCATTAAATTTTTGTTGTTGCGTGATATATCGCCCTGCACGCTATTGTATTTCAGCGTTGAATGCACAGGACTGCCGACACATCCCGAAAGTATAATACTGAGTGCAATTGATAGAGCAACACCTAAAGTCTTAATCATAGTTTCTCCTTTCCCGCTAACAATGATTATACAGTCTGTTTTGGTCAATAAAACTTTTAAGAAAAACTCTTCCCTTTATCAGTAAGTGCCCAATAGCCACGTCCTGATTCACTTGGTCGTTTGATAAGCCCACGCTTAATAGCTCTCTCCTTTGCCCAAGCCACATTATGTTGCCATCTGGGAATACTGTTGGCTACGGTCTCTTGATACCAAGGATGGCCAAAAGAGTCTTTAAACATGTTGAAGATATCATTATCGACTTGTTCTTTTGTTGTTCGACCTCCATGCTTCTTCAAAACTTCAACAATGTAAGGTATCAGAGCATCCTGAGATATTTTCTTATCTTTGGGCGGTTCACTAGTAGGGGATATTTCTCGCCCTCTAGCCCCTTTAACTTCGGGTTGTTCTTCAACTGGCGAAAGCAATAACTGAGCTTCGTATTTCTTAAGGAACTTGGTTACATTTTCAAGTTCAGGCTTATAACTGCATATTTTTTCTGTTCTCTCGGCAAGGATGTCGACTAGCAAGGAGTCAGGCTCTTCGATGATTCTGTTCCATGCTTCGGGCAACGTTTCCTGAATGGCTTTCTCTTTGAGCTTACCCTTGTGGAGTGACTCTGCTTGCCGAACTGATTTCCCTGACTCTATGTTTTCCTTGGAAAGCAGGTCAACAAATTTTGAGGCAACGTTGGTTACTTCTTGTTCCATAATGTCGATGGTATAGAACTTCCTCGACTTCCAGTCAACGCCAGCTCTTGGGAGATAGAATGACCAAGTGATACCGTTTGTTAGGATTGCAATCTCAACAGCTTGGCGAAACGAATAATCAAGTAGTTGCTCCTGATGATTATGACTCTCTAAATCCTCGCTGGGTTTCTTAGCTTCAATAAATACAGCACTTCGGTTTTTGACACGTAGTGCATAATCGACACGTTTATTTTCAACGGAGAATTCGGGGAAAACTTCTTCTGCCTTCTCTGTGTCCCAACCTACGCGACGTAGGATGGGTAGGATTACTGCCATCTTCGTTTGATCCTCATTGTAGGATGAGAGATGAGGATTAGCTTTTAGATCATTAAGAAGTGCAATCAAGTCTTTTTCCATTTAAATATTTCCTTTAAACTGGGAAAGCCAGCTTCTTTACAAAACCACCATCACCGTATTGCTCGGCTGTCCTTCGCCGGATTTATTTATCGCTATAACGTGATATTCAAGTTCTGTTTTTAGCGGATAGTGCTACTCTGCGTAGTACGCTACGAAGCACGAGTCAAACAAAGCGGATTTTGTCATCGATGTACCGACTCCTGGCTTTGTCAGCTATAGTACCTATAAAATGTCGGAAAAGCAAGAAGGTTTTTTTTACCACGAAAAACACGAAAGACACGAAAAGAGAGAGAATCAAGGTCCCATGAACATAGGGAGACAAGAATACAGGTATGTAGGGAGACAGGAGGATGGATTGACGATTTTCGATTTTCGATTGGGGATAGGACTAATGCTGATGGGACGAATAGGAGGGATTTGAGAATTGAGAAACACGGACTCACACAGACGGACACGGACGAACACAGGCTGAATAGACGGTCGGAACAATTAAAGACTGTCGCCCCGCTGGGGCTTTGGGGAGAAGAGAAGATTCTGTTTCCGGCGGCTCACGCCTCCGGCTATGAAACTTTCATCCCTTCGGGATTTAAGAGGAATCGGCACATACAACCACAGGCGAGGGCGGCTGTGCTACATTGGTTACTTCCTTGCAATGCAGGCTCAGTAGGATACAATGGCCTGAATGATACTGTTTTTTAAAAAGAATGTTACACCTCGTTATATCGCATAGAATGTAAGATACGAGGACAGAAAACAGGAGCGCTTTTTTAACAAAAATGGCTGCGGACAAATATCCAGTTGATGGACTCAAAGGTCATCCTGTTATCTTTCGTTCTCTGCGACACAGGAACTATCGTCTTTTTTTCTCCGGACAACTCCTCTCGCTGATTGGGACCTGGACACAACAAATTGCCCTGCCCTGGTTAGTCTATCGCCTTACGGGTTCGGTCTTCCTGCTGGGTGTTGTTGGTTTTGCCAGCCAGATTCCGGCTTTTATATTGACCCCTTTCGCAGGTGTTCTGACCGACCGATGGAACCGCTATTACATCCTGATTACAACTCAGGTACTGGCTATGATACAGGCGTTCTCCCTTGGTTTTCTGTTTTTCACCGGCGATATACAGGTCTGGCAAATTATACTTTTGGCCGTATTCCTGGGCCTCATTAACGCCTTCGATATGCCGACCCGCTAGGCGTTTGTGGTGGAGATGGTGGAAAACAGGGACGATTTAAGCAACGCTATCGCATTAAATTCGATGATGTTCAACAGCGCCCGACTCGTCGGCCCCACATTAGCAGGCATAGTCATCGCCGCCACCAATGAGGGAGTGTGCTTCCTCATTAACGGCATCAGTTTCCTCTTTGTTATCGCGTCCCTGCTGATGATGAAAGTGCGCCGGCCAAAAACAAAAACCCGCAAGACTCACGTCCTGCATGAGCTGAAGGAAGGACTTTCTTACGCCCTCGGCTTTACCCCGATGAGGTATATTATGCTGCTGCTGGCGCTGGTGAGCCTGGTGGGAATGCCATACGCCGTGCTTATGCCTGTTTTTGCAAGCAAAGTACTTGGCGGCGGACCTCACACATTCGGTTTTCTTATAGCCGCCTCCGGTATAGGCGCTTTGACAGGCTCTATTTATCTCGCGTCCAGAAAAAGTGTTTTGGGATTAATAAGAATCATTCCCTTATCCACCGCCACCTTTGGCTGCGGACTCGTCGCGTTTTCCTTGTCCCGCGTATTATGGCTTTCCCTGCCATTAATGTTTGTCACGGGACTTGGAATGATAATGCAGATGGCCGCCTGCAACACCATCATACAAACCATTGTTGACGACGACAAACGCGGCCGCATTATGAGTCTCTACGTGATGGCTTTTATAGGCACCGCGCCATTCGGCAGTTTATTGGCCGGCGCCCTTGCAAGCCGTATCAGTGCGCCAAACACCTTAATCATAGGAGGGGTCTTGTGTGTTCTGGGGGCCGCCGTATTTGCAAGAAAACTTCCTGACCTGCGAAAAAGCATTCGCCCGATATACGTCAAATTAGGCATCCTTCCAGAAATGTCTTCAGGAATCCAGGCAGCAGCAAATTTAACCGCTCCGCCGGAAAGATAAAAGATTTTCCGCGTGTGGTCGTACTGGAAATTATAAACCGCCGTTGAGATAGCGAAGGGTCTTTTGGATGATTTCGCCGACGACGGGGGCAGCGACACGTCCGCCGCTGTAACCTTTATTGAGAGCCCGGTTGGGTTTACGAAGAGAAACCATCACCACAATCTTTGGGTCCACAGGCGGCGCACCGCCGGCAAACGACGCGACATAATTGGACGTATCATACCCCCCCGTCGGCAGCGCGATATTGGCCGTACCCGTCTTGCCCCAGACCTGC
>Ga0315277_10001230_pt1 | contig 37859 bp, 28 predicted proteins | sample YL17G05_15_MG_FD_203695 | JGI IMG/M metagenome (GOLD analysis project Ga0315277, IMG submission 203695) | Sediment microbial communities from Yellowstone Lake, YNP, Wyoming, USA - YL17G05_15 | ecosystem: Environmental > Aquatic > Freshwater > Lake > Sediment | place: USA: Wyoming | collected...
GAGACCCTGACCAATTTTAACCTTTCTGTAGCTGTGACTGATGAGTTCATGAAAGCCGTCGAAAAAGGTACCGATTACAGTTTGGTGAACCCGCGAACTGGAGATGTAGTGGATAAGCTCAATGCCACAGAGGTATTCAACAAAGTAGTCGACATGGCCTGGCGCACCGGCGACCCTGGTATTGTGTTTATCGACGAGATAAACAGGCACAACCCCACGCCTGAGTTAGGTAGAATAGAAAGCACCAACCCCTGCGGAGAACAACCATTGCTCCCCTTTGAATCCTGTAACTTAGGCTCCATAAATCTGTCCAAGATGGCGGCGGACAAAAATGCTCAGCCACATATCGATTATGAGAAGGTATCCCGAACAGTCAAGCTGGTAGTCCGCTTCCTTGATAATGTCATAGAAGTCAATCAATTTCCCTTGCCAGAGATTGAAAAGATGACAAAAACTACCAGGAAGATGGGCCTGGGGGTGATGGGTTTTGCCGATATGCTGATTCAGCTTGGCATCCCTTACGATAGTGAACAAGGGCTCAATGCAGCTGAGGAAATTGCCCGTTTTATCTGTGAAGAGGCCAATAAAGCTTCGATAGAGCTAGCTCAAGAAAGGGGAGTCTTTCCTGCTTTCCAGGGAAGCATTTATGACGCGCCCGACGGTCCTCGTTTTCGAAATGCCTCTCGGACCACCATTGCCCCTACTGGCAGTTTGAGCATAATCGCTAATTGCTCCAGTGGCATTGAGCCATTGTTTGCACTGAGCTACGTGCGTCACATCCTGGAAGGCGAAGAGTTTATAGAGGTGAACCCTTATTTCGAGGAGGCTGCCAAAAAAGGAGGGTTCTATTCTCCTGAATTAATGAAGCAGCTGGCTGAGGGGAAAAGTTTGAAAGATATAGAAGGAGTCCCTGAAGAGGCAAAAAGGCTCTTCGTCACCGCCCATGACATATCTCCCGAGTGGCACGTTAAGATGCAGGCAGTTTTCCAAAAATTTACTGATAGCGCTGTGTCCAAGACAGTCAATTTCCCTCACGATGCGACACCCGACGATGTAGCCAAAGTGTATATGCTCGCCTACCAAGAAGGCCTAAAGGGAATCACCATCTACCGAGATAGAAGCCGAGAAAGTCAGGTTCTCACTTTGGGTGAGGGAGTGAAGAAGGCTGAAGGTAAGCTAGCTCCCAGGAAAAGGCCTAAAGTCACTAGAGGCGTAACCGAGAGAGTCAACACCGGGTGTGGTTACATCTATGTGACAGTAAATTTTGATAGCAAGGGAATATCCGAAGTTTTTACCACCTTAGGAAAGGCTGGGGGTTGTGCCGCGGCACAACTTGAGGCTATCAGCCGCCTCACATCGGTAGCTCTGAGATCCGGAATAGATATAGATTCTATTGTAAAGCATCTGCGCGGTATCAGGTGCCCTTCCATCGCTTGGGAGCAGGGGCATGCCATCTTGTCTTGCGCCGATGCTATCGCTAGCGTGCTTGAGAAGTATGCTAAGAAGGAAGAGACTGCCAGCAATTCTGACAAGCCTTCCAAAAACCCTGACATGGTCAAGAGTTGGGCCGGGCAATGCCCTGATTGTGGTGGTCCTTTGATCTACCAAGAAGGCTGCAATATCTGCCTGGCCTGTGGCTTTACCAAATGCGGATAGAGCGCGAGAGAAGCATGTTCTGAACGGAGTTGAAGGATGGGTAGTGCGAGAAGTAGTTACTATTTAGCTCTGAAGCAGACAAACAAAGTTGCCAATTCAGCTCTTGGCCTAAGGAGAATCTGCAATTCTATAGCCAAAAGCGCTGCCTTAGCAGTGCAGGCAAATGGCTGCCGCATTTTATCCCTCAATCCTAAAAAGGAGTATCTGATTACTGTAGGCGCCTACGGTTTGAGCGACCTCTATCTAAAAAAAGGCCCTCTCGATGTCCATAAGAGCCTCCCAGATATCCTTGACGGCAAAGTGGTATTTATTGCCGATGCCACTAAAGATAAGAGAGTTCAATATCCCGAAATAGCACTGGCACAAGGAATATCTTCTATTCTCGGGATTCCCGTACTTAGGAAAGGAGAGGCTATCGGAGAGATTCGAATCTACACTCGTGAGCCTCGCCAATTCTCCGAAGCTGACAAAAGTTTCCTCTTCAGCGTCGCTGATATTTGCGCCGTCATCTTCGAGAGGGCAGAGCTTCATCAATTGCTGGAACAAGACTACAAGACAAGTGAGAAACGAAGAAAATCGTCTCGAGCATCTTCGTTACCCACTACCGCGCTGAGGCCAACCAGTTTCGCTCATCCCAGCGAGGAGGATTTTGCCAAGCTTCTGGACTTCTACTGTATTGAATGGCTTTATGAGCCTCGTTCCTTTCCGCTTAGATGGCAAGGTGACAAGATAGCCGAGATGTTCACCCCCGATTTCTATTTGCCCGAGCTAGACCTTTATGTTGAACTCACTACATTGAAACAACATCTGGTAACCGAGAAGAATCGCAAGCTACGCCAGCTCAGAGAACTCTACCCTGACGTCAACATCAGGCTTCTGAACAAAAGCGATTTTCTCAAGTTGTTAGCCAAATATGGTTATGGTCCTCTTGGCGAAGCCAAAGTAGAGGGAATCGACCGAGTTTTGTACAGCCACGTCAAAATCCAACGAAGGGTAAGAACCTTAGCCAGACACATTTCACGTGACTACGCCGGCCAGCGACTAGTCCTAATAGGCGTCCTGAAGGGAGTTGTTTGCTTTATGTCTGACCTGATGCAGCACCTCTCTATTCCGGTCACTCTGGACTTTATGGCTATCTCATACTACGGTGGGGACGGTCAGGTAGTCAAGATAACCAGAGACCTCGACAGTAGCATAACAGGGCAACATGTGCTGATGGTCGAAGATATTGTAGATACTGGCATGACGCTGAATTACATTCTCGATCACCTCTCTGCCCACAATCCTGCCAGTCTTCGGGTTTGCACTTTGCTTGATAAGAGAGCACGCCGGTTGATTAACATCCCCATTGATTACGTAGGCTTTGAGGTTCCCGATGAGTTCGTGGTGGGTTATGGCTTAGATTACAAGGGAGAATACCGCAATTTGCCCTTTGTTGGCATCCTTCATCCGGAGCTGATAAAAGATAAGAAACAACGGCAACAGTCACCAAGTTAGTTAGTTTTCTCACAGAAACACTGATGAGTCCTGCGATGCCTGATGCCCGAGATTACAATAAGAAATGCCCCAAGTAACCTCCCTCTTCTTGGCTCACCATCCACTCTCCCTTCTGCTTCCACCTACCTTGCGCCAGGCACTTCATCACCCGGCACCTTTCAGCTTCCACTTGGTCAGCGGTCGGTTCCACACTCGCCAAGTTCTTGTTTGATTACTCGGGGCATTATGACACTAACACACCTCCAACACTTTGTCAAGGGATGTGAGAACTGGTTCTGTCTACTTACGTCAAGCGCCCCATTTGGCACAAAACCGGTCTTTGACTTGCGGATTGATTAAGCCCTCAGGCCACTCCCCCCGCAACACTCTGGCTACCTCTTCCCAAGGCCACCTGAATAACTCCTCACGAGACTCCTCAGAGTAGTAGGCAAAATGACCGGTAACGAGAACATTGTTAAGCTTGAGCAAGGGATTATCCTGACCAGGAGGTTCTGACTCCAGCACATCCAGGCCAGCACCCGCAATTAATCCCTCGGAAAGGGCCGTATAAAGAGCCATTTCATCAACAAGCTCTCCCCGGGCTGTGTTGATGAAATAAGCCGTCTGCTTCATCTTCTTGAACTGCGAAAGCCCCATCATGTGCCTGGTTTCAGGGGTGAGACTGGTATGCATGGAAACGAAGTCGGATTCTTCAAGCAATTGGTCGAGCCGCACCGACTTCACATCAAATGTCTTAAGCAGGACATCAGGCACACGGGGACTGTAGGCAATGATTCTGAAGCCGAAAGCTTTGGCTTTTGGGACAAGGGTACGGGCTATATTGCCAAAGCCGATAAGCCCCAAGGTCTGCCCGGATAACCGATGTAGCGGCTTCAAAGCGCTCAAGTAATCTGCCTGGGTACTCCATTTGCCACTCTTGATGTCCGGAAATACTTGATAGAATTTCCTGGCGCAGTTGAGGATAAGTGCCATAGCGTGGTCTGAGACCTCTTCCAAGCAGTAGTAGGGATTATTGGCAACACAAATACCTTTCTGTGTAGCGGCGGCTATATCCACATTATCATAGCCTATGCCTGTAAGGGCAATCAGCCGGCACTTATTCAGATTCTCGATTACTTTGAGGCTAAAGACATAGCCGGGCGTTATCTTTATTCCCAGCGCTATGACGGCATCAGCTTCAGAACAGGCAGAGACAAGTTCCTCCTCAGTAGCACAAAAGGTCTTATCCACTTGTGCCCCTAGCTCGGTCAATAGCTCATCGTAGGTGGGAACTATGCCAGGTACATAGAAGGTAGCAACTGTTTTGAAGCTCAAACTCCTGCCTCCTGTCCTATTTTTGCTGGAACGATCGCCATCCCCCTAAATTCTATGATTATAGCATTGCCACATTGGCATCTTCAGTGTGAATCCCCCCGGCTCTTTCCACATTTCCATTAGGCCTGGGTGAGCGCAACGGCCAGAAAAGAGAATCGACAAGAACCCAAGATGCATATTCTGCCTTCCGACACTCACTTGTACTAAGCATTGCGACAATATACTATATAGACAACTCGAGTCGACCTAACCCGAAACCAAGATAAAGGGCGTTGATCCAGTCAGTGGCGAAATAGGAGGTTGAGATGTCTAATTTAGTTGCCAAGGTAGTATCTCAGAAAGGGACTTGCGAGGCTCAACACAAAGTCGGTGATGAGTTTGTCGTCGGAGAAGGCATCCCGCCTAACCTTTGTTCATGGGCTTTTCACGCCATTTTCCCCTGTGCCCAGGTGTTGCGATTTGGTGGTTCCTTCCCCTGGGAGAAGGACCGAAACAAGACTACTGTTGCCTGCCCCGACCCGGAAAACCCTGTGGTGTTTGAACTGAGGCGCACTTCGCCTTAGCGTCCCAATCGCAAGGCTAGGTGGCGCAAAATGCACCCAAATGAGCGGACCCTAGTGGATGTTTTCACTGGGCTGAAGGAGAGGGTTCTTTTTTGGGGGTCACGTCGATACTATAAAGTGATTGGGCAATGTCACGCCCTATGACCTCTACAGAGGAAGACATCTTGAAATAACACGGATGAAGAAGCAGGTCGAGAGCAAGACATAAACAGCAGGAAGAGATTATGACAAGACCGCCACGGAGGGAGACACATCTTTAAAAAGTATCTAATATTTTCGATGACTCAATTACCCACTTCCACGGACTACATATAGTCGCTATATGCATAAGTGTTATGGAGGCGAGACATGAGAACAATGCGCACATGGTTTCTAGAGACTAGACCGCAGTTTTTGATAATTTCGTTGATGGTGGTATTTCTAGGTACTTCAGTAGCCTGGTATCATGGTTACTTCAGCCTTTTATATTTTTTACTGGCTCTCATTGGACTACTCCTTGTCCACATTAGCGTTAACACATTGAATGATTATTTCGACTACAAGAGCGGGATAGACCTGGAAGTAAGAAGAACGCCTTTCAGTGGGGGAAGCGGCATCTTATCTGCCGGGCTTCTCCCTCCCGTCTCTGTTGGCAGGTTTGGTCTCGTCTGTTTTTTATTAGCCATTCCGATAGGCATCTATTTTGTTGTTATCCTTCCAAGAGGCTGGCTTTTAGTGCCCGTTCTGGTAACGGGCGCACTCTGTGTACTTCTATATACAACTCACCTGAAAAGATGGGGGTTGGGAGAAATCGCTTGCGGCTTAGGGCTGGGAACATTGCCGATCTTAGGAGCCTACTTTGTTCAAAGCGGAACCTATACCTGGGAGGTGGTGATTGCAGCTATACCCTCGGGGATTTTACTCCATAATGCCCTGTTGCTAAATGAATTCCCCGATGTGGAGGCTGATGAAAAGGGTGGGAAGAAGACTCTCACCATTGTAATGGGCAAGAAGAAGGCATCTTTATTGTACTCCATGTTGCTCATAGCAATGTATGTGTGGATAGCTGTATGGTCAATAGCGGGGTTTATGCCGATATTTACCTTACTGGGTCTGCTAACACTTCCTCTGGGAGTGAAAGCAATAAAGGGAGCCCGGCATTATGATGAAGAGGGCAAATTGATACCCGCTCTGGGCGCTAATTTGATGGTAATTATAGGCACCCAGACTCTATTAGCTGTAGGATATATAATTGCAGCGATTGTCTAGTTTCTCTCTCCTTTTTCAAGCAATTTTCTGAAATTTCATTGAAAACCCAGTAATACTCTCTTGTCACAAATGCAAAATTGACGAGGTGATACGACCGTGCTATCTTGGCCTAAACGCAGATGAAGTAGACCGAAAGTTATCGAACAAGGTTGCTGAAGTTGGCTTTAGCTAGATTACAACGAGCCTCAAATTCGTCTGACTGCGAATTCTTTAGTCAAACGACCGCTGATGGTAGGTAGACAGGGCATAAAAGAGCACTCGGGAGAACTTGATGTCACTCTAAAGGAGTGGACAGGATATCGTGATAGCGTCCAGGATGAGTTGAAAGAGATTAGTAACAGAACCCCTCCATCGCTTCGCAATATTCTACGATATCACATGGGCTGGGAGAATGAGAAGGGCTGTGCCCGCCAAGGGAAGCCGGGTAAATTTATCCGTTCTATCCTTCATCTTCTCAGCTGTCGAGCAGTGGGAGGGGACACAGCACAGGTATTGCCATCTGCAGCTGCTTTAGAACTTGTCCACAATCTTTCTCTCATCCATGATGATATCCAAGATAGAAGTCATGAACGTCATGGGCGGCCCACGGTGTGGAAGTTATGGGGTAAGTCTCAAGCTATAAACATCGGTGATTTCATGTTTGCTCTGGCTTCTCTAGCCTTGCTCAAGTTGAAAGATAATGGTGTACCCAGCGAAGAGATGATATATTCTTTCCACCTCTTAACCGAAGCCTGCAAGGAGCTTTGTGAAGGGCAATGTCTAGATATCGAGTTCGAGAACAGAGTTGATATTACTGAAGAGGATTATCTCAACATGATAAGAAAGAAAACAGCAGCCCTGATAGCGGCATCTACTTCAATGGGAGCTTATCTGGGCAAAGGAGGAGAGAAGGCCCAGTATTTTCATCAGTTTGGTGAAGCATTAGGTATGGCTTATCAAATTCGTGATGATATATTAGGGATTTGGGGTATAAGAGAAAGCACAGGGAAATCAATAGAGGGGGATCTCAGACAAAGAAAGAAAACTTTACCCGTAGTTTATGCACTTAGAGAGAGCAAGAATAAGGCAAAACTCAAGAGGCTTTTCTCACAGAGGCATATTGGAGTTGGAGATATACCTATAGTAGTGGAGATACTTGATCAATCAGGTGCCCGAGACCATGCCCAGAATTTAATTCAGAAATATTGCCGTCGAGCCTTAGAGCAACTCGAAGCCAGCGGTGTGGAAAGGAATCACCAAGCTGCCTTGAAGCAAATGGCAAATTCTCTCGCAGAACGCAATTACTGAAAAGGCAGTTGCTGAGTATCTTCTTCTGCCCAAACATGGTGTCGTTATATTAGGGTGTTGCGGCAGCAACTGATTGATATACTATCCCAATTATCTCCACCACAAACCTAACCCTTTTGAATCCAAGGCTAAACTACGTCATTCGGCTCAATAAATCATACTTTCAGGAAGCTTATGCAAGAAATACCCTGCGGGCACTAACCAGAAGATATTGTAAATTCAGGTACCAATATTACTAATGCAGCTTCAGATTAATTGCACCGACTGAGCTGGCTCTTCAGACTCCTGGCCTTGTGTTCATATCGATAAGCCGCCGCAGTACATCCAATACCCAGACAAACAAACACAATTCCAAAAAGCCCAAGCACACTGGATGAGACAAAAAGGACACCACCACCAATCATCCCCACTGTTACCAGAACTACTGCCAAAATAACGTACATGTTTGCTCTGTCTTTCGCATCCTCAACTTCGCCCTGAAGCTCAAAATCTTGCGATCTTGTACCTTCTTCGACCAAGACTTCGCCGCATTTAGGACAAAACACCAGATCTTCGTCTATTCTCTTCTTGCAGTATTGACAATATAGCATCGCCACGCCTCCCAATCTGTTTCCAATATTATAAGATAACTCCCGCCAAAATTCACTATCTTCTGCTCGCCTCTGCGCAGGACGTTATTACCGTGTTCTGCAAAAATTCCTTGACAGCTTGCAGTCGTGTATCGAGGCAAGCTGTTCTAAATAGCACCTAGCCTTTCAGCCAGGGCATCATATTTCTAAGCTTCTTGCCCACAACTTCGATGGGATGCTCTGCTTCCATCTTCTTCATAGCATTAAAGCTGGGCCGACCAGCTTGGTTCTCCAAAATCCATTCCGTGGCAAAGCTGCCATCCTGAATTTCGGCCAGGATTTGCCTCATTTCCTCTCTGACCAAATCATCAATAACCCGCGGGCCTCGCGTATAATCTCCATACTCTGCCGTATCACTCACCGAATAGCGCATATAACCCAAACCACCTTGATATATGAGGTCGACAATGAGTTTTAGTTCGTGGCAGACCTCGAAATAGGCAATCTCCGGTTGATAGCCGGCCTCTATCAGTGTTTCAAAACCAGCCTTTATCAGAGAAGACACTCCGCCACAGAGCACCGTCTGTTCACCAAACAGGTCGGTCTCCGTCTCTTCAGCAAAAGTCGTTTCCAGAACCCCGGCTCTAGCACAACCAATCCCCTTGGCATAGGCCAGAGCTGTCTCTTTTGCTTTTCCTGAGGCGTCCTGGTGGATAGCTACCAAGGCCGGGGCGCCCGAGCCCTCGGCATAAAGTCTTCTGAGCATATGTCCCGGGCATTTGGGTGCTATCATGCTGATGTCGACCTCAGATGGAGGCATAATTTGAGAGTAATGGATGCTGAAACCATGAGCGAACATAAGTGTCTTGCCCCGCGTCATTTCCTTCTCAATTGATTCTCGATAGATTCTGGGCTGCACAGTGTCCGGAGCCAGCATAACAATTATGTTTGCTTTCTTGGCTACTTCAGCAGCGTTGTCCACCTCAAAACCAGCTTTTTTCGCTGCTTTCTGGGCCTGGGTGCCCGATAGCTCAGCCACGATGACCTGACAGCCGCTGTCTCTCAGATTCTGGGCATGGGCGTGTCCCTGACTCCCAAAGCCGACAATACCGATTGTCTTTCTCTTGAGCAAATTCAGGTTAGCATCCTTGTCATAGTAGATTTTAGCCATAATCCCTCCTTGTTATTCTTCAGTGGTCAACTATCGCAGATTGCTCAAGAACCGCTCCCGCGCGTTAAGGCTATCCTGCCAGTTCTTGAGACTTCCTTAACACCAAAATCACGAAGGAGCCCGAGCAGAGAATTCACTTTGTCTTCGTCACCAGTCACTTCCACTGTCACCGAGCCGGGAGCAACATCAACTATGTTAGCTCGGAAAATGCTTACGATTTGCATAATCTCACTTCTTGTCGAGGCAGTAGCCTTCACCTTGATCAAGGCCAGTTCTCTGGTCACCGTATCTCCTTCGGTTATATCGGCGACTTTAACCACGTTGATTAGCTTTTCCAGTTGTTTTCTTACCTGCTCCACCTGAGCAGAATCACCGATGGCCACAATAGTCATGCGGGACAAGTCAGGATGTTCGCTACCGCCTACAGCAAGGCTCTCGATATTGAAGGAGCGCCGTCGGAATAGACTAGCTACTCGATTAAGCACCCCCGGTTTATCTTCCACTAAAGCTACCAAGGTATGTCTTGTATCAGTCAATTTGCCCTCCATTAGACAGATCCCCTGCAGTCTTTAAATTCCGAGCCCGTTCCTTTGGATACTAGAATTCCGTGATCGATACCCCAGACTTTTTCTTCCATGTTTCTGTTCTCGATGGCTCGAAGAATCTGGCCAGGCATTCACCCGGCGGCACTATAGGATAGATGTTTTCTTCGGGCTCGACGAGAAAGTCAATGAGAAAAGCTCCGGGGTGCTCCATGGCCTTCTGTATCGCCGGGATGACTTCCTCTCTGCGCTTCACTCTGACACCAGGAATCTCATACGCTTCGGCGATCCTGACAAAATCGGGATTCCAGAGTTTCGTGTCAACGTAACGCCGTTCATAAAACAGCTCTTGCCACTGTCTTACCATACCTAAATACCCGTTGTTCATGACAGCTATTTTTACAGCAATATTCTCCTGTGTTATGGTGGCTAATTCTTGGATAGTCATCTGAAAGCCGCCATCGCCGGCAACACACCATACCACCTCCTCCGGACGACCGATTTTGGCTCCCATGGCCGCAGGTAGTTCGAATCCCATAGGCCCTAAACCACCCGCAGAAATAAGACTGTCTGGCTTCGTAAAAGTAAAGTATCGCGCCACAAACATTTGGTTCTGTCCCACCCCGGTAACCATCAAGGCGTCACCCTGTGTGGCTTCGCAAATTTGGCGAATAACATATTGGGGCAACAACTCACCGGTTTGCCTGATGTCCTGGGACGGATATTCGCATCTCCATTGTTCGATTTGAGAAAGCCAATCCACGTGCTCCCTTTTCTCGACCTCTTCGTTCAGGGCTGTTAGCACACTCTTTATATCTCCGACTACAGGAACATCTACAGGGATATTCTTCCCAATCTCTGCAGGGTCGATATCGATGTGGATGACTCGGGCATTGGGAGCAAATTCCTTGGTATTTGCTGTAGCCCGATCATCAAACCTCATCCCAATAGCGATAAGAAGGTCGGCGTTCTGCACCGCCATATTGGCACAACCTGTCCCGTGCATCCCCATCATGCCCAGACCAAGTATATGATCTCCCGGGAAGCAACTCAGACCAAGGAGGGTATGAGCCACCGGTATCTGCGCTTTCTCAGCAAATTCCCGAAACTCATCGTAGGCTTGAGAAATAACTATCCCCCTGCCAGCAATGATAACAGGTTTGTCAGCCTCGTCAATAAGCTTGGCTGCTTTCTTGATTTGAGCTGGATGCCCACGAGAGATAACTCTATAGCCGGGCAAATCAACCTTATCAGGATAAACAAAGTCTGTCTGCTCTTGCTGGATATCCCGCGGTATGTCAATAAGCACAGGTCCCGGCCTTCCTGTCTGGGCGATGTGAAAGGCCTCTTTAACCGTTCTAGCCAGCTCAGTGACGTCGGTAACAAGGTAGTTATGTTTGGTGATCGGGATGGTAATGCCCGTGATGTCAATCTCCTGGAAGGCATCCTTGCCAATAACGGGCCTGGCTACCTGTCCAGTTATAGCGACCATGGGTACAGAATCCATATAAGCGCAGGCAATGCCCGTAACCAGGTTAGTAGCTCCCGGCCCCGAAGTTGCTATACACACACCGGCTTTGTGAGTGGCCCGAGCATAGCCATCGGCAGCATGACCCGCTCCCTGCTCATGGCGAACTAGTATGTGTCGGAGCTCAGGATATTGAGGGAAGGTATCATATATCGGTAAGACAGAACCACCGAGAATGCCAAAAATGACCTCTACGCCTTCTTTAATCAGACTCTCACAGAGAATCTGAGCACCAGTCTTCTTCATAATTGGTCCTTATTCGGCAAACACCGCGCCGGTGCTGGCCGAGCTTACTTTATCACTGTACCTCTTGAGATAGCCAGCCTTGACTCTGGATCTGAAGGCAGGCAAGGCAGCCAGCCGCTGTTTCAGCTCTCGTCGGCCTAATCCTACCTCCAGTTTGTGCTTAGGTATATCTATTTTGACAATATCACCATTCTTCAGAGCAGCTATAGGACCTTTCTCAGCCGCCTCGGGAGAGATATGGCCAATGGCTGCTCCTCGCGTGCCTCCGGAAAAGCGCCCATCTGTAATAAGAGCCACCTTATTATCCATACCCATACCGCTGAGCAGGGAGGTAGCTGCGAGCATCTCCCTCATTCCCGGCCCTCCCCTGGGGCCTTCATAGCGGATGACGATCACATCGCCTGACTTGAATTTGCCTGCTATTATCGCCTTTGTAGCTTCTTCCTCACTATCGAAGACTCTCGCTCGCCCTCGATGAACGAGCATCTCAGGAGCCACTGCTGCGCTTTTCACGATGGCACCGTCAGGCGCCAGGTTGCCAAATAATATGCTAATACCACCAGTAGGAGCATATGGTCGTGACAGGCGGCGGATTATCTTTCTGTTTCTGACTTTGGCTTTCCTGGCGATGTCGCCTAACGGCTTGCCCAGGATGGTGTTCGCTTCAAGCTTCAGCAACCCCGATAGCTCGTGCATTATCGCCGGAATGCCGCCGGCCAAGTCCAGGTCCTCCATATGATAATCGCCGGCCGGGCTTAACTTACAGATATGAGGAACGGAGTCACTAATCTCGTTTATCAGAGAGAGAGGATAATCTATCCCAGCCTCATGCGCTATGGCGGTGAGATGCAGCACGGAATTTGTGCTGCCACCCATAGCCATGTCTACCGCAAAGGCATTGTAGATGGAATCCCTGGTGATAACATCCCTTGGCCGAATATCTTCTGCCAACACTTCCACAATTTGCTGCCCGGCTCTGTAGGCTAGCTGCCTGCGCCGTGTTTCCACCGCGGGTATCGTGCCGTTACCTGGCAAAGCCATTCCCAAAGCTTCGCACAGACAATTCATGGTATTAGCAGTGAAGAGCCCGGCACAGCTCCCACAACCAGGGCAGGCGATCATCTCCAGTTCCTGCAACTCAGCCTCGGTCGTCTTGCCCTTGAGCATTTCCCCTATAGCTTGAGCGACCGTAATAATGTCAACAGCCCTGACAGCGTTTCCTAGGGCAAGTTTCCCGGCCAGCATGGGACCACCGCTCACAAAGACCGAGGGCAAATTAAGCCTGACCGCAGCCATCAACATCCCCGGCACGACCTTGTCGCAATTGGGGATGAATACCAGGCCATCGAAGGCATGAGCTTGAGCCACGATTTCTACTGAGTCAGCAATGAGTTCCCGGCTGGGCAAGCTGTATTTCATTCCCTGGTGGTTCATGGCGATACCATCGCAAACAGCTATGGTATTGACCTCAAAAGGCATTCCGCCCCGACTGCGAATACCATCTTTCACTGCCCTGGCTATTGTTTGCAGATGGATGTGGCCAGGTACGATTTCGGTAAAGCTATTGACCACTCCAATAAATGGTTTGTCCCAATCATCCGAAGAGCAACCGACAGCCCGCAGCAGCGCCCGGTGAGGCGCTCGCTCTATCCCTTTCTTTATCACATCGCTTTTCATTGGACTCACCCTGTCAAAATCCAACAGCTACCGAGGAGACCATGTGCGTTTTGGGGCAGATTTCACCGAGCCTCCTAGAAGTCGCAATACTTCTGGGGGTTAATTTGACCTGTGCCCCTCAAGTGAATTATGTCGCATAAAATAACACAATAGCTAACTAGCGTCAATACAGAGCCTTACCGAGAGGTTTGGCAGCCGACAATATGTAGGCGGCCCTGCAAAAACAAGTACTCTCTGTCGCGAGAGCGCTGTCAGGGTCGTAACAGCCCTACGGTCGGGGAATGTGCAGTTCGCCCTTACCTATTCCTCGACCCTACGCGTCGCCATCCTATAGCCCAGACCACCACTACCAACGAAACGAGCACCACCAATCCTATTATGACTATCTTCTCGACCGGAGCGGCGTTGACGACCACGGCACTGAATGCCACAACCGGCACCAGCCCAGCCCTCACAATCGGCTTGAGGCCGGGATGCCCGGTTATGAACTCGGCTATCGGCGGGCTAACCCGGTAATACACGTCTACCAGACCTTGTCCCAGGGGGTTGGTGAGGAGACATCTATCCCTGAACTCCCGGAGAATCTGTATTTCCTCAGCCATGGGCGTCCCGTAGGCTGCGGTGGCGATGAAGCAACCGCCTCCGCTGGGTGGGGGTTCGGGTGGTGGTGGTGGATACCGCAACGGTGGCAACGCAAGCAGCAGATTCCAATGGGTAACCAAGCTTGTGGCGACCACGATGCCATCGCCCTCGAGCCCCACCGTGCGGAACCGGCCTGCCGCGACCTGGATGATGTTCGCCCAGCTGCCGACATCGCACTGCCCACTGTAGTTGTCTCCCGCGGCTACCACTGTATCATCCGACTTAAGACCCACCGTGTGATGGTTGCCTGCGCTTACTTGAGTGATGCCCGTCCAGTAGGCCACGTTGCACTGCCCGTAGTCATTATCTCCCACGGCGACCACCGTGCCGGTGGATTTAAGCCCGACCGTGTGATAGTTGCCTGCGGCGGTCTGGTTGATGCCCGACCAGTAACCGACATTGCACTGCCCCCTGTGGTTCCGTCCCACGGCGACCACTGTGCCGTCTGATTTAAGTCCCACCGTGTGATCGTAGCCCGCGGCAATCTGAGTGATGTTCGTCCAGCCGCCGACATTACACTGACCATAGTCGTTTCTTCCCGCAGCGACCACAGTGCCATTGGACTTGAGCCCCACCGTGTGGGCCCCGCCTGCGGCGACTTCGGTGATGTTCGTCCAGCCACCCACATCGCACTGACCATTGTAGTTATCTCCCACGGCCACCACGGTGCCATTGGCCTCGAGTCCCACTGTGTGTTCATAGCCTGCGCCAACCCGGGTGATGTCTCCCCAGCCGCTGACATCACATTGCCCTTTGTTATTGTCTCCCACGGCCACCACTGTGCCGTCGGACTTGAGCCCCACCATATGGTACCCGCCTATGGCGACCTCGGTGATATCCGTCCAGCCAACGTTGCACTGCCCGTAGGCGTTGTTTCCCACAGCGACCACCCAGCCATCGGACCTGAGTCCGACTGTGTGACTATCACCTGCAGCAACCGATATGATGTTCGTCCAGCTCTGGCTGTCGACATCGCATTGCCCATAAGCATTCAATCCCGCGGCGACCACGGTGCCATTGGACTTCAGCCCCACCGTGTGAGCCCCACCTCCGGCAATCTGGGCGATGCCCGTCCAATTGCCCACATCGCACTGACCGGAGTCGTTTAATCCCGCAGCGACCACGGTGCCGTTGGATTTAAGCCCCAGCGTGTGACTGGTGCCAGTCGCGATCTGGATGATGCCCGTCCAGTCGGTGACGTTGCACTGCCCGTAGGAGTTGTTTCCCACGGCAGCCACGGTGCCATCGAATCTAAGCCCCACCGTGTGCCCAGCACCCGCGGTGACCTGGGTGATGTCTGTCCAGTTGCTGACATCGCACTGCCCAGAACTGTTCGATCCCACAGCGACCACGGTGCCATTGGACGTGAGCCCCACTGTGTGCCAGCCGCCTGTGGCGACATAGGTGATGTCAGTCCAGTTGCCGACGTCGCACTGCCCGGAGGCGTTCAATCCCGCAGCGAACACGGTGCCGTCGGATTCGAGACCCACCGTATGCCAGTAGCCTGCGGCGATCTCAGTGATGTTCCTCCAGCCGCCGACACTGCATTGCCCATAGTTATTATCCCCCACGGCGACTGCCCTTCCATTGACCTTAAGCCCCACAGTGTGCCAGCAGCCTGCTGCGACCATGGCGGTGCGTTTGGGCCCAAAGTCAGCCGTTATGGAATGGTTGCCGTTCATGATGATGTAGGTCATGGCGGCGTCTGCATCGCCAATACTGCCCACATCGCCAGTCCATTCGACAAAGCGGTAACCTTCATCAGCTTCGGCCACCAGACCGGCTGATTCTCCTGGTTCATATTCAAAAACCCCTTCTCCGGGAGTGGTGACCGACCCTCCAGCGGTGCTGTTGATACTGAGTTCATAATAAGGAGGCGCACCACCACCACCACCACAACCCGCCATCCCAGCAATTATGGCTGCCGTAACCAAGAAGATGCCAATTCTGGCCAGGTAAGGATATCGTCGCGAACCAAATGTCGTCTTCATACTTCACTACCTCCGTAACACTCAGGGTTTCTCCAAGATCCTTATTCTTCGACAGAGCTTCAGCAGAAGTCCAGCCAACCGCTCCGAACAGACTCTCATTCCCTTTTCCTGCTACAGCGTTGTCTAGTCTAGATTCCATTTGGCAAGTTCGACCGTCAGACTTGCGGTGACTACGGTGGCGTTGAACTTGACTCCCACTGTGTGATAGTGGCCTGCCGCGATCTGGGTCACATTCTCCCAGCCGCCAACCTCAAGCTGCCCGTAGCCATTATATCCCACTGCGATCACGGTTTGGTCGCCCTTGACTCCCACTGTGTGATAGAGGCCTGCCGCGACCTGGGTGATATTCTCCCAGCCACCGACATCGCACTGCCGGTAATCGTCATCTCCCACGGCAACCACGCTGCCGTCGCTCTTAAGCCCCACCGTGTGATTGCCTGCGGCGACCTGCGTAATGTTCGTCCAGCCGCCGACATTGCACTGCCCGGAGGAGTTGGCTCCCACGGTGACCACGGTGCCATCGGACCTAAGCCCTACTGTATGCGATTTGCCCGCGGCGATCTGCGTGATGTTCGTCCAGCCGCCGACATTGCACTGCCCGGAGGAGTTGGCTCCCACGGCAACCACAGTGCCGTCGGCCCTAAGCCCGACCGTGTGCTTCTCACCTGCGGCAACCTGGGTGATATTCCCCCAACCGCCGACATCGCATTGTCCATCGTCGTTCCATCCCACAGCGACCGCGGTCTGGTCAAACTTAACTCCCACTGTATGCCAGTAGCCTGCAGCAGCCTGGGTGATATTCGTCCAGCTGCCGACATTGCACTGCCCACCCCAGTTATCTCCCACGGCGACCACGGTGTGGTCGCCCTTAACTCCAACCGTGTGATAGCGGCCTGCAGCGCTCTGGATGATGTCCTCCCAGGCGCCCACATCACACTGGCCGAAGTCATTTCCCCCTGCGGCGACGATAGTTCCGCCGGTCTTAAGCCCCACCGTATAGTAGATGCCCGCGGCGACTTGAGTGATGTCCGTCCAGTCGTTGACCTCGCACCGCCCGTCCAGGTCATCTCCCACAGCAACCACGGTGCCGTTGGACTTAAGCCCTACCGTGTGAGAGTAGCCTGCAGAGACCTGGACGATGTCTGTCCAATTCCCGACGTTGCACTGCCCGTAGTCATTGTATCCCACCGCAACCACGCTGCCGTCGGATTTAAGTCCTACCGTATGGTACCAGCCCGCAGCGACCTGCACGATGTCTATCCAGTTGCCGACATTACACTGACCCCAGTCGTTGTGCCCCGCAGCCACCACCGTGTCGTCGGACTTAAGCCCCACCGTGTGCAGTCCGCCTGCCGCGATCTTCCCGATGTTTGTCCAGTTGCCGACATTGCACTGACCATAGTCGTATCCCACACCGCCTGCGGCTATCAGAGTGCCGTTGGATCTAAGCCCCAGTGTGTGATACCCCCCTGCAGCGACCTGTATGATGTCCGTCCAATTTTCAAGACCCGTCCGCTGCCCCTGAACGCCCGATCCCACGGCAATCACCGTATTATCGGACTTGAGCCCCACTGTATGATACCCCCCTGCGGAAACCTGAATGATGTGATTCCAGCTGCCAACGTAGCACTCCCCCCACCAGTTGTGTCCCACAGCAACTGCGGTGCCATCCGACCTGAGTCCCACCACATGATACGAAGCCGCGACCATAGGGGTATATTCCTGTTGGTCGGGAAGACACCCCATCGTTCCGGCAATTAGTGCCACCATAGTCAAGAAGACGCTAGCTCTGGCTACGTGAAGCTGTCTTCTCGCATCGAGGATCTTCTTCATACCTCACCTCCTGCTTGACAGTCCGGAATTTCTCAGAATGTCCAACTCATAGTATGGTACACCAATCTTGTTAAGATCTTGTTAATTTCAGGTACATGTTACAGTTTTATGAAGGATTGTATCGCGTATTGTCGTATCTCTCGCGGCACTGGTAAATGCACAAAAAAGTGGTCAACTCTATTGTACCAACGAGCTTGTTTCGACTGACTTCGCCAGCCTTTCGACGACAGGGGGCGGATAGTTCAGGTAGATACAAAATGGCTTTCGAGTCATTAAAGGATCATCTACTTCCCGATTGACATGATGAAGAATAGTAGTAGAGAGCGAAGATATCAGGTTTGTATTATGAGTGAACTTAGGCTAAAATACGGGGGCCATGTGTTTAGCAGTGCCGGTAAAGATTGTCTCCGTAAACGGAGATGAGGCGGAAACAGAAATCGGCGGCGTGAGGCGTCTAGTCAGTATTGCTTTCACTCCGGAAGCCAAGGTAGGCGACTACGTCTTGCTCCATACGGGATACGCCATAACTGTTATAGATGAGGCTGAAGCCGAGGAGACCCTGAAGCTCCTGGAAGAGATGGCAAGTCTAAGTGAAGTTCATTGACGAGTATCAAGACAGCAAGCTAGCCAGGGGGCTGGCACGCAGAATCGCCCAGCGTTCCACCAAAACGATTAAAATTATGGAATTTTGCGGCGGGCACACGCATGCCATATTACGATATGGAATCCGCCGTTTAGTTCCCAAAACGGTGGAAATGAAGTCGGGGCCAGGCTGCCCCGTCTGTGTTACAGCCACCGCCGACCTGGACAAAGCCATCGCCCTGGCGCATCTGCCCGATGTTATAATCACCACTTTCGGGGACATGATAAGAGTTCCCGGCAGCTATTCGAGCTTGCAGCAGGCGAAAGCCAAGGGCGCAGATATCCGAATAGTGTATTCCACCATAGATGCTGTAGAAATAGCCAAAGCTAACCCCGAGAAATCAGTCATCTTCATAGGTATCGGCTTTGAGACGACGGCTCCCACCATAGCCGCTTCCGTACTTAAGGCACAACAGGAAGAAATAGGAAACTTCCGCGTTCTATCCCTCAATAAGTTGACCCCGCCGGTGATGAAAGCGCTGCTCGACTCAGGCGAAGTCAAGATAGATGGCATCGTCTGTCCTGGGCATGTCAGCGTCATAATTGGCTCCCATCCCTATGAATTCATCCCGCGGGATTACGGAGTGGCCTGTGTCATCTCGGGATTTGAACCACTGGACATACTGCTATGCATAGACAGACTGGTGGAACAAATTGAGAAAGGCAAGCCTAAAGTGGAGATAGCTTATCGCCGGGGAGTCAAGCCCGAGGGAAATAGAAAAGCCAGGCAACTGATGGAAGGTGTTTTCGAGATTGGCGAAGCCAACTGGCGGGGGATTGGAATCGTCCCTAGAAGTGGCCTGAAAATTAGAGCGAAATACGAGCGATTTGACGCCGACAAGGCTTTTTCAGTGAGCCTGAAACCACCCAAGGAGCCTAAGGGATGCCGGTGCGGGGACGTAATCCGCGGCGCAGCTACACCGCTGGAGTGCAGACTCTTCAGAAAGACCTGCACCCCGGAAAGCCCTGTTGGTCCCTGCATGGTCTCCGGTGAAGGCGCCTGCGCCGCCTATTATCAATACGGGACTCCGGAAGATTTGCAGGACTTTTGATATAGATGAGAGGGTTGAGAAACATTCATAACCCCTTTTTATTCCCCCTTAACTTAAGGGGTATAAGGAAGGAATCTGTATACTAAGATTCCCCTCTTAAGATAAGAGGGGCTAGGGGAGTCATGATAGGGAGACCCATAATCTCAAGACGGAATTTACGGAGAAATTAAGCGATTTGAAGCAAGCCTATGGATGACAGCATTCTTTTGGCCCATGGCAGCGGCGGCAAATTGAGCCACGAACTGGTGGAAAAAAAATTCCTGCCCTTCCTGGCTAACCCGGCGCTGAATAAACTAGATGACTCAGCTATTTTCGAAGCCAGCGGGCGGCTGGCTTTCACCACCGATGGCTACGTGGTAAACCCCATCTTTTTCCCGGGTGGCGATATCGGCAAGCTGGCCGTTTGCGGCACAGTGAACGACTTAGCTATGAATGGAGCCACGCCCCTTTATTTGAGCCTCTCGGCAATCATAGAAGAGGGGTTCCTTCTAAGTGAGCTCGAACGGATAGTGCAATCGATAAAGAAAGCCGCCGAAGAAGCCGAGGTAAGCATAATCGCCGGAGATACCAAGGTAGTGAATCGAGGACAAGCCGACAAGCTGTTTATCACCACCTCGGGAGTAGGGACAGTGCCTCCCGGAGTTGATATCTCAGGAGCTAACGCCAGAGTTGGGGATAAGGTCCTGCTGAGCGGCACCATTGGCGACCACGGCATAGCGATAATGAGTCAGCGCGAAGGATTGAAGTTCTCCATGGCCCTGAAAAGCGACTGCGCTCCATTGAATAAATTAGTATCTCAGATGCTGGGCGTCTCATCCAGGATTCATTGCCTCCGCGACCCTACCAGAGGTGGCTTGGCGACCACACTCAACGAATTGGCCCGGCAGTCGAAGGTGGGCATTATGATAGAAGAGGCTAAGATACCAGTGAAGGAAGAGGTCAAAGCTGCCTGCGAGCTTTTGGGCTTGGACCCCATTTACGTGGCCAATGAAGGCAAACTGGTAGCTGTAGTTGACCCCGCCGACGCCAAAAAGATTCTTGCCCGGATGAGAAAAAACAGCTATGGTAGAGACGCTGCCATCATCGGCGAGGTAACCAGCGAGCACCCCGGGAAGGTGGTGATGAAAACAAAGTTCGGTCCTTCCCGAATCGTGGATATGCTGACTGGCGAGTTACTGCCCCGCATCTGTTAGATAGTTTGACAGCCAGAAATTGCCAGTGCTACACTTCGCTACCTGTGAAGCGCATTGGTATTCTATATCACCCTCTACGTGAGAAAGCCCGAGACTTAGCTGAGAAACTGGAACAGTTTTTGTCCTCTAGGGGCATCTCTTCATGGCGATGCTCAGCCTGGGACGAGGACAAAGCTAAACCACAGGTGGCCGGTACAGAGCTGGTCTTCAGTATTGGCGGAGACGGCACTATCCTCCGTTCTGCTCGAATCGTAGCTTCCTTGTCTGTGCCAATCCTAGGTATAAACCTGGGCAGGCTGGGATTTATCACCGAGATAGATGCCGACGACGTCTTGTCTCATTTGCCCGATTTGATCAAGGGGAAAGGCTGGATTGAGGAAAGGGCCATGCTCGAGGCTCAAATTGCAGACAGAAGCTTTCATGCCCTAAACGATGTCGTGCTGCGAAGCGTGGCCGTTCGCCTGGTCAACATAGAAACCACAATTGATAGCACAGTGATGACCATCTACCGCGCTGATGGCGTAATTGTGGCCACCGCTACCGGGAGCACCAGCTATTCCCTGGCATCTGGCGGACCGATTCTTCATCCTCAGTCCAAGGAAATCGTCATCCAACCAATATCCTGCCATCTGGGATTGAGTCATGCTCTGGTACTGCCTCCGCAGAGCACGGTCGATTTGAAGGTTGCCCCCAGAGAAAGGGTCATACTCAGCATTGACGGACAAGTTGAGTTGCCGTTATCAGATGGGCAAAATGTCAGAGTTAAGCTCAGCCCCTACATAGCTCGCTTCCTGAGAATTCACGAGCCAACCTATTTCTATGGTTCGTTGTGGCAAAAACTGGGAGGCAGAAGAAATGAAAGCTGACACAAAGGTTGACAGGGCAAGGGTGGGCGATGCTAACTCCATGCACCGGCTGATCAGCCGTTTTGCTGACAAGGGAGAGGTTCTGCCTCGCGCCTTATCTGAGATTTATGATGGCATCAGAGATTACTTCGTGGTCAGAAGAGGAGGTCGGGTTATCGCCTGCGCGGCATTGCACGTCACCTGGGTTGATTTAGCGGAGATCCGGTCTCTGGCTGTCGATGAAAAGGAACAGAACCACAGGATTGGCTCGGCGCTAGTCCGGGCCTGCCTGGAAGAGGCCAGGGAACTAGGGATACCCAGGGTCTTTTGCCTCGTTCGCAAGCCGGCTTTCTTCAAAAAACACGGCTTTCAACTGATCGACAAGAAAGAGCTGCCCCAGAAGGTATGGGCGGAATGCTATCGCTGTCCCAAGTTTCCCGACTGCGATGAAATAGCTCTTATGCGACAACTTTGAGGCGGGGCAGGCAAAGCAACGCCGTTTTAGCGAACAGCGAGAGTATGTTGAAGCCGGAAAAGAAGCTATCTACTCAACAGATTTTCCACGGACGCGCGGTGAACATACGCGTGGATACCGTGGAGAAAGCTAGCGGCACAAGAACCACCAGAGAGGTGGTGGAGCACAGCGATTGTATAGCCGTAGTACCTATTGATGAACAGGGCAATGTTCTTTTGGTTCGCCAGTTCCGCCACGCCGTGGGCAAATTCCTTCTGGAAATACCGGCTGGTGGTATTGATCCCGGTGAAGAGTCCATGGACGCCGTGCGCCGCGAATTACAGGAGGAAATCGGCTACTTCCCCCGGAAAATGGACAGCTTGGGGGGCTTTTACTCCACCCCTGGCTATGGTACGGAGTACCTCCATTGTTTTCTTGCTACCGACCTTGTTCCCGCTCGTCTCATGGCTGAGGATACCGACGATATTGAGCTGGTCCGAGTTTCCCCTGATGAGATACCCCAACTTATCGCCTCGGGCGAAATATGCGATGCCAAAAGCATCGCTGCCCTGCTTATGTTCCTCTTTATACGGCCAAGGAAGTAGACCCGTCTGCGATGTGATATCCCCATTGGCAGACACGCCTAATGAACCCGTTGACGGTGTGGGGAGGGGATGATATATAATACCAGCTAGAGATTTCGGGGAAACCAAACTACTGAGGTTGCCCGAATAACGTGTTTGCCCAACTTAGCGGGCGCTGTGTGATCGGATAGAATCGGAACAACTACACAAATCTGGAGGTGGAGAATGAAGACAATACTTAATTCGAAGAGAGGCCGTTGCTTGGCAAAAGTCAGTGTGTTTTTGACTACGGTAGCCCTGATCATAGGGATGGCAGGCTGTGATACCCCTTCTACCGGTGTGGAAATAAGGGATTGGCGTGATTTGGATGCCGTCAGGAATAACTTGGACGGCCACATCCTTCTAATGAACGACCTTGATTCCACTACTGTCGGTTATACGGAGCTGGCGAGCCCGACAGCTAACGGGGGAAAGGGTTGGCGGCCAATTGGGATCTGGCCTGACCCATTTAGCGGTAGTTTCGACGGTCAGGGATTTGAGATAAGGGACCTGTTTATCGACCGCGAGGGCGAAGATAATGTGGGACTCTTCAGTTTTGTTGAGACAGGAGCGGTCATCGTGGGTGTCGCGTTGATTGACGCCGATGTGACTGGCGAGGTGTATGTTGGTGGTCTGGTGGGACATAACCATGACGGCAGTCTGAGTAGTTGTCATTCCACCGGTAGCGTAACTGGCCATACGCATGTTGGCGGTCTAGTCGGAGAGAGTGGTGGCACAGTGACCAGCAGCTATTCCACCGCTAGCGTGAGTGGTAGTTACGAGGTTGGCGGCCTGATAGGGCAAAATCATGGCACTGTCAGTAAGTCCTATTCTACTGGTAGGGTGACTGGCGATGAGTATGTTGGCGGTTTAGTGGGATGGAATCATGAGGGGACTGTAAGCAACTCCTATTCCAGCGGTAGGGTGGAGGGCGTGTCGCTTGTTGGTGGTCTGGTGGGACATAATCGAGGCAGTGTGAGTAATTGTTATTCCACCGGTAACGCGACGGGCTATGAGGATGTTGGCGGCATGGTGGGACGGAATTATCAGGGCGCTGTAAGTAACTCCTTCTGGGATACCGCAACCAGCGGACAAGCTACTTCAGCTGGCGGGACGGGCAAGAATACCACGGGAATGAAGGACATCGCCACCTTCTCAGGTGCAGGCTGGAATGTAATCGCGGTCGCGCTGAACCAGACTGACCCCGCCTACATCTGGAATATCGTCGGTGGAGTGACCTATCCCCTCCTGAGCTGGCAGCCCTAGAAGAGGGGCAGCTCTCCTTCACAGCGAGATTGCTTCGGCTGGCCTCGCCAGCCTCACGATGACAGGGAGTAAATCAATTCTTCACACGGTGGAATTGGCAATAACGGCTTGGCCCAGGGATATGCCGCCATCGTTGCAGGGTACCTGCCTGTGGGTAAAAACCTGAAAATCGCTTCTTTCCAGTAAGCTGACCGTTTTTCTTAACAGCAAACGATTCTGGAAGACGCCGCCACTTAGGGCAACCTGGGTGATAGCAGTCTCATTGGCTATCAATTGACACATCTCGTTTATCATTTGGGCTACGGTATTGTGGAATTTGACTGATATCCTCCCCTTTGGGATACCCCGATGTAAATCTCCTATTACCGCCGCGAGTAGATCCCTCAGGCGCACGATTCTCATTCCCTGATCTGCTACTATACGGTATGGGTAGCTTTCCTCAGCATTGGACATTGCTTCGTTGCCTACGCCCATCGCAATGACAGAAGAGTAAGCAGCCATCTCCAGTTCCACCGCCGCCTGTCCTTCGTAATCTATCTCCCCCCTTACGCCCAGCAGGGCAGATATAGCATCGAAAAGGCGTCCCATGCTCGAAGTAAGCGGTGAATTTATTTTTCTTTCTATCTGGCGCTTGATAACCTCTATTTCAACCTGGCTAACTTGCCCTATAGAACCTGGTTGAGATTGCTTCGCTTCCCTCGCAATGACAGCGTTGAGGGCGTTTTCCCCTAATAGAGTGAGAGTATAGCCGATGGCGGTGCGGCGCGGTCTTTTTATAGCTGCGGCTCCCCCGGGCAAAGGCAGATATTCCAGATGTCCTACCCTGCGAAAACTACGGTAGTCGGCGACCAGGAATTCCCCTCCCCAGATATTCCCATCGGCACCCATTCCTGTGCCATCGAAAGCTACGCCGATAACCGGGGACTCCAGCCCGTTATCAGCCAGGCAACTGGCGATATGAGCATGGTGGTGCTGCACAGGAACAAGCTTTATACCGGACTCGCCCAACTCACGGGCATATTTGGTAGCCAGATAATCAGGGTGGAGGTCATGGGCAATGACTTCAGGTTCTATATGGAAAAGCCTTTTATACATGGATATCGTGTTATCGAAATGTTCCAGTGTTTCGATATTCTCCATATCGCCGATATGCTGTGACAGGAAAGCATAGCTATCTTTGGTCAGGCAGAAAGTGTTCTTCTCTTCAGCACCGCAAGCAAGCACCTGCCTGACCTCAAGTGGGAGGCGGATGGGATAGGGAGCGTAGCTGCGCGCCCGCCTCACAAGCTGGCTGGTGCTCCTCTCTACCATAGCCACGCTGTCGTCATAACGGGAGTAGATATCCCGATTATGGACCAGAAAGTAATCGGCAATCCCCGAAAGCCTCCTTAAGGCTTCATCATTGTCTCGGGCAATAGGCTCTTCACTGAGATTGCCGCTGGTCATCACCAAAGGCAAACCAGTGTCTCTGAGCAGTATATGATGGAGAGGCGTATATGGCAGCATGATCCCCAAGAACCATAGATTCGGCGCTACCTCTCGGGACACAGATGAATCCTCTTTCCAGATCATGAGCACGATGGGGCTTTGAGGTGAGGCAAGTAATTTCTCCTCTTCTGGTAAGATGTAGCAGTGTTTTTTAGCGTCGGCGACGGTAGCCACCATTATGGCAAGGGGCTTGGAAGGGCGCTTCTTCCTCCGCCGCAATGCTCTAACTACGGTATCGTTCGTGGCATCACAAGCCAGTAGAAAGCCCCCTAGACCTTTGATGGCCACGATTTTCCCTTGCCTGAGGAGCCGACTGGCTTCGGCAATAGGATTCGAGTTGTTTATCAAATTGCCCTGGTTATCAACTAGCTGGACCTGGGGACCGCATTTCGGGCAGGCGTTGGGCTGGGCATGGAAGCGGCGGTCCAGAGGATTATCATATTCCGCCTGGCACCGCGGGCACATCTGGAAGTAGCGCATGGTGGTCTTGGGGCGGTCATATGGCATACCTTCGATTATGGTAAACCGTGGGCCACAATTTGTGCAGTTTGTGAAGGGATAGCAGTAGCGGCGGTCTTCAGGATTTTGCAGCTCATCAAGGCAAGCCTGGCAGGTAGCAACATCTGGAGAAATCAGCTGGTATTTCCCCTCCTGAGCCTGGCTCTGTCGAATCTCAAAGTTTTTGTAGCCGCGTGGCCGGTGATACTCAATAGTTACGTTTTCGATACGGGCCAGTGGCGGCGCCTTGGTCCCAAGTTCCCGCTCAAACTGCTTAACAGCTTCTGCTTCACCCTCTACTTCAATCCTGACATCTTCCGAAGTGTTGTACACCCAGCCGTTAAGATTATTTCTGACAGCCAGTCCGTAAACGAAGGGCCGGAAACCGACACCCTGAACAATACCCCGGACGCTAATAGAAGCTGCTTTTAGGGATTCCTTTGTTGCTTTTGACATACACTACCCACGCAAATCTTGCGATTTTCGTGGCGATCCCGCCTAATTCGGAATCGCAATTCGCCTGGGTCAGTCGATAGGACGATTCCTGAGGAATGCAATATTCACTGAAATCTATACCAACACGTCCTCAATTTCGGCAAAGTCTTGTCAGCACCCCATCCGTTCAGCAAGTTTCCCGACTTCTCTCAGCGGCCAGCAACCATCAATATTATCATGACGTCTCCGCCTTTTTTAGAAACCCCTCGACTTTGGCCACGAGGTCCCTTGGTTTGATAGGCTTCATGATGTACTCGGTCACCTCAAACGGAAAAGGCTGGCCCAATGCCTCTGAAAAGCTGGTCAACGCCAGCACAGGAATCTTGGCGAGTGACGGGTCTTTCCGGAATTGATCGGCAAAGGTGAAACCATCGGCCACCGGCATTAAGACATCCAGAATAACTAAATCAGGTTTCTCTTTTCTTGCCTTCTCCAGACCCTCCTGCCCGTTGTAGGCAACAATCACTTCATAAGCCTTGCTTTCCAGAGCCCCACCCATGACTTTCACAAGGTCAACATCATCGTCAACAAGTAAGATTTTCGGCCTCTGTTTCATATTCAGTCACCTCCTTCGTTATTCATTCCGACACCCTACATGGGTTCATTTCACCCAGGATTCCGTCCTAACCGTCCATTTTTCGGCAGAGTGAACGTGAATTTGCTTCCCACGCCAGTTTCAGGACAGGGGCTTTCGGCCCGAAGCTTCCCTCCATGAGCCTCAACTATTCTCTTTGATATTGACAACCCTAGTCCGGTGCCTTTCTTTCCCGCCTTCCTCCCTCTGAAAAAATCATCAAAGATTTTCGGTAGCTCGTCAGGTGGTACGCCGATTCCAGTATCTGCCACCTCAACTGCTATCTCGTTTTCATGTTCCTTCACTCTGACAATGACCATGCCATCACGCGTATAATTAATAGCATTACTTATCAGGTTAATCAATACTTGTTGCAGCCGCCGGCTTGATGCGTAAACCCTGGGTGGGCTTTCGGGTAGTTCAATCCTCAATTCTAGCCCCTTTTGTCTTGCCACGTTATCTAGGCCCACCACTGCCTGTTTGATCACCCCGTTGAGAGAGACTTCCTGCATCTCGCGGACAAGCTGGCCAGCTTCGATACGGGGTACGTCCAGCAGATCGGTAATCAACATCAGAAGTTCATCGATCCTCCTGATACCTCTTTGCAGCAAGTCCTTCTGCCCGTCAGTGATCTCGCCGGTGTATCCGTCTGCTATATAGGACAATATGCTCTGGGTAGCAACCAAAGGCGATTGGAGATCATGGGCGACGATACTGAGAAAGCGGACAAATTGGCGTCTTCCCTCTTCCAGTTTATCGACCTCAATAAAACACTGTTGGAGTTCCCTCGCCCTCTCAAGGGCAATAGTACCTAGATTGGCAACCTCCTGCACGAAATACATCTCAGAACGCGTAAAATAGTGCTGCTTCGCTGTATATACCCTTATCACTCCCACTACATCTCCCTTGAACAACATAGGAGCGGAGAGCATGGAGGCGATACCTTCTTGCTTGGCCTGCTCTCTATACTGGACCCTCTCATCCTCGGTTGCGTTCAATATGGCAACTGGCTTTCCTTCCAGTGCGTGAGAAATGCTCTTGTCAGCAGATACCGGGCCCTTGCGGACATACCAGTCGCTCAACCCGTAGGCTGCGGTATGAAGCAATACCTTCCGGTCCGCCGATAGTAGCATTATTGAACATCCTTTGGCTTCCAATGCCTCGGACACGGTCTTCGCCATACTATCGAGCACACCCTCGGGAATACGAACTGAATTTACTGCAGCTGCTATTTCGTAAAGACTCCTGTAGTATCTCTGGGTCTTATTCGCCATTTCTTTGCCTCTTCATACGCCACTGTCAAAGCAAATCTCGGATCTACGCACTACCCGATGCTATCATATGGCACCATTCATATGCTTAACTTACATCTACCGGTAACTTCAAACTAGGCCCAGGCTGATCATTCTCTTCGGATTATGGCCTCTGTATGGTCCGTATCAAGTCGCCACTTCGGTCTCTTATATTCACTACCAGCGGCATTTGCCCCGGCAAGGCATGGGTAGCGCAAGCCAAACACGGGTCATACGCTCTGAAAGCCATCTCCACCATGTTAAGAAAACCTTCCTTCACATCTGGGCCCTTTACAAATCCCACGGCTGCCTTTTTCACGGACAGGCATATCGGGGCTGCATTGTGCTGGGTTGCCACAATAAGATTCACTTTTGTAGCTTTTCCATCAGCATCAGCCTCATAATGGTGGATTAATGTCCCGCGCGCTGCCTCGACACAGCCGATTCCAACCTTCTCCAACCTAAGTTCCATATTGCGTATATCTTTGCTGGTCAACAAGGGGTCATTAGCAATCCGCTGCATATGCTCTGCAGCCTGGAAAGCTTCAATTAACCTTGCCCAATGGTAAGCGAGAGTATGGTGGCTCGGTTTGCCGCCTAGTACATCAAACATCGTCTCATATTCTCTCTGGGCGAGGGGTGTTAACATGCTATCAGCTGCGTTTAATCTTGCAAGTGGCCCTACACGATACAATGATGTTGACTCACCCTCATTCAAGCCCCTCCAACCTATCTTCCTCAAGTGAGTTAGCTTTATATATGTCCATGGCTCAACCCACTCCCCTATATAATCGACATAATCGTGATAGTCAAACAACGCATACTCTTCACCTTTTGGACTAACTATCCTACATTTGCCTTCGTAAAAATTTAGCCGCTTATTATCATCGACCAGCCCCATGTAATAGGTGTTTAGCTTGTAGGCGTCATTCAGGACAACATTCAGGTACTCCTTGTTATCCAAGACAACCTGTTTGAATAACTCCAAAGAAAACTGACAGAATTCGACACAGAAATCGGCGGTCTCCCGTATCCATTTCCTGTCCTCCTCTGTGATTCCCCTGGAGACTCCGCCGGGCAAGCCACCTTCGGGATGGGGAGGCTTGCTGGCGATGTGCCGGATTATTTCACGGCATCTTTTTCTTGCTTCTATGACCTTGCCGCCGATTTCCAGTCCAACCTTGCGCACCACACCGAGAATATTCCGTTCGGCCGGGTCAGCACTGGGCCCAAGCACAAAATCAGCCGCTGAAAGTATATAGAAATGGAGCAGATGGTCTTCCACTATGAACGCATTGTAGTGGAGCTGCCTTATCAGCTTGGCAGTGGGTGTTGGCTCTACCCCATAAAGATCATCCAGCGCTTTCACCGATGCCATATTGTGGGGAGTCGGACAAACGCCACAGATATTAGGCATAATCCGGGGCAACTCCTCCACAGGTCTACCCAGACAAAAGATTTCAAACCCTCTGAGTTCCACCACCTGCCAGTAGGCGTCTTCTACATTGCCCTTATCGTCCAGAAAAATCTCGATTTTCCCGTGTCCCTCAAGTCTGGTTATTGGGTTTATAGTTATCCTTTCGCTCAATTTGCACCTCTTTGCTATCCAATCTACTCCTCAGCTCTCTTCTTCCGAAATATCGAAACAGGGAGTGAAAATCGATACAGATATCCCACAGGATCAACAAACTGGTTCACAATTCTCGTTATGTCTTCATCGCTCTCCGCATCCAGAATTGACGCCATGGCGGGAATGAATTTAGCGCCGGAATCCTCCACTCCCTCCACAGGGCCAAAACACGCCCGACACGGGATATTGATGTTCATGCAGGCTTCGCCGCAGCCATCACGAGTGGCAGGTCCCAGACAGATTATTCCCTGAGCCAGAAAACAAACATCGGGGTCTGCTTCCACCTCATGAATCCTCTTGATTTCTTTGATTGATATCCTATCTGGCTTTGATTTGTTGCGCTTACAGCTATCACACAAGGCCCTATTAGGTGCTAGAGTTGAGCCTTTCGGAGGAAGTTTATTTTCCAGAACCGCGCTCGCGGCATACATCACCGAATATGGGGGCGGCGGGCATCCGGGCAGGTAGTAATCGACATCAATGATGTCATTCAGTGCGTGGACATGATCATAGAACTCGGGCAGAGTGAGCTCTTTCCCATTGACACGAGAGGTTGTTTGTGGATAGTTGCCATTGGGGTTAACCACAGTTGGAGCATCACGATAGACCCAGTTGAAGATGTTTTCCTTTGTACTAAGATTAGCCAATCCAGGTGTTCCACCTAGGCAGGCGCAGGCACCAAAGGCAAGAATTAGCTGAGATTTTTCTCTCAATAGCTTTGCTATCTCTTCTTGCTCGGAGTTTCTGACATGTCCGTTGACCACACTCAACGCGATTTCACCATTCTTCATCCTTCTGACACTGTCATACTTGAAATCCATCGCCACCGGCCACAGAATTATGTCAACCGCATCTGCCAACCGAAGCAGTACTTCATTTATATCGACCACCGCCTCGTCGCAACCACCACATGAACCCAACCAGCAGATCGCAACCTTCGGTTTAACCATCTTATTTCCCCCCTATAGCTCTAATTGCCTCATTGGACTTCCTCTCTTTCACTGGACCCATCTTCGCCGGGCCTAGTTTCGCCAGTTCCCTTCTCATCTCTGCTACTAACTTCGTGATGCTCTCTCCTTCAGGGTCAGTAGATAGCGCTATCCTTATCCTTTCCTTCTCTATGCCAACAGACTCTAACAGCCTGCGAATCAAATACACTCTCTTTTTTGCCTCGTAGTTGCCGTCTTGATAATGACAGTCCCCTTCAGGGCAACCAAGTATCAAGATTCCATCCGCTCCTGCCCTGAATGCATCAAGCACATGCGTGGCATCAATTTTTCCAGTGCAAATTAGTGGTACCCAGTTATCCATCTTACTTGACAGTGTATCTTCGTCTGTCAGATAACCCCAGCTGAATTTGCAGGAAAAACACACTACTTTGGGTTCGTAATTGCTCAATGTCATCCTCCTGAACAAAGCTTTTGTCTAAGCACTATGCCAAAGACGAGTAAACCGCGGCTATCCTCTGGGCTGTAGCATCATCAACCATTCTTCTTGCTTGGGATGGGCAAGCCGCAACGCACATGCCGCAGGACTTGCACCTGAACATATCCGTTTCGGATACGGTCTTGCCGCCAGAGCTAATTAGATGAGCGGAATAGTAATTACAGACGTAAACACAGTGCCCGCAGCCGCTACACCTTGTTACATCTACCTCCACTGGACTCAAAGACTTCTGAAAACCGATTGAGACGCAGGCTTTACAGGACAGGCACGGCCCACAGGTGACACATCTTCTCGCTTCCGCTATCGCCTCTTTTAATGTAAAGCCACGCTCAAAAATCCTAAAGTGCATTCTGTCTTCTGGCGGCATCCAGGGTACCCGAGGCTCACGCTTATAGTCTCTCCTCAGGGGAATCTGATACCCCTCATAATCTCTTCTTCGTCCCTCCTTCATGTCCACCCCCCTCAGATATCTATCAATCGACTCAGCAACCACAAGCCCCTCACCCATAGCTTCAACCATAAAGCCCACTTTTCTAACATCACCACCCACAAACACCCAGGGCTTGTTCCTGCTCTGCAATGTTAGATGGTCGACATCAAGTCTAGCCTGTTCATCCAGAAGGCCTTCCTTCTGAAGCATGGGCCTATCAGCAGCCTGGCCCACTGTAATTATGAGCACGTCCCCCTCCAAGTCTATACAGTCAGCGCAGTCGAATTCTGGATTGAACCCTTCTACGTCAAACACACTGACGCACGTCGGACAGTTAATCCCTTTGAATCTGCCATTCTGTCCGACAATCTTTCTCACACCACGGCTATAGATTATCCTTATGCCCTCCTCCCAGGCCCCACGGATTTCCTCCTCGTCAGCAGGTATACCATCTCTATGGTCCTTATCCTCACGTTCAAGAGCTACGACAGTTACATTGCCGCCCTGCCTCCTGGCTGATCTGGCCACATCAAACGCTACATTTCCGCCACCCGTAACTATGACCCTTTTGCCCTTGAAATAATCCGCTGCAATATTATTGTGACTGACTTCGTATAAATAAGTGTGACCATACATAACACCGGCCAGATCCTGCCCCTCCAAAGACTGCCTCTCAAAGGTCAAGACCCTGGCATAGGGCAACCCGGTTGCAAGGAAAGCCGCCTCAAAACCCTCATTCTTCAATCTCTCCATTGTCAACTCTCCACTCCCTAGCTTGCTGTTATACCTGAGACCTACGCCAGCGATCCTCACCAGGTTCTCGACCGTGGTCTGAAGAATATCCTTAGGCAAGCGGTAATCCGGTACCAGCCATAGTGCTCCGCCGAGTCGGTTAGAAGCCTCTACTATCGTTACGTCATACCCTTTCTTGCCTAAATGGTGGGCACACATCAGCCCACCCGGACCGCCACCTATGACAGCCACCTTCTCCTTGTGTTTGACTGTCCTAAATCTCCCCAATTCCCCAAGATGTTTGGTATAGACATCCGACAAGAATCGCTTGAGTAGCCTTCTCTTAATTGCGCCGCCCTTTTTGAGGTAGTTGCACTCCAATTCACAAATGCCACAGATATAGCCGCAAATATTAAAGAAGGGATTCTTATCGTAGAGATAATCACTAATCTGCAATATGCCTTCCTTCGCCAGATCCGGGTTATCTGGGAGAAGGGAAATAAGTACGTTTGTCCGCTGGATATCCTCGTTTATCGGGCATTTGATCTGACAGGGGGGAAGGCATTGCCTTACCGTCGGTTCCACATGTGCAATCCCCGTGGCTTCAGTTTTCCACATCCTTAACCTCCTGTTATGTGCTGAGATTCAAAAACCCGCATGCTGGACACAAGTTCAACAACGACTCACCGTTACAATTTTGCAGACGTACAATGGTAGGTTTTTACTATCTCTCGCCTTGCGACATGACTCATTACGAACAAGCAAAGGAATTATAACTATTTTCAGTTGGAGAGACAAGCGATCATACTCAATTAAGTCCATTTGCATACCGTGGAGTTATGCTGATATAATGTGGCGGTTTTTGTGAGCTGCATTTGGCTAACCTAGATATGAAACTCTGCCGTTCAAAGCCAAAAACTATAAGACTGAAGCTGAACTCCACGATGCGGTCGGCACATCGTTATTGCACTATTGTATGATACAAAGATTACCTACGGGAGGTGACATTGCATCAAGCAGGAGAAACTAGAACAGCCAAAGGGAATGCAAGTAAAGGCATAGACAGTAAGACTTCCCGGCAAATCAACAAGATAATTGAAGCTACGGACGGACAAGCAGGAGCTCCAATCCGAGTATTGCAGAGGGTGCAGGGGCTTATTGGCTATCTACCACGTGAAGCCCTGGAAATAGTTTCCAGGGAAATGAGAATTCCCCTAAGTGAGCTCTACGGAATAACGAGCTTCTATTCCTTTTTCTCGATGGTGCCAAAAGGTAAGTATGTGATTCAGGTATGCTTGGGTACCAGTTGTTACGTCAAGGGCGGACAGAGAATAATCGATAGTCTGAATAAGGAGTTCGGCCTTGAGTCTGGGGGCATCACACCCGATGGCAAATTCTCTTTACAGACAGTACGGTGCATCGGCTGTTGCGGTCTATCTCCGGTATTAGCCATCAATGAGAATGTACACAGAAAAGTGAAGCCCAGCAGGCTGAAAGAGATCCTGAGTTCATATCGATAGGAGAGTACAATGAAACGACTTGCGTCGGCAGAGGAACTGGTAAAGCTTAGAGACGAAATAGGCGAGAGACTGTCTAAACGAGATAAGAAGACCCAGGTAAAGGTCCATCTCGGAACATGTGGTATATCTTCAGGCGCAAAAAAGGTTCTCGAAGCTTTTCAACGAGAGGTCGAAGCCCGTAAATTATCAGATGTCACCGTATTAAAGGCAGCCTGTATTGGTTTGTGCGACCGGGAGCCAACAGTCACAGTTGTCGATCCCACAAGAGGCAAGACCATCTATTACGACCTCTCCGAGGACAAAGTCTCACGAGTCGTTGAGCAGCACCTTGTTAAACGCAAGGTAGTGGATGAATGGAAGCTAAACCCTAATGACCCGTTGCTCAAGCTGCAAGAAATACGGGTAATGCATAACCAGGATCTCGATCCGATGGAAATCGAAGAATATATCGCTAGAGACGGCTATCAAGCACTGGCTGAAGCCTTGATCAATATGAAACCAGAGGAAGTCATCGCAGAGATAGGAAAGGCTGGCTTAAGAGGTCGAGGAGGGGCAGGCTTCCCCACAGCCACAAAGTGGTCATTTGTCCGCAATGCTCCAGGCGACGAAAAATACGTTGTCTGCAACGGTGATGAAGGTGACCCCGGTGCCTATATGAACCGCGCCGTTCTCGAAGGCAATCCACACTCAATAGTCGAGGGCATGGCCATAGGCGCCTATGCCATAGGCAATGTGCGCCAGGGTTATGCATACGTCCGCGCTGAATATCCCCTTGCTATCGAAACACTAAATCACGCTATAGACCAGGCCCGAGAGTACGGCCTTCTAGGCAAGAACATACTAGGGACCAGCTTTGAATTCGACCTGGACATATTCCCCGGCGCAGGTGCCTTTGTCTGTGGCGAAGAAACAGCCCTTTTGATCTCAATCGAAGGAAAACGAGGAAATCCTCGCCAGCGACCACCTTTCCCTGCCAATAAAGGGCTTTTCGGCAAGCCTACCACACTCAACAACGTAGAGACTTGGTCAAACGTGCCCCAGATAATCTGGGAAGGGGCCGAATGGTTTGGCAACGTCGGCACCGGCAGCAGCAAAGGCACAAAGACTCTGTGTTTGGTAGGGAAGGTGAACAACACCGGGCTGGTCGAAGTCCCCCTCGGTACAAGTTTGGGGAAGATTGTATTTGATATCGGAGGCGGCATACCGAACGGAAAGAACTATAAGGCAGTACAGATAGGTGGCCCATCAGGCGGCGTTATCCCTGTTGAGCACTTGAATACCCCTGTCGACTATGAGGCTGTCACTGCGCTGGGAGCCATCATGGGCTCTGGCGGACTTGTGGTCATGGACGAAGATAACTGCATGGTCGATGTCGCCAAGTTCTTTCTCCAATTCACCAAAGATGAGTCTTGCGGCAAATGCACTCCCTGCCGTGCTGGAATACCCAAGATGCTTGAGCTCTTGACCAAGATAACGGACGGCAAAGGTGCGATGGAAGACCTCGCTATATTGGAAGAACTGGCTGAGATGCTCGGCTCGGCATCCATCTGTGGGCTGGGCCAAACAGCACCCAATCCCGTCCTGACTACGCTGCGCCACTTCAGGAATGAGTACGAGGCCCACATAATAGACAAGAAATGCCCGGCGGTAGTCTGCCCGGCCTTGTTCAAGGCTCCGTGTTCGGGTACCTGTCCGGTAGGACTCGATACACCTGGCTACATCGCACTCATCAAACAAAACAGATTCGAAGAAGCTTGCCGAGTCATCATGCAGCGGTTGCCCTTACCATTAAGCGTCGGACGGGTATGTCCTCATCCCTGTCAAGGCAAATGTCGTCGGCAGCAAGTAGAGGAGGCAATAGCCATCAGGCATCTACACAGATTCGCTGCCGACTACGCTTTCGAGCACGGGTTCGAATATAAACCGGAAATGAAAGAGCGAAAGAAAGAAAAGGTGGCCATTATCGGTGCCGGTCCGGCAGGCTTATCAGCAGCCTGGGACCTTGCCCACGAAGGTTACCACGTTACCATATTCGAAGCACTCCCTGTAGCCGGTGGCATGTTGGCTGTCGGCATCCCCGGGTATCGACTGCCTAAGAATCTCCTTGAAAAAGAAGTCGAGATAATTCGGAAGCTCGGCGTGGAAATAAAATTGAACACACGGATAGACGATATAGAGACCCTGTTGAAAGACGACAAATATCAAGCTGTGTTCATCGCTACGGGCGCCCACAAGGGAGACAAAATGAAGATTCCAGGCGAAGAGTTGGCGGGAGTCTTCGACGCCATCAACCTCTTAAGAGAGCTAAATCTGGGAAAGAAAGTCAAAGTGGGACAGAAAGTAGCTGTCATCGGCGGTGGCAACTCTGCCATCGATGCAGCCCGGGTAGCCTTGAGAGAGGGTGCCAAAGAGGTCCACATTCTCTACCGACGAGAGAGGAAAGATATGCCGGCGCTACCGGATGAGATCATGGCGGCCGACGAGGAAGGTATTCAAATCCATTGTCTAACAGCCCCTACCAAGATTCTTGGTGACAGCAGTGCGGTCACCGGGCTCGAGTGTATCCGTATGGAACTCAAAGAGTTCGATGCCAGTGGAAGAAGGACGCCTAATCCCATCAATGGGTCTGAATATACGATGAGTTTCGATACGGTCATCGAAGCTACAGGTCAAAGACCAGAGACTTCCTTTTTGAGTGGAGATGGTATTGGAACAGGAAAGGGCGGCACCATAGCCGCTGACCCCAGGACGCTCGCCACCAATCGCAAAGGGGTTTTTGCCGGAGGAGATGCAGTGACGGGTCCAGCAACCGTCATCGAAGCCATTGCCGGCGGACAGAGGGCTGCTTCATCTATAAAAAGATATCTCCGCGGTGAACCGCTGTCACCACTGGTAGAACGCAACGGCTACAAGCCAATTGACATACCTTCAATCCCACCTACCGAGGAAGAACTTAAGGAAAGAGCCAGGGTGCCAATTAAAGAGGTAGGCAGTTCACAAAGAAAAGGGGCGTTCAATGAGGTAGTACTGCCCTACAATCCGGACGAAGCCAAAAAAGAAGGTAGCCGATGTCTCAGATGTGACCTCGAGGTAGGAGAATAAACATGAAAGAGATTACGTTAACAATCGACGGTAAGCAGGTCAAGGGAAAAGAGGGCGCCACCGTCCTCGAGATATGCCAGGCCAACAATATCGATGTGCCTACACTGTGCCATTTAAAGGGGCTCACGGACGTCGGCGCTTGCCGCATGTGCATAGTCGAAATAGAGAGAGAAAGGCGCCCTGTACCTGCATGCACCTATCCGGCACGAGACGGATTGGTGGTACAGACACACAATGAGAAACTGGAGAAATATCGTCGGCTGATTTTGGAATTAATGTTTACCGAACGCAACCACTTGTGTGCTCAGTGCGTGGCTAGCGGCGATTGCGAACTGCAGAGCCTCGCTTGCAAGTACCAGATGGACAATGTTCGCTATCCATATTCCTGGCCTGCCCTGCCCGTAGACTCAGTAAACGATTACCTGGTTATCGACCATAATCGCTGTATTTTATGTGGCAGATGCATCAGGACCTGCGATGAAATTGTGGGCGTTCACACACTGGATTTCGGCCATCGCGGTTGGAAAGATATGGTCGTTGCCGACCTTAATCAACCTTTGGGAGCATCATCCTGCATTTCCTGCGGAGAATGTTTCCAGGTCTGCCCCACAGGTGCCATATTCTCAAAGAACAGCGCCTATAAGGGCAAGCGTCCCGATTGCCAGGAGATAACCACTGTCTGCCCCATATGCGGCATCGGCTGCGCCATCAAGGCATTCGTCAAGAACAACAGGCTGATCCGGATAGACAGTCCTGATCCTTCCAGGCACGATGGTCTGCTCTGCTACATGGGGCGCTTTGGCCCCTTGAGTC
>Ga0315277_10001233_pt1 | contig 37838 bp, 28 predicted proteins | sample YL17G05_15_MG_FD_203695 | JGI IMG/M metagenome (GOLD analysis project Ga0315277, IMG submission 203695) | Sediment microbial communities from Yellowstone Lake, YNP, Wyoming, USA - YL17G05_15 | ecosystem: Environmental > Aquatic > Freshwater > Lake > Sediment | place: USA: Wyoming | collected...
CCGATTCGGCTTCAATGTAGCCAGTTCCCGAAGAACCCATATAAACCCTTGGATACATTACTTGAGCAGAAGCAGGACGATGAACCAACCAGTCGATTCCGTAAGTCGAGAACGAAGCATCAATAGCCCCTGTATAGCTTGAATTTGGGAATAAAGAAAATGTAGCACTGGCAGTTGTGTAAAGCCAGATGAGGTGATAGTCTGATGAAGACATCGTATAAGTATTGTAATACCAATAACCGCTAGCGGAATAAGTTTCATATAACCAATTATCATCGATTAAAGCTTGGGGCGCACCAGGATCATTTGAGGCACTAGGACTAATGGCTGAATCTTTGTTGAGTGCTTTTGCCGCATTATTCATTGATGGTTGCATCATTAGGCCGATACCTAGAAAGAGGCACATTAGCAACATAGCGGACAAGGCTTTCTTATTGATATTGGAATTTCTAATTGTCTTTCCACTCCATTTTCTTTTGTTTAGTACTATAAACTAAAAAATTCATTTTAATAAAATTATTGATCTCAATAAATTTCAAATGATGACAGGTTTAGAGGGTTAGATCACCGAAAATAGCGCTCTAAAGTTGTTGATTTATCATATTTCTTAATTAATCGCTCCACTTCCTGTTTCACCTCCCCTTTCACGTTTTGAATCGTCTCCAATTGATCATTCTGGGCGAGAACACTGATCGATTGCGGAAGATTATTAATATAATTCGCTGCCCAAAGGTAGCGATTAGAAAATTTACCTTGGAGTTGCAGTTCATATGCGCGGTCCGCCAACTCCTGCGCCACCAAATAATTAACGCGTCGATAATCTGAAGGAATCCAGCGCCGTTTTATTCGATAATTTACCGAATATTTGTTGCATAATTGCACTACTTTTTTGGAAATGGCTGCTGTATATTCCTTATCTTTAGGCACATAATTTCCTTGGTATAATGTCTGGAACTTTTCTACGAGATCAGGATACTTCTCTCCTAATTTCCGGTAAAAATATAATGCCTGTTGATCCCGAAGCGTCATCCCTGCAAATGTGATATTATCTACTTTCATTTCATGAGCCCTCCGAACAACGGCCTCCAGGTTCTCATCCGTATCCTCTAGAAACGGGACAATCGGCATAAAATTGATCGCCGTCTGAATTCCAGGGCACTCTTGCTTTATTCGCTCTAATGCTAAAAACCGTTCCTCAGAAGAGGAAGCATAAGGCTCTAAGAAGGAACTGACCTCCTCATCTACGCTCGTTATCGTAAACGCAATTGCGCACCAAGACTCTTCAGAAATCTTCTGGAACAAATCCAAATCTCGTAATATTAAGGTTGATTTCGTTGAAATCGAAACGGGGTACTTATATTTCAGCAATACCTCTAATATCTGGCGGGTATTCTTAAATTCTTTCTCTGCTGGCATGTAACAATCATTTACACCACCTAATGCAGTGATGTCAGGTATAAATGTTCTCGCTTTTGATAACCGCCGATCGAGTTGTTCTTTCACATTTTTTTTCACGATAATGGTCTGATCGAAGTCTTCCGCTAAATGATAGCGCTCAGAGCGTGCATCACAATATATACACCTATGCTCACAATTTTGGTAGGGGTTAATGGTATATCGTATATACCACCAGCTATCTATATACTTCATTTTATTGATTATTGTACTAAAATCTTTGAGTTCGTATTTTACCATTGTAATCATGCAAAAAGTAATTACACAAAATTCATCAATCTGCTTTTTTTCCTTTTAAAATGGCCATTCCTAAATCGAGTACATGATCGAAGGGATTCTCCAGGTCTGCCCGCATCTGCAATATGATTGAACTCTCCGGGCAAACACCCGCGCACAAGCCGCATCCGAGGCACTTTCTCCTATCTACTTGTGCTACATCTTCGATATGTATCGCTCCGACTGGACAGCGATCAGCGCAAGTCCCACAGGCAGTACATTTCATTGTATCGACAGTGGATTCGAACATGGCGTTCAGATACTTATGTTTATCCTGACCCATTTTGGTGATTCCCTTCATAGAGGCACAGCAGCAAGGGCAACAGTTGCAGATATTTGATAAATGCTTCACATTCACGCCTGCATGAACCAAGCCTGCTTTATCGGCATCTTCAACGATCTTAATAGCCTCATCTGCTGTTATTTCTCTTCCCATTCTATTTTCAATGTAAAACTCCGCCGCAGCCCCAAAACTGAGACATGTTTCAATTGGATATTGGCAACCTTTCCCTGCTAAGCGTGCTTCTTTTCTACAAATACAATCGCTTACCGCAATCTTTCGCGCTTCTCTGATGCTCTCCTTCAATTTCTGAAATGGGACAAGGACCGTATTCGCTTGCACCGTTTCCTCAATTGGGAGGACCTTGAATCCGGGCACGTTACTCGCCCCCATTTCATTGAGGTAGGCGATCTCGTAGTACTCTTTGAAGAGCAGAGCAAGTTCTCTATCAATCTTCTTTACCGAATATTCGTATAAGCCTATCATAAAAGGAACTGCATTATACAGATTTTTGCTCCCTCTATGAATTCGAAATACGAGACCCTTTTTAGACATCGCCTCCAGCTTACGCTCTAAGTCCTCTTTTCCCAATCCGCTTCGCTTCGCAATACGACTAGCTTCTTCTGGGATTGGATTCAAGAGGAGCGCGATTCGCGCTTCCTCCTCTGTAAAAAGGCGCCTTAGTATCCTTATTTCAATCCCAGAGGGCGTCTTTGGAAATCCTAGTGGAAATGTATCTAAAAACTCCTGCAGTTTCACGTAAAGATCATCTGACATGAGTGGAATCCCCGACCATGTGCGATTTCAATAAATACCAATCCATTATATTATGATTCGTCTTCAATGAATTTAAGTTTAAATTCGAAAATATTAACTAGAGCAATTTTCGAGTTACATGAACCAAGAATGCGGGTAAAAATGATACGAGGTCCTGAAAATATTTCGACGAATTATTGAATTTATGGACCATCGGCTTTCAGTCAGAACGAATTCGGCTGTGATTTTGGATTATTTAGCAACCCACTTCCAATCCTTTTTCCGTGACACACAAGCACCTAGTTTTGCGCATTACTTCCCGCTTGAATCAACACGGCTTGATAAATTACACTTTCCCAGTGATGCGAAGGTTGTTTGGACGAAACGGGATAGCCAGGTCTACTATAAAAACGGAATTTATTACGGCCTGTATCATGGAGATCTCGTAAAAGGGATCTACAATACGAAAACAAATGTGGTAACTAACTTACTTCGGGATCCAACGCGTTACTTCAATATTCTCATCGGTGTTGTTGATCATCTTTTCGCCAAAGTTCTTCTGGAGCATGAAATCTTCCGCCTACATGCGGCATGTGTCTCAAAGGATAATCAGGCGCTGCTAATTTGTGGTGTGAATAGCACCGGAAAAACAACCCTCCTCCTGAAGTTTCTTCAGGAGGGATTCCATTTCGTTTCAGATGATTCTGTCTATCTACAATTCCAAAATGATCGTTTAATGTGTATTCCCTTCCCAAAAACAATAATTGCCCAATACAATGATATAAAGAAGTTTCCCGGGCTCTATCATTCCTTGAAGGTAGAATCCGTTTTCACTTCCTACGGTGACCGGAAAGGAGTGATCAGTACAAATGCCAACAACATTCCAGTCGACACCCATCTGATGCCGGTCACTCAAATTATAGTCTCGAGCGTCTCGGATGGAGCGTCTTCTATTTTTGAAGTCGAACAACCAAAATTGAAATTCGATCTCTTATCGCCATCTTGTAGTGGCAAGGATTTATTGAACATCGATTATATTAAAGATTTAGACGTATTTAATAAAAAATCAGATTTTTGTCAGAAAATTGTTCAGATGTATCCCATTAAATTAGTGAAAATGGGTTCTACTTTTATTGAAATAAAGAATGTTGGTCATCTACTTCAATAATTAATTAACTAGGTCTGAAAAAAAACGCATTTTTTATATATCGGGAAATTATAGCAATTAGTAACATAATGTGAGTAACTTTAAATTATAACTTTGACTTATAAAATTAGAGATTAAAATTACTCAATTACTAAAATCACCCAAAAAAGAAAAATGAGTGTGATATGAGTGAATGAGCCGCGAATGATTGATCGATTAAGAAAACTGCTTGATCTCCTTGGAAATGAAACTAGATGCCGAATTTTAGATTTAGTTTCAAATCACCCTCGGTTCATCAGTGAAATTTCGCGGGAATTGGAAATTGGCCAACAAGCCATCCTCCGCCATTTGCAAGAATTGGAGGAGTTTGGGCTGCTCTCTTCATTCGAGGAAGAGGAAGAGGAAGAAGACGCCGATCAAAAGCAAAAGCGTAAAGGGCGCAAACGGAAATACTATGAAATTGCACCGGAAGCTCAGTTTCGGATGTTTGTCAGCATTGATAAAAATGATATTATTTTTGATTTGAGGACGCCTGAGGCCCCGGAGCATCTGCAGGAATTACACAAGATTGAAGAAGCAATTGCTTCAACGAAGCAGATGCCGTTCGGTCTCATAAAACTCAAAACAGTCCAAACAATTATTCAAAAATTAGAAAATGAAATTAGCAATCTAGATGAGGCGCGGTCTCACGCGATTCGCTTGCTTCAAATTTTAAAACAGGAGTTTGAATAAAAAAAGAATGATATTGGTGAAGTGCTATGTCTCATGATGAACATGATGATAAATACGACGATGAAGATGCAGACGACGATGACAATGAAGATGCAAACGACGATGAAATTGACGAGAAAAATGAGGATCAAGATAAAATCGTAAATTGGACTAAGGACTCAAATTGGGTTGACCAGTTTGATCCTGAGATATTCAAAGATATTGATATGAGCCAATTCGAAAAATTTATTGAAAATATCCTAAAACATTTCAATTTTTCGAACCAAAATCCGAATGAAGGCGGTCCGATGGTCTGGGGATTTTCAGTAAATGTCGGGACGGACAAGAAACCGACAATTCGGCAACTTGGTAACATGAATGTTGGGCTTAAAAGAAAGGCATCTCAACAAAAACCAGAAGAGCCTGAGCCCCTCATCGATACTCTTGAAGACGATGAAACGATAACAGTAATTGTAGAAATTCCTGGCATAACTAGCTCCGATATTAAATCGGACACTACGGAAACTAAACTAAAGCTTTCAATCGATACTCCTCAACAGAAATTATCGAAGGAAATTGTACTTCCTTCTGAGGTTGAGCCCGAAAGCGCAAAAGCTTGGTATAAAAATGGGGTTTTAGAAATTAAATTGCGAAAAAAAACATCTAATAAGAGCAGTACTCCAATCAATGTAACTTAATTTGTTTTATTTTGAGAGGAAAGAAGAAATGTCAGAAAATTTAACATTTCGGGTTACGGATATTGAGAAAAAATGGGCGCATCGGGGACACGTTCGCATGCACCCCCTCGTGATGCAGAAACTTGAATTAAGGCCGGGCGATCTCATAAAACTTACCGGCAAAAAAACCACTGCGGCCATTGTAATTCAGGCTTCCCGAGATATTCGCGAGACCTACATCCAAATGGACGGTCTTATCCGGCAAAATGCAGGAACGGGCATTGGTGATTTAGTAAAAATTGAGAAAGTAGTCGCAGAGCCCGCCAAAAAGGTAATTCTTGCACCAACTGAAGAGGGTATCCGGATACTCTCTAATTCTGATGCCATCAGAAATAGCATTCTGCATCGCCCAGTATTAAAAGGTGATTTGGTGAGCATCCTTGGGGCTAATCGAAATCCCTTGGATGGGATGGGACCCATGGGTCCGATGGGCATGCTCATGGGAAAACCTCACACAGGCCCCCCCTCATTAGGCGAGATTCGGCTTTTTATTGCCGGAACAACACCCGGAGGAATCGTGCAGATTAAAGAGAATACCGAAATTGAAATCTCTTCTGAAGCTGCCCCTATTGCCAAAGGTGTGCCCTTGGTCACCTACGAAGATATTGGGGGTCTTGATGATGCAATTCAGCGAATTAGAGAGATGGTTGAACTTCCCACGAAATTCCCTGAATTATTTCACACCTTAGGAATTGATCCGCCTAAAGGTATTCTATTACATGGTCCGCCTGGCTGCGGGAAAACCCTCCTTGCCCGGGCAGTCGCGAATGAATCCAACGCACATTTCATTTCCCTGAATGGGCCAGAAATTATGTCTAAATTCTATGGGCAATCTGAAGAGCGGCTACGTGAAATTTTCAATGAAGCCGAAAAGAAAGCGCCTAGTATTATTTTCATCGATGAAATTGATAGTATCGCGCCAAAAAGGGAAGAGGTCACTGGCGAAGTTGAGCGCCGCGTTGTGGCCCAATTATTAGCCTTAATGGATGGGCTAAAGGGACGTGGGAGTGTTATTGTAATTGGCGCTACTAACCGCCCCAATGCATTGGATCCCGCCTTGCGCCGTCCCGGTCGCTTTGACCGTGAAATTGAAATTGGCATCCCTGATAAAAAGGGTCGAAGAGAAATCTTACAGATTCATACCCGTGGGATGCCACTCGCTGACGATGTCGATATTGAGGAGATGGCGAACCACATTCATGGCTTCGTTGGTGCAGATGTTACAGCGCTAACACGCGAAGCCGCCATGAACACTTTACGCAAAGTGCTGCCCGAAATCAATTTAGAGGAGAATACCATCCCCGAAGAAATCCTTAAAAAATTACGAGTAACGAAAGCTGATTTCGATCTGGCATTACAAATGGTCGAACCCTCCGCAATGCGTGAAGTTCTTATGGAAATTCCTGATGTCAAATGGGGGGATGTGGGGGGGCTCAATGAGGTTAAACAAAAATTAAAGGAAGCTGTGGAATGGCCTTTGAAATTTCCCGAGTTATTCAAGAAAGTAGGAATTCGACCGCCTACTGGGTTATTACTCTATGGTCCCCCGGGATGTGGGAAAACGTTACTTGCGAAAGCCGTTGCCACCGAAAGTGAGGCGAATTTCATTTCCATTAAGGGTCCTGAAATCTATTCAAAGTGGGTTGGCGAGTCAGAAAAGGCAATTCGCGAAATTTTTCGTAAAGCCCGGCAATCGGCTCCCTCCATCATTTACTTTGATGAATTGGATGCGATAGCGCCTCAGCGCAGCGGCCAAGCTAGTTCACAAGTTTATGAAAGTGTGTTAAACCAACTTTTAACTGAAATGGATGGGATGGAAGCATCAAAAAATGTGGCAATCCTTGCAAGTACAAATCGCCCAGATATCCTTGACCCGGCACTTTTACGCCCTGGCAGATTTGATGCCCTTCTCCTTATTTCTGCGCCCGACATTGAAGCCCGGCTTGAAATCTTAAAAGTGCATACCCGCAACATGCCTCTAGCGAATGATGTAGATATCCATTACTTAGCCCATAAAACTGAACGGTTTTCAGGGGCAGATCTGGAAAATCTGTGTCGTGAAGCAGGAATGATGGCGATTCGCGAATTAACCCAGACTACTGCAAATCTTCAAGACCCTAAAACACTCGAAAACATACAGGTTCAAGTGCAAAAAAAACATTTTGATGCAGTCTTTACTCAAATAACTCCAGGCCTTACTGATGAGGTCTTAAGTGCATATGATCAATTTACAAAACGCCTAAGACAACGACAAATTAGTAAAGAAGCCTCATCTGTATTTGTATAAATCCGCTTCCTTTTAGGATCGGAGGACCGCTCATGAATGAATATCGATTACCGAATGAACAAATGGTAAAACGGGAATTTGAGAAGCTAACTGGAGAGGTATTTTTATCATTATTCACACCAGCGACGAAGGATGCGAACTACTCCCCAATCGTTGAATACATCAATAAAATAGTGCATTTAAGCCCGAAAATCAAGCTGAAGATCGTTCCTAAAGGATCAAATCCTGAACTCTTTACGCAATACCATATTACTGAAGTGCCATCCCTTATTATCGAAAATAGCGGCATTCAATATACTGGGATTCCTGCAGGTCCAGAAGCCATGGTCTTTATCCAAACGATTGTGATGAAGTCAACCGCTAACTCTGGGATTGGAGATGCAATCAGTAGGGTTTTAGCCTCGCTCACAAAAAAATTACAACTCCGAACAATCATTACCTCGCAATGTACCATCTGTCCTCTCGCCGTAAGAATTGGGAATATGTTTTCCCTCGAATCCGCGTTGAAGGGTCATAACAAAATTCGACATGAAATCATTGATGCCTCCGAACATTGTGACTATGTGTCCAAATTCGACGTGAGCGCTGTCCCAATTATTCTTATCAATGATCAGACAGCATTTACTGGTATTCCTGATGTTGATAAATATGTTGAAAAGATCCTAAAAGAGGGAAAAGAGGGATAACCGTTTTTTTGTTTTCCTTTTAATCCCATTTAAATCAATCGCTCCAAAAAATTATAAAAACTTAAATAGCTTTTAAATAACAAACTGAAGTATCGAAAATGGTCGTAAAGTTTTTTAATTAAGATATACTGTAAGTCATTGAATATGTATAAGTGGAAATTGAATATCGGAATTGAATGTATATGAGCGAAATTCCTCAAACTTTTGTAAAGAAGTTCTTTGAGATTTCCCCGGATCATAAAGGCAAACGAGTCGCGATTTCTGCCCTTCCGGGAATTGGTATGACGGGGAAATCAGCGATCGATCATTTAATCAAAGAAATGCACCCTAAAAAATACGCCGAGTTATATACAACTGATTTTCCCTCTCATATCATTATTAATGATGATGGAACTATCATTACTCCTTGTATTAACATATTTTATGTTGAGAATGTCAGTGATACCGAACTAGAACTATTCTTTGTGACAGGTGATACACAGCCAAATAGTGTAATCGGAACGAATAGCCTGTCCGAACAGATTGTAAAATTGCTCGCTGAATGTGGCGTTGATTTCGTCATCTCCCTCGCCGCAACCCCCATCATGTCTCCGAAAAAAAGTCCCAAGGTATTTCTCACCTTCTCCTCTGAATCTGTTTATCAGGAGTTCCTAGAAGCTGGTGTAAAAAACAAATTTGTGAAAGGTACCATTACCGGGATGAATGGCGTCATTCCAGGGTTTGCTAAATCGTCCTACAATATAGAAGGCGTCGTTTTACTCTCGGAGACCTACCCGCAGTTTGTTCGCGATTTAAGCGCCTCAATCTCGCTCATCACTATTTTGAATAACTACCTCCATCTCAATATCGATGTGGCCGAGCTGGAGGATCAGGCTCAAAAAACCATTAATCTCTATGATAAAATGCGTCAGAGGCAACGAGAACAGCGACAACGCAAGGGATCCGCCGAGTTGGGTTATATCTCGTAAAGCTCTGAAAACAGAAGAGGAAGACCGGAAAGGGTATGCTCAATTTTTTCAAAGCCATCGTTAGACGGTTATATGCGTTAGCCCCGAAACTCAAGTTAGTCCCTCCCCCAACCCAACGTCCCAATGGGATTAGTGTCATGTTTCGTGTTTTCAATGAGAAGACTTGGATAGAAGCTAGCCTCTCCTCAATTAAAGCCTTCGCAGACGAGATTCTTATCGGTGATACCGGTTCAACTGATGGAACATTGGAAATAATACAAACCTTTATAGAAAATCATCCTAATCTCAATATTCAATTACTCGATTGCAGAAATCTTTCCTTTATTGAAGAAAATAATTTTCTGCTTCATAAGACTCGTTATAGATGGGTTATGAGATGGGATGGAGATCAAATCGCTCACACGGAAGGGAAAAATTCGATTTTAAAACTGAGGAAATATCTCATGGCTTTAGATTCATCTCAATATTTTGGAATAATCCTTTCGTATCCTCATCTGTTTTTAGATCCTTTTCATCTACATGAAAGCTTGATCGGAAGAGAGATGTGGGTACATACCTACCAGAAGGATATTTGCTATTATGGTGACAAATCGAGAGTTTTTGAACTTCTTTGGATTCCTCCATATTTTCAAATAAGGGAACTGACTAACTACTTTGTATTTCATTGTAATATTAAGTCAAAGGAGCGGTCTCTTGATAGATCGTATTGGAGGCAATGGGATAAACTAGATCATAAAGCATATCCTACCTTGAAAGATGTCGCTCTAATTAATATCCAGAAGGATTTCAAAACTAATGATTATTCAACGGCGTGTAACGAGAATCTGAAGCGTTCATTTAATGATGTTGTGAAATATTCATCTGAATTAGTGGGCGATTATCCAAAATTACTTGAACCCTTTTTAAGCAATCCTCCCTATCGTCTAATATATGACGATAATGGAAAAATAATAAAACGATCTGATTTTTAGAAAATCTTATCAAACAAATAAAAAGAAAATTTAAAAATCAAATCTTATCAGTTTATTAAATAATCTTATCAGTTTATCAAATAATGAGACGCAAATGATCGTTCTTAAAGAGGCAATGATATGAGTCACAATGCTGAAAAATCGCAAAATAGTGCGGAAAGAACTACCCCCGTGGTTACAAGACCCAAAAGATACCAGAAAAACCGTCCAGGACGCGGATTTAGCCTTAAAGAGATAAAGTCTGCAGCCATCCCGTTTGATGATGCAAAGAAATTAGATATTCCTATTGATGAGCGGAGAAAGAGTGTCCATGATGAGAATGTGCAGATGCTCAGCTCCCTCTACCGTCAGACTGTTTCAACACGAACCGAAGCGAAAATTGAATTAGATAAATCCACCAAAGACGCCTTTAAAGAGTTAAAAGCGCTGAAGGGCATCAAAGGGAACGAAGCAAAACTCATGATTGAAGCCGGTGTCAAATCCTTAAAAACCTTAATTGAAGAAAACCCGAAATCCTTAGCAGGTGATACAAAAATCGAAATCGAGAAAATTGAAAAATGGATTGCGATGGCAAAAGTACTGCTTAAAAGAAAAGAAGTCGCGGACTCCATGACCGAACTGATGCAAATTAGAGGGATGAACCGGACCTATGCTCAACGCTTAATCGATTTCGGAATCCTCACATTAAATGATTTAAGCCGAGAAACTGCCGCCATCCTTGCCAAAGATTTAAAAGTCTCTGAAGACCTCCTCGAGGTTTGGATCGATGATTCAAAACGGTTAACCGGGCAGATTACTACTCCAACTAAAAAAGTAAAAGCCAAAAAAGAAAAACCCGCTGAAGAATTAGAAGAAGTCGAAGAGAAACCAAAAGCGAAGCCTGCGAAAAAACTGAAAGAAAAGCCAGTTAAGAAGCCAAAGGAAAAGCCAGCGGAGGAACCAAAGGAAGAACTACCCGAAAAGCCAGTTAAGAAGCCAAAGGAAAAGCCAGCGGAGGAACCAAAGGAAGAACTACCCGAAAAGCCAGCTAAGAAGCCAAAGGAAAAGCCAGCGGAGGAACCAAAGGAAGAACTACCCGAAAAGCCAGCTAAGAAGCCAAAGGAAAAGCCAGCGGAGGAACCAAAGGAAGAACTACCCGAAAAGCCAGCGGAAGCACTACCTGAAATTCCAAAAGAAGAAATAGCTCAAGTTCTCAAAGAAAAGTTACCGGAACTTCCAAAAGAAAAACCTAGTGTGGAACCTGCGATAGAGGCGAAGAAACCCCTTACTCTTGCTGATCTTAAGGGGCTTGGAAAAGGTGAATTGAAAAAACTCAAAGAGCTTGACATTACGAAAATCGAGGACTTAGTTGAAGAAGACGCTGATGAACTTAGTACCATGACGGGTATAAATAAAGCAACAATTCAACAATGGATTGGCGATATTAGAGAATATCTCGGCCTTCCACGTGAGCAAGAGAAGCCAAAACCTGCAGAAGCACCTGCCGCAGCAGCAAAAATTGAAGAGGACCCACTTTCAAAATGGCTAAAAATAGAGGGCGTTGGCAAGAAAAATGCCGAAAAACTGGTCAAAGCTGGTATTCTCGATATCAAGGAACTCCTTGAGGGCGATCTCAAAGATTTATCCAAAAAATCGAAGGTTTCTGATAAAGATCTCAAGAAAATTGTAGAATCCTTCCAGAAGAAAGCCCCTAAATAGAGCCCTTGAATCATATTTCCTTATTTTTTATTTATTGTCTAATTCTCCTAAATGACTAGTTACCATAAATGAACTCGTTCAAGAAAAGACATTAATGGAAGATAGAACTTTTTTATTAGTTAATTCATTAGTTGCACTTATAGAGAAATTCCAATAACTGCGAATTCTATATTACCGTTCACAATTAGATAATAAAATTAAGACATAGAACGGCTTTCGCAAAAATCAGAGGTTTCCTCCCATGCTTGAATCAAAAAATATCGCAATTGATGCTGAAAATAAACGGCTGCTACGATTAACCGAAATTATGAGCAATTACCTAACATTATTAACACCTCCTAAAAAACTAGAATCGGAATTACAGCAATTCTTCACAGAAAAGGCGAAATATGAAGAAACTATCACCGATCAGAATATCACCATTCAAACGCTCCAAACTAAGATGCAAAACATACCAAAATTTGAAAACACAATCAAATCATTACAAGATCAACTCACAACCCTTCAATACCAAACCGATGGCTTAAAAGACACTTTAAATCGCCTCCCTGAAACTCAATCCCTCAAAGACCTGAATGTTAAACTCCAAGGCGAATCGAAAGCCAAGGATAAAAAACTCACCGAATTGACCGAAGAACTGAAATCCATCGAATTGAATTACAATAATTTTCTTAAAGAAATGGAATCCTTCACTGACCTGAAGACGGAGCTGACCCAGCTGAAAAATCAGATGGCTTCAGAAGTGAAGCAAAACCAAGACTTACATAAAACTCTTCAGACTAAACGGCAAACCATCCAAACGTTGCAATCAGAGAAAAAAGGACTCGAAAGTGCACTCCATCGCCTAGAACGCCGGTTAACAACAACGGGAAATCTGCGCGGGCTTTCTATTCCTGTCCGCCAATTGGAAATCTCAGAGGACCTTAAAGGCAAAGCCGATACTGAGATTCAAGAACAAATCCAAAACATGAATTTTGAGCTCCAAAAGAGATTGGATCGGATTAAAGAATTGGAAATGCGGACTAATGAGCTGAAGGAACGCTTAGCTAAATCGAGCACGCATGACCTCCAGATGGAGCTCCAAACTCTGAAATCCGACCTAGACGCCCGCAAAGGGACCATCATGGGGTATGAATCCAACCAGAAAAAACTGATGGAACAACTCGAATCCCTTCAAAAACGGATAGTGGAACTCCAAAACAAAATCATGGTCCAAGGGAAAGAAATCGATGAAAAAAATAATATGGTTAAAAACTTGGAGACCGCAGTTTCCTCCGGGGTTCATGACCAACAGGCCCGCGAGGTCATTCAAAATCTCCAAAATCAGAACCGTGATCTGCGCAATGAGGCTCGCGAAAGCGAGAAAACCATTCGGTCACTGGAAAAGAATACGAAATTCCTCCAGACCGAAATGAAAAACCAGAAGGACCAATCGTACAAACTCTATAGTCAGTCCAAAGATCAGTTAACACTCATCCAAAAACTGCAAGCTGCTTTGAGACAGGGGGGTTCTTCTGCTGCCGGTCTCGATTTAAAGGATTTACGCAGTGCTTCCAGCGCCTTGGGAGATGAAGGCGCTTCCCTGGATAGTGAGATAAAGGAGCGCGATCGTAAAATTGCCCGGCTCGAAAGCTATACTACCAGTGTTAAGCAGGAAATCGAGGATCTCCAATTCCAAATCTCCTCTCGCGATGTAAAAGTCGATGAACTCACCACTATACTTCATGAATTGAAAGAAAATATCGCTAACTCGAAAGCGAGAATCATTGTGCGCCCCCCCACCATGGACGAATATCGCAAAACTAAAGTGAAAATATAACCTATATGTGAATAAGATGCTGAACAAAAACCCTTCACTTAAGGCACAGGTCTACGTAGCGGGTATTCTATTTCTCTTCTGCTTTTCAGTCTTTACTGTCCTTATTTCAATTAATAATACTGCGCAAAAATCGTTACAGCCAAGTCCGGCCCCTCTTTTAGGAACAATTGACCCTCCCTATTATATTCAAACTAATATCACTAAAGTTGGGCAAGGAAACAACTATAATTACTATGAAAACGCTTGGGGGGTCAAAACTCATAGAAATCTGAATCAGAATTCTCGGATTACCTGGGAAACTCCGGGATCCTGGACTGGCCAATTCTTGAGCGTCTCTCTCACCGATTTGAAGAAGGTCCTCTCCGGACCACTCTATCCCGCTATCGCTACATGCACCTTAACTGGGGGATTAGCACAAACTTCATGGACAAATAGTCGTACCTTGAATGGTCTTATGTATAATATAACCTGGACTGGTATTGGCGGCTTTATTATTACTTATGAATTCGACACAGAGGTAGTAGGGTCCTCAGTCTCACACATATATATTGCTACTTACGGCTTTTGGACCCATCTAACCCAAGCGGTTTCCTATTACATCCACAATTTCACTTCGGGGGGTAATGTTTACTTAGCTCAGATGCCCCAAGATACCATTGGTTGGCTGAATACCAGCATAACTTCTGGCCTTTCAGATTATGTTTCATCATCCGGTGTTATCCAGATTCAGTTTAGAGCTTCTGGAGCACTTACACCGGGTAGTAATCATTTAGATTTTGTTGGGATTGAAGTTACTGCTGCCCATGAATGGATTAGCCCTGAGGATGCGGATCTTTCGTTAAATGATGGCCTTTCAGATTACTCCATAACCGGAAATCTGGGCTCGGGAAGTGTGAGTATTGCGGGCAGTTGGACTGAAAATCCCAAATATTTTTATTTCAAAAACTTTGGAATAAATATCATTTTCAACGCCACATCTTCGTTTTGGGCCTATCAAAATAAAATAGGCTCTGTGACCTCCACCTATTACCTGAATTTAAGCCAATCCAGTCCTGCCACGCATCAGTGGCGATTGCGATTCACTCAAGATGCCTACCCTTCTGGAAACTTCACCAGCCTAAATTTCTCAGTTTCTCTTATGCCATATGATTGGCTCCTAGTAAATGCTACAAATCCTGGCGGGAGCCTACGAACCCTCGATGAACAGAGTGCCGGAGTTGGAAAACGGCTCGTAGCAGACACAGGCGATATTTCGGCTGGAGGTGGAACCTGGAATATCTATTACAAGAGTCCGAACTACATTAGCAGTGTTCAGCTCTGGAATAAAACGGTTTTGCTGCCTCCAAATCCCCAATTGAAAGTATGGGATAAATTAGATATTCAAGTTAATTTCAGCCGTCGGATCATAAGTGGAAGAGTGAATTTAACGGTTTCGTTTGAGAATAAAGTTAATAAAAGCGACGATCAAAGCGGGATTTCAGGTGTAATGACGAATTTTAATTGGCAAATAAATAGCACTGCTAATAAAAATGGAACCTACCTCATTACCATTTCATTTTTTAATCAGACCGAAATCGGGATTTACAGCTGTTTCATAAACGTGTATTTCCCCACTGCAATATCGCTTTTAACGCCCGAACCTGGCTCTCTAGAATTTCAGAAGGGAGACACGCTCAATGTAACCGCGTTTTTTGAGAATTTATTTTATCCCGGGAACTATTATAACGAGAAGGGGATTGTCAATGCGAACGTGCGTTGGATCATGTCAAATTCGAGTTACAGCGAATCGGGAAACTTAGTGCCGCGTTCTGGGGGTTATTACAATTCTACACTTAATACTTCCTCGTTGGAAGTCGTGGATGGCTCTTACAATTTAACAATCACTGCAAACAAGGTCGGCTATGAAAATCAATCCCATTTTATTACGTTAAGATGTTTTGAAATCCTTCATCCAACTAAAGCTGCCATTATTATTTCTTCAGCCTCTAAAAATCTGAAGTTGATTTCCGGAATGAATTATTCTTGTTGGGTGTATCCTAATCAATCACTAACCATCCAATTCAATTATACTGATATTTTCAAATCGCCTTTTCTAATTGATTATGGCTTAAGTAGTTCTTTTCTCTATAATTCCATCGGAACGCTATTACCCGGTTATTCCTCGGTTGGAATTCGCAGCAGCCCCTATCTACACAAAATAAATATAAGCAATCTAAATTTGCCCCTCGGTCAATATACGCTCTTAATCAATGTCAGTAAAAAGCATTTCATGAATAGCACAATTTGGGTGAATTATACCATAAGCCCCCTAGCCTCCACTATTAAGGTCTCCAAATTATATGGCACTCAAAATATTACCGTTCCCTACATAGAATGGGAGAATTTATCACTCGCTTTTAAAGTCGAGTACAGGACTACGAAATATTATCAATTCAGTTCTTGGAATACGCCCATTAATTGGGGCTTGGTGCGCTATTTTATGGTTCTTTATGGCCGTTCTATTTCGAACCCAGCCAACATTTTGAAAACGGGGATAATCAACGTTAATGGGACTGGTATATTCGAAATGCGGAACTTTCCCCTATCAAATGCCTCCGGAGCGTTCCTCCCGGGAATCTATCAGATTTACATTATCTGCAATGCGACGGAGTGCCAGGCGCGAAACTTCAACTTTAACGTGACAATTCGGGAAAAGTTAAACACCAGCTTAACTATTTCTAAATATCCGGAAAAATTCAGCGTGGATCAGCGGATAAGCCTCGAAGCAATATTAACAACTTCTGGAGCACCGCAAAGTGAACTAAACCAAAAAATTGTTTATTTCAATATTACCGCTCACTTTAAGTCAGGAAATATCACTATATTTCAAATTTCCGATGCTGTCAATCAATATGGAAAGGCTGAACTTAATTTTTATTTGGGAAACTATATCCTCGAAGATCTTGACGATATATCTTCTCTTGAAATAAGTGGATATTTTAAGGGGTTTAACGCCAACTATCCGACCTCTTCTTTTCATCCGTCCTCGTGTTCCAAGGTTACCAGTAACGTCAGCACTCCCTTTGATATCAGCTTTATCATATATATTATCTTAGGGGTAGTCGGCGGAATCGCAACCGTATTTGTTGTCCAGCGAAAGATTATAGCTCCCAAACAGCTTAAACAAACAAATATTATCACGTATTTATTTAAGTCATTCAAGGATGTTGTCAGTCTCCAAAATCTGTTTGTTATTTTGAAATCCACTGGCAGCTGTCTCCTTTGCAAAACCTATTCACCTGAAGGTATTCCCGAGTCGATGGAAACTGTATTGTGCAAGGTGATTGCTAATTATGGGAAAGGAGATCGCCGCCATGACGCGTTTTGTGATTTAATTCGATTTGAAAACAACAAACTTTTGTTGGATGATGGCGATTTCGTGCGGGTCGCGGTGACAATTGGTGCAACCCCATCCGAACAATTAATCCGGTCCTTGGTGCGGTTTGTCCAATACTTCGAGCTCCAGAATTACTCCCTGTTAAAAAATGCCACTGGTCCGGTAGCAGGCCTCCAAGGCGTAGATGAACTGCTGGACATTCAATTTGGCGCCTCGTTAATTGCCCCCTATACTCTAACACGCGCCAAGAAACTGTCAGGGTTCGAAGAGACCGTGCACATAATGGCCGCAAATCTCATCGGGGAACATGACTACTTCTTTCTATCCCAATTATACGCGCGGGCAAAAGGCGAGACGCTCGTTGATGAGGTTATGATCTTTAAGACCATTCAGGATTTGGTGGATAAGCAGGTCATTGTGCTCTATGATGCCACGAAGAAGAAAGAGGGCGCCCCCAAATTAGCAATCTTGGACTTTGACCGGCTAAAGGCCAACATTGTCAGCACTAAAAATAAAGCGCTAAAGGCGGTGACTGCGAAGCGCTTTGAAGATGCCGTAGATCTTTATCGCGAAGCCGCGAGTCTAGCCGCTTCAATTGGTGATTTTGAAGTAAAAGATCAATTTTTGAAAAAAGCGGATGAATGTTCAGCGAACATTATCCCTCTTGAGACAGGTCCCGAACAATATCCCGAAGAGATATCGGAAACACTTCCCAAAGAAGTTAGCGAGACAGTCCCTGAAGAAATCCCTGAACCATCGCCCGAACAACTTACCGAGCGGATTCCATTACCAAAAAAAGTTGAAAGACCCCCTCCTCCCCCTTCGAAGCCTATTCAGCCATCCTATTTGGAGGATGTCAGAAAGAAATCGAAGGATCTGCTTGAAGTTGAAGAAGCTTCAACCCCCGAACCTTCCTTTGCCGAATCCCTTCTTGAAGATACTGATGAATTAACCCCCTTTGAACGAGAGTTAGCTAGACACGACGAACTCTCTATGAAGGCTGCCTATTTAATGGCCGAGGAGCCGCCCCCTCCACCCCCCGAAAAAACGATACCAATTCCGGAGCCCGCTCCTCCAACATCAAAAGGGTCCGTTATAGAAGATGCATTTGAAATTCTAGAACAAACCAAATCCGTAAAAGAAGAAGTCCTTGAAAAACGACCACCTATCGAAGAACTAAAGCCACCTCTTAAGAAGGAAAGACCACCTGTTAAGGAGCGATTCAAACCTCCTGTCAAAGAGGAACTTCCAATTGTCAGAGAAGAAGTATCTCTTGCAAGAGAAGAAATACCCCTTGTAAGAGAAGAAATTCCCCCTGCAAAAGAAGAAAAGCCAAAAGTTCCAGTATCTGCTAAAGAACTCAAAGAAATTAACAATTCCCTCTCCGACTCCGCAAAAGTCATGCAAGATTCCACTAAGAAACTAACCGAGCTCAATAATCTTGCCCAAAAATTATCAATCCAAAAGGATAGAATAAAAGAAGAAGCGAAACAGACCCATGATTCTATCATGGAGAAAGTCAAATCCCACATTCAACACCTTCTGGTCCCGCGGAAAGATGTTAAAGAAGAGATTGAAATCACCAAAACCGATATCCCAGACATCATTAAAGAAATAGATAGCGTCGATTCCGAAGTGATTAAAATTAAAAAACAGATCTCCGAATCGACGAAGGATTGTAAAAAATTGAGAGAGGGACTCGAGCAGGCTAACAGTAAAATGACCACTGCTGAGAAATACATCTCTGAGATTCCATCAGAGGAAACGAGCCAAGAGAAGAAGCAACTCGCCTCCTTCACAAAATCTTATTCTGAAGCAATTGGCACATTAGATACAATTCAAAAACAAGTTTCAAGTTTAAATCAAGAGATCGTCACGCTTATGATTGAAGACATCGAGAAAATGATGGCGCAAGAGCAAAATCTTGAAAAAATCCTAAATGAAACTTATCAGAAATTGAAGGACACGAATAAGGTCCAAGAAGCCTTCCTAAAAGAGAACAAGAAATTGAATGAAGACCTTGAGGCCCTTGATCGGGTTATTTCTTTGGGTGAAACCATTTTAAGCGACAGTTTAATTCAAAAACAGCCCCTATTATCAACCATCGAGCGATTTGAAACTGGATTCCAGAGCAAAATCCAATCAATGCGCCTCACCATCAATGATCGCAGCAAAGAGTTAGGTTTAGTCTTCTCCGATCTACAGGTGCTGAAGAATGGGATAGACCGGATTAATCAAGATATTCGCCTATTTCAAGATAGAATCGAGAAAAACACCCATGATCTAGGTAAGTTTACTGAACTTGTTTCGAAGAGCGATCAGCGTAAGAAAAATATTTTCACGGTAATTGAAAAGACAACCAAGTTCATCTTTCCGAATATTATCCTGAAGCAGCGTGCTTTCCTAACTGACTTCGATGAGAAGATACAGAATTTATCAAGAAAACATAGTGAATTGACTCAAAGCCTCAATGCTGAAAAGATCTTTATATCTCAAACCCTCTCTGCTAAAGTTAATACCCTAACCAACATTTTACAGGAAACTGAATCAAAGGCATCGTCGGCTCAACGCAGTTCTCCAAGCGGTTCTTCCAGATTCTTACCCGAACCCGATAGCCTCCTCCGGACTGAACCCGAAGAGAAAGAAGCCACGTTGTTCCCTGAACTAGAGGCGGAAGAAAAAGAAAGAGAAAAAGCAGTTGCTCCACCTCCGGAGGAAGATGCGACATTAACAGATAAAAAGCTCGGGCTAAAACAACATTGTCCCTATTGCAAACATATTATCCCTGATAATTTAATGAATCTTTTACGGAAAGGGTTCGAACCGGACTGTCCCAATTGTGGCGAAAAAATTACGCCCTCAAAAATTCAAACAGATTAGGATATTAACCTCATTTTTTTAGCTATTGTCCGAGCCGCCGCGACTGGAGGTGAATTCTCCGCTAAATCAAAAAGTGTTCGACCTTCTAAATTGAATTGCGCAATTTGATTATCCGGCGGAATAACTCCTAAGAATTCCACTCCAATTTCCATAGCCGTTTTCTCTAGAATGGGTTGCATTTCCGGGGTAAACTTATTGCCGACCAGATAGATCTTCTTGAAATTGATGCCTACTTCTTTCGAAAGTTCTTTAATTCTTTTCGCCGTCTGTAGTCCCATTTTTGAGGGGTCGGTGACAATCACCATCACGTCGACATCTCGCGTGGTTCGACGGCTCAAATGCTCTAACCCTGCTTCCATATCCATTAACGTAATATCATAATTCTTGGAGAGGGTATCTAAAATCTGCGTGGTCAACGAATTGGCGAAACAGTAGCAGCCCGGGCCTTCTGAGCAGCCCATCGTAATCAGGTCAAAATCCTTCGTTTCAATCATTACTTCAAAGATTTCCTTCTCCAAAATCTTTTTTTTCTCCATTTCTGGGGGAATCTGCCCTCGTGATATTGCTTCTTTCAGCTTTGCCGCCTTGCCCCCTACCGTTTTATTCCGCATGACTTGCACTCCCAGTACATCGGGGAGGTTCGCATCCGGATCACAGTCTATGACCAGAATATTCTTACCGGATTTTCCTATTACTTTGAGTAACAGGGCGCTGAAAGTTGTCTTACCTACACCACCTTTGCCGCTCACGGCAATGACCAGTTTCTCAGGCATTTTCTTACATCCTTCATTAACAGAATTCGCTTTAAGGGGAAGAATCTAGGCTCTTAATAAAACTTTTTTGCAATTTTTACTTCCTTACAATTTAGGAAAAAAAGAAGATTTGCTCTTAAAATCAAGCTAGCTGCAACTTATCTTTTTCTTGGTGGTAAGATTCTCCATCTTGGATTTATTCGAAACTGATTGAGCTTCCATTGAATTTTTGCGTTGCAAAAACCAGAGCCGGTGGAGATTTCTCATTCCAAACCTTCCCCCACTTGACTTTTCCGTTTCAGGTGTTCTAGCTGCTCCTTCAGATGGTCAATTTCTTTTTGCTGTTCCAAGAGGATTGCCATGAATACCGTATCGAGAATGACGGGTCTATTGGCGAGCATACCCGCATCGCTATGAACTCGTGCTTTGCTCATTAAACTGTCAAATGTGGGGCGATCCTTTATGCGGATTGCCTTCCGGAACGGTTGCCAAAGTGCAATCTCCTGTTCAAGGGCTATCCGAAAACTAGGAACCGTGCGCCCCACGCAATCACTGCTCCACTGGTTTCCTTAGAAATTGGTCCAAGGCCATTGTATGCGGGGCTTTTCTGGGACGTGAAAGCCACTGCACGCGTTGTGCCTCCGGATAAGACGGGTGTTTCACTAAATCAAATGTGATGCGTTCTCCCTGTTGAATTGCACGAATAAGCACGTGCGGCGCATGGGACATAATTTTCCCGCCCGCTGGCTTGCGGGCCGACCCTTGGGCAAGGCGTGTAGATGCCATAACAATGAGGTCATAGTCGGTTGCCAGCGTCCTGAGCTTATTGGCAATTTTCAGGAGCATTTCGTGCTTCTTCTGCTCGAACTCTCCCTCAAAAAGGGACGTGAGGCCTGAAATAAGGATCAGTCTGGCTTTCTTTTCCTCTACAAGCGCCTCCAAGTTATCCACAATTTCGCCGAGATGGTTCCAAATGAACGCCCGGGCGACAGAGATACGGGCGAGCACCCCAGTGGGGTTCAAGTTCACAGACAGCCCCAGCCGGATTAGGCTATATGGATTGAAAATGTTGTCATTATCAATGAAGACCACTGCCGAATCTAACCCCTCCAGCGTCACAGGCAACTGTGCTGCCACTGCCATTGAAAGCAAGATTGAATTGAGAATCCGAGGGGTTCCATACATTAAGTAAAATAAGCCTGATTCAAAACCGCCCCCTATTATTTGATTGAGCCCCTTAAACTCACTCAACAAGTGGTGCTTTTGCAAGGATTCTTGGTGTTTGAAGATCGCCTCAACAAAAGAAACTTTCTTCGAATTTGCGCATTTCTCCATGAATAAAGATTGCTAGAACCGAGCTATTTAAGCCTTTAGAGGACGCCAGATCAGTTCTAAGGCATATATCCTCTGCTAAAACTTACAGTTTTGTCCTGCGGAGAGAGATAGGTGAAAGTAGGATCTTATTTGGGGGATTTATAGTAGGTTTCCAATCCCGGTTCTATTCCCTGCATAATCAGATATCCCGCTATTGTTTCCCGCGTGAGGATTTCTCCTGCAATATTTTGTAACATCAGTTGTTTGATTTCGTCTAGGTTGCGGGTCTGCCCCAATACCCAGCAAAGTTTTGCATAAGCGGTCTCTGGCAACAGATTATGTCCTGGAATTATGCCTATTGCTAGCTCCTCACGTCCGCGCTGATATACTTGCATTCCGGTGAATCCCCATAATGTTTGAACGGTCATAACGACCGCTATCCCTTCGGCAATGGCTCGCTTCAAAGGATCAAGTAAATTGCTACTAACATGCCCAAGCCCAGTCCCCGCAAGGACGAGGCCATGGTATTTTTTCTCGATTATGGTTTCGATCAAGTCGGGTTGGATTCCTGGAAAATGATATAGAAGGGCAACTTTCGGGTCCATTTTCAGATTGGCTTTGAGTTCTCTATCCTTGTTTCGCTTTTGATAGGTTTTTTCAAAGATGGTGATCTCGCCTTTCTGGATTTTGCCAAACGGGATGGTTTGAATGGTTTTGAAGGCATCACGCCTCGAAGAATGCATTTTTCGGGTGAGTCCTGGACGATGCAGCAACCCGAAATCATGACTGCTTGAGCCGGACATGCAAAGCAAAACTTCGGCAGCATCAGCTTTAGCTGCAAATTGGACGGCATTGATCAGGTTCATGGCGGAATCGCTTGAGGGGCGATCCGAGCTTCGCTGGCTTCCCACCAAAACAATTGGCACGGGAAGTTCTTGCAGGAGGAAAGAGAGCGCGGCTCCCGTCATACAGAGCGTGTCTGTGCCATGGGCTATAACCACGCCATCCACATTTTCATCTTTTATCTTCTTCACAATGATTCGCGCCAGCTCCACCCAATGTGCGGGGTCCATATCTTCCGATAGAAGGTTGAAAATGACCTCGGGATACAAGTTGCAGAGGTCTGCTAGCTCAGGAATTGCGGTGAAAAGCTCGGCAGGCGTGATAGCTGGATGGACCGCCCCTGTTCGGTAATCTAATCGTGACGAAATGGTGCCTCCGGTACCTAGAAGCGAAATTTTCGGTAATTTTTCATTATAAACAATTTCTTTCTCAGGCAGGCGATATTCCCCCGCTTCATAACCTTGAACCGTGATCTTAGTGAGGTCTGTTAACTCGATCCCTACATTATAGCCACTTTTCAACTTCAAATTGACATGGGTTGTGTCTTGCTCAAATTCGGAGCGTGGTAGAATTATGCCTCGCACGACTCTCTTATCCGTTTCAATCTCGACGATATTCCAGATCTTGGCTCCTGCTGCCTCAAGCTTTTCTCGAGCATACCCCTTATATCCTTTGAGACTATCTTCTTGCGAGCTGGTCTTATCATCGCGACGTGCTTTTTTAGACATTCTCGAGTCACCTTTTCTCCTCTTGATTTTCTTTTGATAGAAACTTCTTAATCGCTGCCTGCAATTTAGACGCTAAAATTTTCCCATCCACTTTCCCGCGTAAAACTTTCATGACCTCGCCCATCAGCGGACTAAAGGCGCGCTCCCTTTTATCACTTAGGAGCGCCTCGTTCTGCTTGATAATGTTATTAATAATTTCATCCACTTCATCTAACTTCACCGTTGTCAATTCCAATTTCTCCCGCGCTTGTTTGATCGTTAATGCGGGGTTCTGGGCGACTGCTTTCAAAACATCTTCAATGGCTTCCTTTGCAATCTCTTGCTTCTGGATCATTTCAAATAAATCTCTCAGATGATCTTCCGTAATTTCATCGCTCTCCAGCCCCTCCCGTTTTATCGATTTTAAGGTCTCCAAAAGTGTTGTAGAAACGAGAATGGGATTTACCTTAAACCTATTGACGAGTTCTTCAAAAAGTGAGGTATACCCTTGTAAAATTAACTTATCTATTGTTGCATCATCAATATTATAGTTCTGTTTCAACCGCTCTTCGATAACGCGTGGTAACTCCGGTAAATTTCTACTCAATTCCTCGAGATATTCCTTCTTAAGCCGAATGGGCATTGAATCCGTATCCGGGTAAAGCCGTGCTCCCCCATGTAACTCCCTAATAAATTCCGTATTGAAATTTTCGAGCGCTTTTCGTGTCTCATTTGGGACGCCTGAAATCGCCAACCCAATCCGATCAATGGCGATCTTCAAAGATTTCTTCGCTTTCTCCTCCGACCCCAGCACAATGATGAACAAGTCATTCTCCGCCATTGTTAAAGCCTCCCTAAGCGAGGCAATCATCGGTTTCTTGAAGGTATATTTATTCATATCCTCATCAGAATGAATAATCCCTTTTATTCCTGTAATTGCAGAAACTTTTTGGGCTATCTCGCCACCAAACCGTACTCCCGGCTCTCCCTCTTTTCCCAGAATCACTTCTATACCCAAAATACCTGCAATCTTAGGAACTTTCACCGCAAAAACTTTCTGACCTGCATTGATCCCTTCTTTAATGAATCTGCAGGTGGTTTTTTCAAAAAGGACGGTCACATCTTTGAAGTCGTACGATAAATCCTCCTTCGTGAGCTTCCGGGCGATCAAATCATCCCGAATTTTCAAAAGGGTTATCTGGCGGCGCACTTCGGTTTCTATGAGTGATGGAATCCACTCCAATTTTTGGACACCCTTTATCTCCACGCGTGCCCCACCTTCGATACTCACATTCACATCCTGCCGAATTGTGCCCAGTCCCCGCTTCATTAACCCCGTCGAGCGCAACAGTTTGCCCAATTGAAACGCCACATTCAGGCATTCCTCCGGGGTATGCATATCGGGGTCAGTTACCAGCTCAATAAGCGGAATTCCCAACCTGTCTAAGCGATATGTCACGGTTTTCTCCTCCTCCTTTATTTTCCGCGCGGCATCCTCCTCAATAGAGATCGTATTAATGCCAATTTTCTTGTCCCCTACCTCTAAATATCCATCCGACCCAATCAATAGCGTCCGTTGAAAGCCACACGGCACAGACCCATCAAGGTAATTTTTCCGGCACACATACAGCTCGTTATATAATGTTAAATTTAGGATCAATCCCACCTTCAGCCCCGTCTCTAACGCCTTCATATCAATTTCAAAGGGCGGGGTTTCATCTATCTCATAAGTGCAACAGACCTGATTATAGCATTCATAAAACACGGTCAACCGCTTCTCATATTCCACTAGCATCGCTTCATCGAATTTTCCCATCTCACCTAAAACCGGCCTGAAATTTCTTTTAATGTAGAATTCAGGGTCGCCTGTTTGTAATATAGGGGGACAATAGCAAAATAATTTTCGTGGGCTCTCCAATTCTTGGTGGATTTCAAGCCCGCACTTCAGTCCTAACGCCTTATAATCAAGTGCTGCCATCTTAGTTCAAATCCGACTCATTTTCACGATTCTTTATCCCAATAACCACTGATGACTAATTTAAATTCAATTGTCTTATTTTTAAAGCGAAAAATTATCCTATTTTAACGAGGATTGGAATCGTTCCAGATATTTCGTGTAGGCGGGGACCCAGTTTGGGTGCATATTAAACACCTGGAATGAAATGTTTCGGCAATCCTTACTCAAAAAGAAGAACAACCAATTCATCAAATGATTTTCCCGCGAATACGGTTCCTTATTGCGCTGCATTAACTTCTCAATGACTGCCAAATTGCCTGCCACACTGCCCGACACCGCTTCTAAGAAATTTCCATATTTAGGATAGTTCACGAACAAAAAGCCCATCAATTCCACATTGTAGGGGTCAATTTTATCCGGAATATAGGCGTGGTTCTCGGCCAATAGAAAGGTGGGCGAAATCGTCACCTCCTCCTGATCGGGACTATGGGGGAAAAAGGGCTTAGTCCGATAGTCAATTTTCGAAATCCTAGGAAAGAAGGTTAATTTCATCTTTTTTCCGAGATTTACTATGTATTTCAAATCAACTTTTAATGCTTTCCCTAAGACCCCATTTTTCTCACGAACTGAAACCAATATGAACTCTCTTTTATCCGCTTTTTCATCCATCAAGGTTAAAAAAATTGAATTTGAGAAATCCAGCGTGAAATGTTTCTCCCACTTTTTCCGTTCAACCGCAAGCCGTTGCTCTAACTCTGCCTCTAGTTCCTTTTTTAAAGTCTTCCGTCGCTCGTTCTCTCTTAGTTCGTCCTGATCTGCCATGGTTCTCTTCTCTTTTTCTAAAGCATTTTCGGATATATTTTTATTCGATATCCGCATTTTTTAGATTTACCTTTTAACAAATTTTCCAAGTTAATTTTCAATTTAAGGGATAGACATGATCATAGATGAAACAAGCGTCAAAGAAGGTGGCTTTACAACGCGCTGGTTGATCGGACCTTGGAATTCGCAAAGCAGTTTGGATTTTGGAATTACCTTTCTGCATCCCGATCAGCAGGTTAAGCCACATCTCCATGAAAGAGTGGAGGAAATTTTTTACCTTATCGAAGGTCAAATCAGTTTAATACTGGATCGAGATCGAAAGGAAATCACATTAAAACCCGGGATGGCTGCGCACATCCCTCCAAAAACGATCCACGCCCTCCATAATGGGTCCTCAACAACTGCGAAACTGGTATGCGTCAAATCACCTTCCCTTCCCTCCGATAAAAAATACCTTGCGATCGAGTGAACCTTCTCCTTTTTGCCTTGAAGAAAATTTTACGATTACGAAAAGATAAAAATCACCCCTCCCATAATTATTGAAAGTATCTCAATGATACTATTAGAATGATTAAAAGAGCGGAAGGCGTGTCTGTGAGTAGCCCCGATCAAGATGCGTTTTATCGGATTGCGAACGAAATCATTACGGAACTAGGACCTATCTTAGGGACGAGACCTTACCTTGGCATCGTTCGATATGATGGTGAGTTCATCTATGCAGAGCCTGCGCTCGACTCTTATAGAGAATTCATCACTTCATTCTCTAAAAGTAATTTCGATTTGCTCAAGCTCGGCGATCATTCAATGCCGATCTCTGGGACTAACCTCGCCTTTTTCAAGCTCGCCAATAAAGCTCTTATTGTTATTTACATTAAGAAAGGGCTAATCGGTCAACTGCTAATTTTCAAAGCACGCATGATGAAATATCAAGAGAAATTGGATGCGTTGATTCCCGAAAAACCGAAACCTGTAGGAGCATCGCTAACCATCCCCCCACCCGAAGAGCCCGAGGTGCAAAAGAAAGCTTCCACGCCAGTAAAAGCCCAGATTATCCCAAAACTCCTCAAAGAGATTGGGAAAAAGGATAAATTTCCGTTACAGGAAGTCGTAATCCTCAACTACTGTAACGGTAAGAATTCGATTGAGGATATCATGCGGGAAGGTGGTCTCAACCGGAAAGCCACCTGGGAAATCCTAGACAAGTACACCAAAAAAGAGTGGGTTAAAATCACCTATACGGGGCATCCCACTTATATCCCCGTTCTCTCTAAGGAAATCCCTCCGATGGCGGTCCAATTAGGGGTCGTAAATAAAAAAGAATTCGAGATTAGTAAAATGTGCGACGGGAAAACTACCCTTGAAGTTATCCAGAGGTCCCTCGGCATGCCGCGTGAAGAACTCAACGAGACCATCGAGAAAATGGTGAAAAACGGGATCATTCATCTTGAAATTCAATAGGGCACCTTAATATTTTCGAGCTTTCTCACAACTTTTCACTTTCAGACAGAACCGACAAGTGAACATACATGGGCAAATTTCACAATTCTCTGCTTCAAAACAGCGCTCGGGTAATATTGGCTGGATTTCCGCCTTCAAGTATCTACACACAAATTCTTCACACATAGGCGCCCTTGGTTCTCCTTTTTCATTCTCTATTCAAAAGAGGCACACCGGCAAGAAATTGAAAACTGCCTTGCTCAAAAACTTACTTTTATATATCTAAAGGGAGAAATTTACAACTCAACTATATGAAAGAATAAAACTCAACCTTATGATAGTTTTGATAGTTTTGATGTGGTGTGATGATTTTGAGAGAATTTGATGTGATAGTTGTCGGTGGTGGACCTGGTGGTGCAATGACTGCCAAAATCGCCGCCGAAAAAGGATTAAAGACCATTGTATTTGAGCGTGGCAGAAAATCTGGTGAGAAAAATTCTTCAGGGTGTGGCTTAGGTCCTCGAATGTTCCGTGATTTTCCAGAGATGATGAAAGAACTTACCCCCGATGTTTGCCCATCGATGCGTGCTGGCGTATATGCCCGAAATTACTTTATTAATAAAGATGATATTGTTACGGGTATGGTAATGGCTCGTCCGACGGAATCTGTAACCTATGAGCCCGCAAAATCATTTATAACCATGAATATCTACAGATCTGACTTCGATCCTTGGATAATGAATTTTGCAGTTCGTGCCGGCGCAGAACTAAAGACCTCCACCTTAATTACGAATCTGATCAAGGAAAATGGAAAGGTGGTTGGTGTTCAAGATGAAAAAGGCGAAAAATATAAGGGAAAAATGATCATTGGGGCGGATGGAGTAATTTCTATGGTCGCAGAAGAGTCAGGGCTGCGGAGTAAATGGCCTAGTCATCAAGTGACTATAGTCCCCCAATGGGATTTCGAAGTGCCCCGTGAAAATATTGATAAGTTTATGGGTGAAGAAACCTTGGCAGTCTGGTGGGGTGCGACTTTCCCCGCTGCCTACCAGGTATTCTTTGGCGATGGATTCCATCTCGGACTCGGTAATTGGCTTTTCTGGTGGGATAAAAATCCCCTTTATTATTTGAACCGAGTCGTAAACATCCCGTATTTCCAGCGGCTGATCAAAAATCTGGATGCTAAGCCCCGCGAACTACACTCGCATCTTCTCCCTTGGGCATCCTACCCAGTGAACACGCATACTGATAATGTGATCCTTATTGGCGATGCAGGCGGCTTCCCTTGTCCACTGGAGGCGGAAGGCATTTACCCCGCGATGGTTACAGGTAAAATTGCGGCAGAGGTAGCGGCTAAGGCGATTTCCGATGGGGATACCTCGAAAAAAGCACTAGACTTATATGATACGGAATGGCAAAAAACTTCGGTCGGAGTGGAATTTGAAAGTGGAAAGGAATTACAAAGTATCTGGCGTAACCTTCCATTTTCGCCAAAAACGATGGAATGGTTCGTTCCCATGTTGATGGAACTATTAGGCGGCATTTATGATTGGAGTGAACCCCATACAGTGCGAGTCCGGCAAATTATGAATAAGATACAAAGTTATCTACCTGATGCTGTCCCTTTTGCGATGTCCTATGTGATGCCCCTGCTCGCGAAGGTACTAGGAGACGATTTTGAGCAACTCCGGACCATTCCGGGTCTAATTGAAAAATTATTACCCAAAAAGAAATCACATAAGAGGTGAATGTGGAATTGAAAGCGATAGCAAAAGCGAAAATGAAAGAAGGAATGCCTGAACACATTTCTGGTACCGGCGATTTTATTAAGGTAGATCACGATAAATGTGTTGGTTGTGGTCGTTGTATTGTAATTTGTGTTATGAATCTCTGGCGGATTCGTGATATGAAAGCGAGTCTAGATGAGGATTACCAAGAGAAATGCTTAGAATGCGGTGGCTGCTACCAAATTTGCGAGTTTAATGCCATTAAGTTCCATTATCCTGCGGGCGGCACCGGGGTTGTCTATAAACAGGGTTAACTTCTCCCTACCCCCTAATTCCCTTTTTTAACCCTCTATTAACTAAGGCTTTTTTTCTTTAATGTCTGTATTTTGATGTTTTTATCGTTTTTTTTGCTCTCGAATCATTAATTAGATTTTTATCAACTGATTTTTCTTTTCTTTTGATCCGTGTTTTACGAAGTTCTATAATTATTAAATTTCCCTTAATTTCATCTTCCGATATACCTTTTAATCTTTCTAAAAGGCATCGATTGGTCTCTTCGGTAGATAATTCATTTGGAAAATGTGCAATAATAATCCCAAAATGTTTTCCAAGTGGAAATCTCAAAATGTTACCAAATTCTCTATCGTATGTAAGAATTACAGCTCCTTTTTTTTATGCAAATTCATAAATCGCTTCATCTTCTGCTCCACGCAATCCACAATCTCTAATATCTTGTACTTCATAACCAAGCTCTCTAAGAAGTCTCGCTGTGGAGCGAGGCATATTCTCATCAATAAGGAATTTTAGCATGTTATTCTATCGCTTTAATTTCCTCATTTGATAAGATATTGGCAGCATAATTCAGCACAGCGAGTATATCCTCTCTTATGATGTCATATTCCTCCATAACTTCTTCGTAAGTCATCCCCCCCGCAAGTTTGCCAATTATAAGGTCTACAGGAATACGAGTACCACTGATCACTGGTTTTCCGAAACATACCTTCTTATCCACACTTATCCTGGGAGCTATTTCCACCATATTCATCCTTTGTTTTATTTTGTGAGATTCTATTAAAATATCACTTTGGATCAATAAAAAATTGCCCTCAAAAATCTAGAGTTTTCTAAAAAAAGAAATGATTAGGTATAGATTTTGGGGGGTTTTGAGAACTTGAAAGTTGGTAAAACGCCTATCAGAAGTAGAAGCGTAATTAAAGTTGGTAGTAATTCGAACCCAGGAATACCATCGCCTTCATCAGTAATCGATTTACTCTGGCAATTTGAAATCGTACTATTCCCGTAGAGGTTGCCTGCCACTATGACATAGTAGTAAGTTCCAGCGCCTAGAACTTCATCGGTCGTGTAATTCGAGCTCACTGCTTTGAGGGGGATTAAGCCGCTGAGGCTCGTAATTGCAGAGGTATTCCGGTAAATGTAATAGATCGTTACATCGGAGATAGCCGTCCAATTCAATAGGATGGTGTTCCCGATCGCATTGAGCGGCTCCAAATGAGGCGCATTAGGAGGTCCTACTTTAGTTGCATAAATATCAAAAACTCCGCTCCGTCGATCCATCCAACTAATAACAGCGCCGCTGGTGCCGTAACTACATATTATAGGACGTGATTGATTGCCAGTCGTTGTGCTAATGGCAGACCCATTTAGCGTCCATAAAACGGCACCTACGGCAGTGATCCGCTGCGCATAGATATCCGTAGTTACTCCAGTCCGATAATCTTGCCAAGTAATGATGGCACCACTAGCATTATCGCTACATATTTCGGGCCACTCTTGATAACCACTCGCCGTGCAGATGGGGATGCCATCTACTGGCCATAAAGCAGTCCCCGTCGCATTGATTCGCTGGGCATCAATATCCCATTTTGTTGAGCTCCGCCAAGCCTCCCACGTAATAATGGCGCCTCCAGCACCATCACTACATATTTGAAGATTATATCCTACAGTAGTAATCGCCGAAGAAATGGCAATGCCATTCGCCGTCCATGAAACGGCACCTGCGGCAGTAATCCGCTGTGCATAAATTTTACTCGATAAACGATTATCATGCCAGGCGATGATGGCACCACCGACTCCATCGCTACAGACTTGAGGATAATGAAAAAGAGTTCCCGCCGCGCAGATTACAGTCCCATTGGCGATCCAAGAAGCGGCACCCGTGGCATTGATTCGCTGTGCATAAACCCAACCATGGCTTGCAGACTTCTCTTCATCCCAGGTAAAAATGGCGCCACCAGCACCATCGCTACATACTTGGGGATTCATCTGATTATAATTCGTAGGCGACCCCGCACGGATAAGGGTGCCATTCTCGCCCCATAAAAGAGCCCCCGAGGCATTAACTCGCTGTGCATAAACATCATAATACAACTGACCATCCGTCCGTTTTTCCTGCCAGACAATGATGGCACCACCGAGCCCATCACTACATATTTGGGGGTTACTTTTAGCCATAACCGTGTCAAGACAGACATTGGTCCCATTTTCCGTCCATAAAAGGGCACCCGTTGCATTGATTCGTTGCGCAAAAATCCAAAAGTTACTCCAAGTAATAATGGCACCCCCCACACCGTCACTGCATATTTGAGGATTTACCTCCATGCAACCCTCCATAGAGGGGGCGCTGCCATTAACTGTCCATACAACATCACCCGAGGCATTAATCCGCTGCGCATAAATTTTCCAGTCAGATCCACTCCGGTAATCTAACCAAGTGATGATGGCACCACCTGCACCATCACTGCACATTTGAGGATTTTTTTGAATACCAGTCGCCGTACAGATGGGATTGCCATTATTCTCCCACGTACTGATATTCATTAAGGATTCGCTACTACCCTTTGCAGAGACTTGACTCGGGAAAGGAAGTATGTAGCATCGGATAGTTAAAGAAATGAGGAAGAATAAAATTACCAAAATTGATAATATAGCACTTTTCTTGTTTTTCATTATTATCCCACACGAACTCTCATTAGAGTCACTGTATAGAGAACTAAAATCTTTTGCTTTATAAAGATATTTTAAATCTTAAATTCCAACCGCCTGTCCATCTTTTCGGTGATCGGACGCGGCCAAATACCCATTTCCGAGGTTATAGATGAGTTGGGCACCCCCGAAGAGGACTGGCGGTGCTCGGGCAATCCTATGGCCCAGTTGAGTAAGCCCCGCTACAACTTCTTTTTTTAAGCCATCCTCAATATTCACATGGAGTCCTTCGGAAACACACCAGCGCGGCGCATCGCTTGCCGCCTGTGGGTTTTGCCCATACTCAAAGATGCGAATTAGCATCTGAGCGTGCCCTTGGGGCTGCATCGGTCCCCCCATAACTCCGAAACTCATAAGCGGCTTATCCTTCCGCGTTACAAACGCTGGGATAATGGTATGGAAGGGGCGCTTCTTCGGACCCACCTGATTGGGATGCCCTGATTCCAGCGTAAATCCGCTTCCCCGATTCTGAAGGCTTATTCCGGTCTCGGGGATGACGATGCCCGACCCGAAAAACAAAAAGTTCGACTGGATGTAGGAGACCATCATGCCATTGGCGTCGGCGGTAGTGAGATAGACTGTATCACCATGGGGTGGGGTGCCATAGCTGGGGTCTTGCGCCTTCGCCCTATCTATAAGCGTAGCTCGTTGTTTTAAATAATTGTCGTTGAGTAAGTGCTCCGGTGGGAATTCGAGTGAGTCCGGATCTGCTACGTATCGGTAAGTATCGGCAAAGGCTAGCTTCATTGCTTCAATTTGCAGATGCCAGGACTCGATGGAGTCGGGCTTGTATGACCCGAGATCCAGATGTTTCGCAATGCCTAACACCATTAAAGCCGCAAGCCCCTGTCCATTCGGTGGCAATTCATGGACTGTGACATCCTTATAATCCAAGGAGATCGGCTTCACCCACAGTGCCTTGTGGCTTTCGAGATCTTCCAGTGTTATGGAACCGCCCGTCTGCTCAGCGTGCGCCACAATTTTCTTAGCAAGGTCTCCGTGATAAAAGGCGGCTCCCCGCGTTTTCGCAATCAATTCCAAGGAAGTTGCCAAGGCGGGGAAGGCAAACATCTCTCCAGCCTTCGGGACCGTCCCATTCCGAGTAAAGGCTGCGGCAAAATCGGGAAAGCCTCGGTAGAGTCCCGCCGCCATTTTCCAGTTTTCGGCAATAATCGGTGAAACCAGAAAGCCTTTTTTAGCGTATTCAATTGCGGGTTCGAATAACTCCTCAAATGATAATTGCCCGTAGCGAGACGACAGCTCCACCCACGCCGAAACTGCCCCCGGCACGGTAACCGTATCCCAACCTAGCGTGGGCATCTTTTTATATTTTGAGAAATATTCCGGCGTCCAAGCAGCCGGAGATTTGCCTGAAGCATTCAATCCCACCAGATGCTTCCCATCATGTAGAATAGCGAAGGCATCGCTCCCAAGCCCATTCATACATGGCTCCACTACCGTAAGAGCAATAGCAGCGGCAACGGCTGCATCCACCGCATTTCCTCCTTTCAAGATCATGCGAAGTCCAGCTTGGGCTGCCAACGGTTGCGAGGTTGAAACAATATTTTGCGCCAATATCGGCATCCTTTGCGAAGGATAGGGAAATTTCCAATCGAAAGGTTCTTGCATAATACGCCCCCAATAAAAAATTTTTACTTCTTTTAAAATAAAAATGAATTGAGATGAGCGATTCTAAATTTTTTTGGACAGTTTTAATTTAGGTAGCAATTCGGTTGTTAATTTCGTCATCAATTCCGGGTTGATATCCCCTACAAGACTTGTGCCTTTGGAGAATAAGTCTGCCAAGAGCTTCTTATTCACATTATCCTCAAGCGCCCAGTCCATTAACCGGTTGAAATTCTCATCGACATTGTCCACAATCGCATCCCGCATCGTCCGCTGGAAATTGTAGCCCTCTTTCAGCCCGTATTTCGCCCATTTGCGTTGAAAGTCCTTCAGAACGTTCTTCGAATAGTCCCCTAGTTCTAATGCTTTTATTGCTGTTTCAGCGGCCAATTTTCCGGTGAGCAGGGCTGAGAAAATCCCTTCTCCAATAATAGGCGCGACGAATCCCATGGAATCGCCAATTCCCATTATCGCATCATCGTAGGTTTTGCCCATTACTCCCTGCATAGGAATCGGATAACTACTCTTCCAAATAATCTTAAATTTCGCCGCATCAAGTTTTGCCTTGAAGAAAGGTTGTTCTACGAGCCTCATTAGGTATTCCATGGGCATTTTCTCGCTTTTTTTCCAAATCCCAATGCCGATGTTTGCCCGATTGTGCTGCATTGGGAAGAGCCACGCGTAACTGTTGGGTGCGACGCGGTCATCGATATAAATTTGCATAGAGTTCGAGAGTGGTTCTGGCTCAATATACCCTTCAATGATCGCCACAGCACAAATCGCAATATCGGACGGTTCCCATTCCTTCCGTAAGCCTGCCGTAACCACTAATTTAGACCCGACACCATCTGCCACAATTACAATTTTGGAAGGGATATCTTCAGATCCAGCCGCGGATTGGATTTTCACACCATTAATGCACCCCTTCGCATCTCGCAGAAGGTCCCGCACTGAGGTCTGCTCCCGAATTTCGGCACCGGCTTCCGTGGCTTTATCCCGCAGAAACTGATCGAAAATCTTTCGATCAACCACCGTTTCGCCAGGCGTCTCAAGAAGGAGCTCTTTATCGTTTGGCGCTCGTAAATACAGGTCCTTAGTATCTGTATCTATAATTCTCTTCTTTTTCAACTCGTTGTAGTCCAGTAATCCCGCCGCGAATACGTGTTCCGGCACTCCGCCGCCACATGGCTTCCGCCAAGGTAATTTTGCCTTATCATAGATAATCACCTTGTACCCCGCTTTTGCCAGCACCTTTCCTGCCATGGCCCCAGCAGGACCTGACCCCGAAATCACTACATCATACATTTTTGAAACTCACTCTCATTTCAAGTTTTCTTTTCCTTACCTTTCTCGAACAGTTTATTCGCAGGACAACCCAGCTCTCGCTGCTTGCAATGCTTACAAGTTATTGAGCCTCTTATAAGCGCATTGCCCATCAGATAGAGGACCCCTAACACGATCAGAAGGATTAAGGGAAGAATATTAAAATTTAGAATTAATGAGATAATGCCGCCCACCATAGGAAAAATCATGATCAGGAAATCCGGGAGGATATCAAGCCAGGTAGCTTCCCTCGTGGCGAATTTCTGAGGATCTCCCTGCTTGAACAATAAAGCGCATAATTTACCCCGTCCGAAACCACAAATTTTGCCATAGTAATAGCAGTTGACGCAGCTTTTCTTAAGAATCAGAATTTCCATTAGGATTACGTAGGCTATGTACAGGATGGACCAAAGTAACCCGAGCGGGAGGCAGGACAGAAGATATGCCCCGATTGCGTACATTATAACTGTAAAACTAACCGTCAGGACCACAATCCTTTTTGGAAAATTTTCGTAGCACGTTACTTCTTTCACTCACTATCACCGACATTACCATCTACGTCAATGAAATTTAAATATATGGGGATGGCGAATTGAATAGTCAGTAACACTTACTTCAGGTCCTTGTGAGAATGTGCGAATTCGAGGCGAATTTTTACGATTCCAAAGCCGTCGTTCAGTTTCAGTTAGGATTGAAGCTAATTGATCAATTGCAGATACAAGATGGCGAGACTATCCTGGACATAGGGTGCGGGACGGGACGGCTGACCTTAGAACTCGCGAAAAGGACCCCGAACGGCTCCGTTGTTGGGCTGGATCGTAATTCTGATATGATCAAGAAGGCGCTAGAAAATCTTGGAAGCAGTAAAGTGCTGATAACTAATACCCTATTCATCGAAGAAGACATCCTCCGCTATGAAACCCCACTGCAGTTCAATGCCATTTTCAGTAATTCTGCATTGCATTGGGTTCAAGAAACGCAGGAGTTGTATCAAAAAATTTATGCACTGTTGGTTCCTGGAGGTCGACTGGCTGCTCAGATGCCGGCAAAAGGCAGCTTGAATAAATTCATTGAGATTTTTATGCAACCGATCCATACTTTGCACCTCTCTGCCTACTTCAAAAATTGGGATTATCCCATTAAATTTCACCCGCCTAAAACCCTCCTGCGAATTCTTTCTTCCATCGGCTATAGCGATATAAACATCTGGGAGGAGGATCAGCAAATCCAGTTTCACTCGCCCCAAGAGGTGCTGGATTTCCTGAAAACTGCCTCCATCGTCCCGATTCTCTCGCAATTACCTCCGGAGAAAAAGGAATTGTATTTAAATTGCCTATTGGACATTATAAAGCAACAAGTTGAAGAACTCTTGAATGTTAACATGAAGCGCCTCTATATTAATGCTAAAAGAGGAGGTCAATGATACTTGGTCCTAGAAAAAATCCTCACTCGCCTCCGCCCGAGATTAAGTTTAATTTTTGAGGTCACTAATTCCTGCAATTTGCGTTGTCCGTTTTGCTATGTGATTCGAGAAGAACGAATGAAGCAGCAATTTATTCCATTGGACCGCTACGAATATATTTTGCGTGTCTATCGACCCCTCTACCTTCAAATCACGGGTGGCGAGGCTACAGTTCATCCCCAATTTATCGACCTGCTAAAAATTGCCGCAAAATATACCTTGCGAACCCAAGTTTCCAGTAACGGGATACTTATTGAGAAACATATGAATGATCTGCTTGCATTACCCCAAAAACCTGCTTTCGGAATCTCACTCGATGCCCCGAGCGAGCTCCATGATACCATCCGGAATAGGAAAGGGCTATTTAGACGAATCTTAAAAACGATTAAGATTCTAAAACAAAATAGAATTCCGCATGCGCTTGCCATGACCGTATTTGGAAAGAATGATATACCCAATTTACCGGAAGGGAATCTCCATTTAATTAAGGAAATGCTTTCACTCTGCGAAAAACTGCATTTATTCATCAATATTCAGCCTTATTCGCCCGCTCAGAAGGAAACACGGGTTGCACTCGGGAAAATTTTGCTGGAATCGAAAAGCCGCTATCTCATTAATTCTTCATCCTATCAAAAATTGCTGATCCACGGAAATTGGGTGAACTTTTGCCGGTATAATTGGACAAATACCTCGATTAACTCTAAAGGATTTCAACTTCCCACCTATCCAAACAACTGCTATTTCTGCTCTGATTGTAGCACATGTTATTATAGTTGCGTATGGGAGCCCAGCTTGATAACCTCACGGCAATTTTTACC
>Ga0315277_10001235_pt1 | contig 37785 bp, 34 predicted proteins | sample YL17G05_15_MG_FD_203695 | JGI IMG/M metagenome (GOLD analysis project Ga0315277, IMG submission 203695) | Sediment microbial communities from Yellowstone Lake, YNP, Wyoming, USA - YL17G05_15 | ecosystem: Environmental > Aquatic > Freshwater > Lake > Sediment | place: USA: Wyoming | collected...
CCGCCGGCGGGCTCCTGTGCTTTGTCCTGAAGGAATCCAGACCCGCAATGGCAAATGATAATACGCTCTGAGCGGTTCGCCGGTGGTATCCGGCCGCGCCGTAAGGGCACAGATAGAAATGTGTGCCGGTCCTTGGGGTTGGACTTTTGATGCCGGGGGAGAAGAATGAGCGCCAGTGCATCTGTGGCCAAAGCGGCTTTGCGCATGGTCATCAGTGGGTCGCGCGAAGAAGAGCGCGAGCTGAAACGGCTCCTCGCTGGAGAGGGCATAGCCGCGGCGGCAGCCGATTTCGGCGGCCCGTTCAATAACGCGTCTTCCAAGATCATCGAGACCGCGATCGTGGCTGCAAAACGTGAAGGCGTGATCGAGGAGTGCCACCCGCATGAAGGCGCCGTCGCCGGCGCGGCCCATGAGGCACTCATGCAGCTTGTCCCCCGCTGCATGGGACTGAATGTCGGCGGGAAGATCGGGATCGCCCGCTCGGGCGAGCACCTCGTGGTTGCCCTGCTTTTCCAGGTCGGCCTTGTGCATCTTGACGACATCGCGGTTGCGATAGCTCACCGGGCGGTCGCCAACCACTGCGCGTAGGGCACTCAAGCCCCACGCGCAGTCGTTTTGCTTTTGCCCTGGAGTGTGATGCCCGCCGCCTATGACCCAGGACCGAGCCCCATTTCCAGGATGCGGTCAAGTGTCCTCTGTCTCCGCGCATCGATCGCGGCGAAGTCCATGTAGGGCGAGTAGTATTTCTCCAGTTCATCGTGAGTGCGCTTGGCCAGCGACATGAACATGAGGCCGTCGTCGAGCGCTCTTGAGTACACCTCCTGTGCTTCCTGCGCTTCGCCGTCCAACCTCTGCAGGCGGTCGTAATCGACGAACTGCCCTGTGTTCAGGAGCACATCCCCGGCATCAGGCATCAAGACGTGTGGTTCGGACGCATTGAAAAAGCCCGTGCCGAGTTCCTGCACTATGGCGTGATCGATCCTGTCGGGGTCCAGGCAGCAGTGATAGTACTCGACGGAGAAACCCCGCCCAAGGATTGCATCCGCGACCTTCTTCACCAGCGTGGTGCGCCCGGTGCCTGGTTTACCCGTGATGAGGTATTTCCGGTGGAGTCCCCACGTGAGGGTGTCGAGATGGTTGCTGAGGCCCACCGGGCTGATGGCCGAAGCGAACAGGTGCCTGGCGGTGCCGTATCCTTCGCGGGTTTCGGTGCCGAGGGCGTCTGCTACGATGAGAGCTGCCTGCTCGTTGAGGCCCCGGTAGTCCAGCGCCACTGTATCCTTGATGGCGCTTTCGATGACGCCATTTGCCTTTTCTGCGATCGAGAGGTAGTCATAGGCCCGCCTGAACAGCCGCGACGTCTCATGGTTGATCTCAAGCACTCTGCTCTTGTGCGGAACCATGCTCTGCGCGTTCCAGTGGTCGCCCAGATGTATGATCTCATCGACCACACCGGGGTTCTTCGGATCAACGACGTGGAGCGCTGTCGCCGGACGCTATTCGATAGGCAGGCCGGGTATGTAGCATTCAACTGTGACTGCGCCGTGGTGCTCTACCGTGACCCTATGGACCACCGCGCGGATCAGCCGTTCCCGTCGAAACTCTGTGGCATGGTTGAACAAGTCCAGCACCGCGCCCGGCTCCAGGGGGGGCAGAGCGCCGGGCAATGCGGGTGCCCCAGCGTCCGCGCGGCATTCGAGCGCCTCCTGCGCATGTGATAGCCTTTCTCGCACGGCCTTCATCCTGGTGTCCATCGTATCTGTGTCGATGATCCCACGCTGGCACATGTCTATCAGGCGGTCACGCTCATTCATGGCCCTTGCGAGCGCCTCTCTTGCCATGACTCTCTCGCGGCCTGTGAGATCAGCCTCGCCCGGCGAGTCTTGCGCCTCCAGCCCACCCGGTTCTGCCATACCGGCACCGGCCCGTAGTTCCTCACGAGGTGCCGTACGGGCAAGCAATGAAGCGACTGCCTCCCACACAGCGTCCTCCAGGAGCACCGCAGGGAAATAGGGTTGCGGGCAGGGCGCCCGTCCCTGCAACCCCGGCGACTTGGCGGTGCAGACGTAGTAAGGTCTCTTGACGCCCCGTGTCGTGACAGTGCTGCCATGCATTGTCTGCCCGCAGCGGCCGCACCGGACCAGGCCTCGCAGCAGGTACTGCCTTCGAGCGAGATTCGGCCTGCGCCGGCGAGCAGCCTCAAGCGACGCTTGCGCTTTGCTCCACGTGGCCTCATCCACCAGGGCCGGAACCTTAACGGGGATCCACTGGTCGGGCGGCCGCTGCCGGACACGGACTCTGTCCTTGCTTTGCCTGTACTTGTTCTGGCCTTTGCCTTCGGTGTCGAAGCGTCGCAGGTACATAGTGCCCGTATATGTAGAGTTGCGTAGCATGCGGCCGACAGTCGTCCGGGACCACAGGCGCCCGCGGGGCGACGGGATGCCGAGCGAATTGAGGCGCGAAGCGACTTGTGCCGGGCCCTCACCGGACCAGGCCACAAGATCAAACGCATATCGCACGACCGGGGCATCTGCGGCGGATGGCGCTAGACGGTCGCTCACGCTGTCGAAGACGTAACCGAACGTGTTGGGTGAGTGAGTCAGTTCCCCGCGAAGCGCCTTCTGGACTTTGCCCGCCCTGGTGCGTTCCAGTATCTTGTGCCTCTCGTACTCCGCCAGAGCTCCCTTGATGGCATAGAAGAGACGCCCTTCAGGCCCGCTGTCCCAGTTGAACGTAACAAACTCGATCGTGGAGCCAGAACGCTCGATCTCATCGGTCAGCAGGAGCTGGTGAGAGAGTTTCCGGGACAGCCGGTCCGGCTCCGTGCATATGAACACGCTTGTGTCGTTCCGGCGCACCGCATCCAAGGCCGCGTCAAGCCCCGGGCGGTGGAGAAGGCTCCCCGAGACGCCTTCATCGGAGAACAGGAGTATCTCACTCGCGCCGAGGGATATGGCCCTGGCTCTGCAGGCTTCTGCCTGCGCATCCAGGCTGTATCCCTTCTGTGCCTGCTCGTCCGTCGACACCCTCGTGTAGATGATCGCCCTCACCGGGACGCGCCTCCCGCATCATCGCAACGATCATGCTGTGAACATACTTCATGGCCTGCTCTTGTTGAACCGGGGTACCGGCTGAAAGCACCCTGACCACAGGCCGGCCTGTATCCCTTGGACCCACTTTGACGCCCCTTGAGAATCGTATGCGGACCCGGGCTGCGGACAACTCTTGTGAATGTTCTCGGACAATCCGGGGCGGTGTAGGGCCGTGCCGGGCGCTGGCACCCGGAATTCTGCCACAGAAATCTGCTTTCTTCATGTGGCTCGCTCCCATCTGGCACCTACCGACAGGACCTTGGCGGTGCTATGCTACATATGGCAATCCTAATCATGGAGGTGACAGCCGTGCGTTTGTACCTGAGTTCGCTTCAGGGTCGTAGGGTCATGGATGCAAAAGGCGACAAACTCGCCAGGTTCGTCGACTTGACGATACCCACCGGTCAGGCGACCGCTGAAGCGAAACACGTGATATTACGCACTCAAGAAGGTCTCCGCAGGGCGGATGCTCACCGGCTTGTCATCGGCCAGGAGGGCATGATCTGTGAGCAGCCGTATGACAGCTGGGAGGCGTTCGATGACACCCAGGCAGAGGTGCGGCTCATCGAAGATGTCATGGACAAGCAGGTCGTGGACATCGGGAACCGCAAGATAATACGGGTTAATGACATCGTGCTGGACTATACGGCGGCGCGTGTTCTTATCAGGGCCGTGTGCGTCGGCCCCACGAGTTTTCTGCGCCGTCTCGGCGGGGAAAGGCTCGCAGGCGTATCGAGATCACTTCTCAAGAACCGTGAAACCACGATCGACTGGCATCACGTCATGCCGCTCGGCAGCGTGCACAGCGCGCTGAGGCTGGCCGTGCCCTGGGACAAGGCGGCCGCGTTCCACCCGGCCGACCTCGCGATGTTGATGGAAGATCTCGACTCCCAGGAGCAGATCGCGATGCTCTCCAACCTCGACCTGGAGAAAGCTGCGGATACGCTTGCTTCGATCGAAGAAGACCAGCTGCGTGCTGCTATCCTGAGGCGGTTGGCTCCGGAAAAGGCATCGGACATCGTGGAAGAAATGTCGCCTGACGACGCGGCAGACTTCCTGGCGGACCTTCCCGCGCCGGACGCCGACGCCATACTGGACGGCATGGAGAAACCCTCGAGCGAATCGGTCAGGCGGCTCATGGAATATGACGAGCGCACTGCGGGCGGTATCATGACCACCGAGTTCGTGGCCCTGCCTCCCGATATCGCAGTAGATGAGGCGATAAAACGCATCAGGGCGATCGCGGAAGAAGCGGAAGCTATCTACTACATATATGTCGTCGACGCCGAAAACCACCTTGCCGGTGTCTTCTCGTTGCGCGAGCTGATTGTTTCAAAATCGAAGGACCTTCTCGGGAGCATCATGACCGAGCCGGTCATCCACGCAGAAACCGAGTGGAGCGACCACGAGTGCGCGGACCTGATGGCCAGGTACGACTTCATTTCGCTACCCGTGACGGACGCAGACGAACACCTTCTCGGGATCATAACTATTGATGACGTGATAGACCTGGTTATGGAGAGAGGTGGTTGGCGCAGGAGAGCGCAAAGGAGGCGGCCGGCATGAGAAGGGCGCTCTTCAGCAGGATCGCCATCTTCCTGGCCGTCGTCGGCCCGGGCATAATCACCGGGAATGTTGACAATGACGCCGGCGGGATCACCACCTATTCCATCGCCGGCGCGAACTACGGCTACAGCATGCTCTGGGTGCTCCTGCTCGTGACCATTGCGCTCGTCGTGGTGCAGGAGATGTCTGCCAGACTCGGAGCGGTGACGGGCAAAGGCCTTGCGGACCTCATCAGGGAACGGTACGGCGTGAAAACCGCAGTCTTCACGATCGTGCTGCTGGTGCTGGCCAACCTCGCCACCACGATCAGCGAATTCGCGGGCGTAGCGGCGGCATCGGAGATCCTCGGGATATCCAGGTACATCGCTGTACCCATAGTCGCGCTGTTTGTATGGGCGCTCGTTGTCCGCGGCTCTTTCAAAGTCGTCGAGCGCACGATGCTGGTGCTCGTCCTACTGTTCGGCACCTACATCATCTCCGGTTTCATGGCACGCCCGGTCTGGAGCGAAGTCTGGCGCGGCCTGCTCGTCCCGTCTATCTCGCACGATCCTGGCTACATCGCTCTGGTTATCGCGCTCACAGGCACCACGATAACGCCCTGGATGCAGTTCTACCAGCAAGCGCTCGTGGTTGACAAGGGGCTGGGCCAGGCGGACCTGCCGTACATCAGAGCTGATACCTATCTTGGGGCGGTCATGACTGACGTGATGTCCTTCTTCATGATCGTGGCCTGTGGCGCGACGCTCTTCCCGAACGGCATCCGCGTTGAGTCCGCTGCTGAAGCTGCAATCGCTCTTAGGCCTTTCGCTGGTAGGTACGCGTCCTTGCTCTTTGCCATCGGGCTCTTTAACGCGTCGACTATGGCCGCAAGTGTGTTGCCGCTGTCCACAGCGCATGCGGTGGCAGAGGCCTTCGGGTTCGAGTCGAACATCGGAACGGGTTTCCGGGACGCGCCCGTGTTCTGGGGGCTTTATACGTTCTTCCTGGCGGTCGGGACGTCAATCCTCATCTTTCCCAGGGCAAACCTGATCAAGGTGATGCTCTTCTCACAGACGGTCAACGGGATACTCCTGCCCTTCATATTGATTGCCATGCTGCGTCTGGTCAATGATAGGCGAGTCATGGGCCGGCACACGAACGGCCGGGTCGCAAACGCAATCGCGTGGGCACAGGCGATCACGCTCATCGTGCTGACTTTCATGCTCATTTACCAGACATTGTTCCACCAGTCGAGCATATAAAAACCAGCATTTTGCTCAGGTCGAAGTCCAATGCTATACACGGAGGTGAACAATCATGGCAGAAGGGCAGAAATCAAACGTGCATGTCGTCCCGCAGGCCGGACAGGCACTGGAGCAGTTCAAACAGCAGGTCGCCTCTGAGCTCGGGATCACGAACTACCAGGGTTATCTCGGCGACGTTCCTTCGAGGCTCAACGGTGCCGTCGGCGGCAACATGGTCAGGCGGATGATCGCCCTGGCGGAGCAGAACCTTGCCCAGGGTGGCACCATCGGTGGTGCTACTGGTCGCACGACAACCAGGTAACAAGGAGAAAACGATGCATTTTCTGGAGAGGCGCGCTGCGCCTCTCCATTCTTTTTCCTGTTCTCCAGTAGTTACAGCGACCTGCGGCGCTGTGCCGTCTAACATGCCGATGTTGAACGCTGGGATAGTGATGCCATCAAGCGAGTTGGGGTCCGCCGCGCAACAGTGATACTCCACGTCAAACCCGAGTTCGACTATGCTTTCGGCGATCCGTCTCATGAATGTGGACTTCCCAACGCCGGGCCCGCCTTTGATGACGAAAATCCTCTGTGCGTCCTCTGGAATCAGATAGTCGAAGAACGAAAAGAACCCACGGCTTGTGTTGGCACCGGGGAATACCTTTCTGATGTGACCCTTGCTCACTCAAGACGCCTCCCAGTGTTTGATGCTACAGTCTATTACGCATCATTTTGCTGGGAAACTTGTCACAGAGGCTAGTCCCGAGGGCGGGCCTTCTTCTCTTCGCTTGGCACGTCGTCGGGGTTATCTTTCGTGACCAGGGTCCTGGCGGGAACTCCGGCTGGTGCCGCAAACCCAGCATCGTCCGGGTTGTCCTGCCTGACCACCGTTTTCGGGTCTTGCTGGCGCTTGTTCAAAGATTCTGTGCCTCCGTCGCAAGCAGGAATTGGGACAAATCACAAGTAAAGCCACGATATACACAACTGACCGTGAGGTGAAACCACGATGCTTATCATTTCCCGGCAGACGATCGAGCGAATAATCGAAGTAGACAAGGTGCTTAAAGTTGTTGAAAACGCGTTCGAATCATACGGGCTGGGCAAGGCGAAGATGCCTCCCAAGCTTTATCTCGATTTGCCCGAGTACGCAGGGGATTTCCGGGCGATGCCCGCCTATGTGAACGGCGCAGCGGGGGTGAAATGGGTCAACTCGCACCCCCAGAACCCAGCGCGGTACCAGAAGCCCACCGTCATGGCCGTGCTCATCTACAATGACCCTGCGACAGGCGAGCCTCTTGCGGTAATGGACGCGACCGCCATCACGATGTACAGGACCGCCGCCGCGACCGCAGTGGCGACCAAGTACATCGCGAGGAAGGATTCCCGGACCCTCGGCATAATCGGGTGCGGTGCCCAGGCAGGCCCACACCTCATCTCCCTCGATCGCGTCATGGACTTCGAACAGGTGCTCCTCTATGACGTGGACCTGTCGCGCGCGTCCAGGGTCGCCGCGATTTCCCCGCGGAAGTGCAAAGTCGTTGCCAGCGCAAAGGAAGCTGCACAGGCCGGTGTGGTGACGACCATAACCCCGGGCAACCGGATAGTGCTTTCGAGAGAAGACATCAAGGAAGGGAGCCATATCAACGCCATAGGCGCAGATGCACTGGGCAAACAGGAACTCGACCCGAGGATACTGCTTTCCGCCAGGGTTTTTGTAGATGACATGGCTCAGGCGACTCACAGCGGTGAAGTCAGCACTCCCATCCACGATGGCACGTACAAGGCGTCGATGATCGCCGGCACGCTGGGAGACGTGATCACCGGGAAAACGCAGGGGAGAACAAGCGCGGGTGAGATCACTCTATTCGACTCGACGGGGCTCGCGATTGAGGACGTCGCCACGGCCAAGTACCTCTATGAGCTGGCGATGGAAAAGGGCGAAGGGCTCAAGGTAGACCTTATCTGAGCAGGCTGGGCCCGGACCGGGACGTCTTGTGCGGCAGTCAGTGAGTGGAGCACGCGGTGAGGCCAGTATCGTCCAGGAGTTGTTTGAGCTGCCGTATTGTACCTCTTTGCCCGGCCTGCCCGATGCCCACGAGAAAGCCCCCTTGCCTGTGTAGCAGACGACAAGCGGGCGTGCCGCAGCGATTTTCTCATGAAGGCGGCGCGAGCCGTCTCGCCATTCCTGCGGCCTCACTTCGGATGCTTCGCCCGTCGGCCTGGGCACCACATTAGTCAGGCCCATATCGTGCTCAAGGATGCGGTGGTCGCCGCAGGCATCAAGTCCTGGGCCAAGGCCGGAATCATCGAGCAAGCGCCAGAACGCATTGTTCCTGCCAGCATAGTGGTGACCCGAGACGCCTGAAGCAAAGCCCGGGTTGAAGCCGACGAAAAGCACCTTCAACCCGGGCCTTATGTAGTCTCTTACAGGGCCTTCCACGGAATTCCCGTCACTCGACTTTGATCGCTGCAGTCGGGCACGATTCCTCGGCTTCTTTGCAACAGTCCAGCCCCTCGCAGTCCGCGCCTTCAACCACTTCGGCCTTCTCGTCACCGAGCTTGAACACCTGGGGGCAGATCTGCTCGCAGAGGCCGCATGTGATGCACAGGTCCTTATCGACGTATGCTTTCTTCAATGACGCACACCTCCATATGCTTTTTACCTGTATTCTATCACTCCGGAATGTGTCGCCAAACCCACGGGTCGCTCTTCCCGGCGTAGGATTTGCGCGCCGGGTATAGTAGATTATGAAATGACTCGGAGAGTAACCAGGAGGCGGAGAGCATGCAGAAATGGAGATGCACGGTTTGCGGTTATGTCTATGATCCAGAGCAAGGTGAAGGCGACATCCAGCCAGGAACGCCTTTCGAGGCACTGCCTGATGACTGGGTGTGCCCCGTATGCGGTGCGCCCAAGGAGATGTTCGAGAAGGAATAGGGAGGAGGGAGCCGGCACGAGCAGAGTGGTGATAGTTGGAGCCGGCGCTGCCGGGGTATCGGCGGCGGAGGCTGCAAGGCTCGAAAACGGACATGCGGAGATAACCGTGCTCGGGGCGGAATCCTACTTGCCCTATCACAGGCCGCGCCTGACGTACGTTCTCGGCAAGAGCGCACGAGTGGAAACCTTCTTGCTGCACCCCAGAGAGTGGTATGCGGAGCGCAGGATAGACCTGAGAACAGGTTGTCGCGTCTTGGCCGGCGACCAGAACTTCGTCACTGACGAGGGGGACAACATCTACCGGTTCGATTCTCTTGTGCTCACGACAGGCGGGACAAGCGCCATTCCCCCGACCCCGGGAAAGGACCTGAAAGGAGTCTTTGCGCTCAGGACGTACGACGACCTTCTGGCGATCGAGGAATACGCACGAGACGAGTCGGCCGTTGCCATAATCGGCGGGGGGCTTCTGGGGCTTGAGGCTGCGTGGTCGTTCAGGCAATGGGGGAAGCAGGTGTACGTCCTGGACCGCGGGACCGGCCTTCTGAAGAACCAGCTTGATGACGAAGGCATGAAGACGATCGGGCGGATCGTCGAGTCCGCAGGGGTGAGGACGGTCTACGAGGCGGACACACAGGAAATCGCAGGTACGGGACATGCTGATGGGGTGAACCTGAAGGACGGCCGCAAGATCGAAGCCGGCGTGGTGCTCCTGTCCACAGGTGTACGTTCAGAGACCGGCCTGGCAAGGGCGCTCGGGCTCAAGACCAACCGGGGTGTCATTGTGGATGATCGCATGAGCGCCGCTCCAGGTGTCTATGCAGCGGGCGATGCCGCCGAGCACGCGGGGAAAGTCATGGGAATATGGCCGGTAGCCGTTGCCCAGGGAAAGGTTGCAGGCATAAACGCTGTGGGCGGCAGTGCCGTGTACGAGCCACTGGTGCCGTCGAATACGACCATGGTCATGGGCACGACCGTGTTCTCGGCGGGCGACATCGGCCGGGGAACAGGCCCGTACCGCACGCTTGAGTGGGACGATGGGCAGAAGGATTACGTGAAGTTCTACATCGAGCAGCCAAAGCTTGCCGGAGCCATTCTCATTGGCCAGACACGCAAGGCGCTGAAAGTGAAGGCTCTGATCGATAGCGCGGCGGAATTGCCCGCTGCCCTTGCGGCGGCCGGCGACGCACGCGCGTTCCTGGAAGCTGTCTAGCACGCTGCAACGCATCCGGCATGCTGGGACAGCTTGCCGGACGGTGGGTTGACCGGTCCAGCATAGCAGAGCGCCCGCACGCTACCGGGCGCTCTCGAAGTCAGAGGCCAGCAGGCAAGGCCCGCTCGCGCCTTCAATGCCATCTACCAGGCGGATGTCCCCGGCGTCAAGGCAGTCTTCGAGAGCCCTGTCGTAGGTTTTCCTTTTGAGACCGAACAGCCAGCCCGGGTAATCTCGCGGGCAGGACACAGCGGTCCGGACGTACCTCGAGACGAGCCTGCGCGCGGCTTCTGTGGACGTCACATCGGAGGCGAGCGCGACCTGGTCTTTGAACACGGCATCGACCGGCGCCCAGTAATACGTGTATTCCCGGTCCTCCTCATCGCTGGCCATCGCCACACACGCGAACATCGTGGCCTGGAGTTCGTCAAGCGCGCGGTTAAGCGCCTGCTGGGATTCGCGAGTCTGGAGGTACAACCGGTCGCGCAGCTCAAATGTCGACGCAGGCCACGCGGCCACCAGGCTATCCATGACCTGCTTGGCCACGCTCGAAAGCCGGCCCATCCTGTAGCTGTAGAGATACTCGTCGGCTTCGCCGTTCCGCTGGGAGAGGGCGTAGAAGCAGGGCAGGTACTCCAGCGACACGCAGCACGGGCCCTTGCGCAGTATCTTGCCGTAGTAGCCGAGACGCTTCTGCGGCAGCACCTCTTTCCAGCGCCAGATGGGCCCGGGCTCGCGCGCAACCCGGTAAGGGTACGCGTCCCGCCAGGTCGGCAAGTCTATTCCAGCCCGCCTCCACGGGAGGACGAAGCCAAGGTCGTCAAGCATCCGTACCGCATCTTCGAAGCTGTGCACTCTCAGACTACCCTGCCAGGCGCGGCTCTTGCGTGCTCCATCTATCTCGAATCTGGTCATAATCGTCTCCACGAGCAAGACTATTGTGTGAGGCGTTCGAGATTTACTTCCAGCCGGGGCACGTGCTGTCCTGCCGGAAGGAAAAGGGAGCAAGGAATCGAAAAAGCCCTGTGGAGACTATTGTCCTGAGAGGCCGGGTAGACGCGATGGGTGTGTCATGTGGCATAGTGGTGGACAGTTCCGCAAGTATTCCGCAGTATCTTGCTGCAAAGTACGGGATCACAGTCGTGCCGGTGACCATCCAGCAAGGAACGCGGACATACAAAGATGGCCAGGACCTGACCACCGACCAGTTCTACGAGCTGCTCGAGCAAGATCCGCCCCTCAAAACGTCTCAGCCGTCGCCCGGAGACTTCATAACCGCATACAAGACGCTCAAGTCGAAAGTGCAGAGCATCATCTCGATTCACGTCACGGCGAAGGCCAGCGGCACGTGCCAGTCCGCCTCGCTCGCGAAGGCGGCATTGCCGGACATGGACATCGAGGTCGTAGACTCAGGCACAACGTCCATGGCTCTGGGGTTCATCGTGATCGCAGCCGCCTGTGCGGCGCGGCTCGGCAGGACGAAACAGGAAATCCTCCGCGCAGTCGAAGATGCGAAGAAGCGGGTCCAGGTGTACGTGACGCTTACGACGCTGACTCAACTCCGCCGTAGCGGGAAAATCGGTGCCGGGCTATCTCTCATAGGTTCACTGCTCTCCATCAGGCCCGTGCTCACGATGCGCGAAGGAATGCTGGAAGTCTGCGACAGGGTGAGAACATATCCGAGAGCATTCGAACGGGTGGTGGAGCTGGTGACTGAGGCTGCCGGCGAGAGCACCGTGAAGCTCGCGGTGATTTACTCAAAGACCAGGGAAGAGGCCCAGAGACTTGCGGACGTGCTGCAGTCGCGGCTCAGGTGCAGTGAGGTTCTTACATGCGACATAGGCGCTGCGCTGGCAGTGCATGGCGGGCCCGGCATGGTGGGCGCAGCCATCATGAAGGAAGGAGAGGGCTCTCCCGCTGTCCAGTGACCTGCCGCCCCGGACCGGCGCGATGCCGCTGCCGTCCAGCCGTCTAGCGCCCGTCTATTTCCAGGAAATCCTTCACGGTCTGCCTGACCTGGACGGGCTCCACTATCCAGTATGAGGCGCCGTTCAGAAGGCTTGCCTTGCCGGGCAAAGTCATGGACTCGGCCTTCCTTGAGCCGAGGAGCAGTGCGGTCCCGAGAGACAGGAGCCTTGGCTTGCTGATATTGGTCTGAACCATTTCCCCAAAATCCTGCAGCAGGCCCGGGAGGACATGCCATGATCCGGGCTCAGCGGCCTTTTTCAGGATCTCGACTATGAGTGCCTGTTGCCTCCGCACCCGGGCGATGTCGCCTTCGGGGTCGCTCCTGTACCTGGCGTAATCAAGAACCGTCTTCCCGTCCAATACCTGCGTGCCGGCTTTTATGTTGATGTGCAGGTTCTGGTACGGGTCGTCGTACTTCATTGGCCTGTCAACCGTGATTTCGAGGCCGCCCAACCGGTCGACGATCTTGACGAGGCCACCGAAGTCAGCGGATATGTAGTAGTGGATGGGGATGCCGAGAGCGCCCGAGACTGTTTCAGCGGCCAGCGCTGGGCCACCGTAGGCGTATGCTGCATTGGCCTTATCGTAGCCCCTGCCCGGTATCAGGACGCGGGTGTCCCTGGGGAATGATAGGACCTTGAGACTTGACGTCAGGTAATCGACGCTGGCGACGATCATGGTGTCGGCGCGGCCGCGGTCGCCCTTCCGCACGTCTACGCCGAGCAGGAGGATGTTCACCTTGCGCCCGGGGGCCGCAGCCGGCGGGATAAGCAGGAGAACGTGCGTAAGGTAAACGGCTGCTATGGCGCATGCTGCTATGACGAGCGATGGGCGCACACGGCGGGTGACCCGAGTCTTGCGGCGGCTGGAGATCCTGGTAGAAGGCTTCGCCATGTTCTCAAGGGCCTTTCCTGAAGATAGCGTCACGACATAGTTTAGCACAGGTCGACACCGGCTGGGGAGACTCCACATCGTGGCTGGTGCCAAGCGTGCGGGAGGGATTCGCTGTGAAGATGACGTCGCTGGGGGAATTCGGCTTTATTGACCTGATCAGGGCCAGGGCAGGCGGCCCGCGCGGGCTTCTGTCGAAGGGCATCGGCGACGACGCGGCAGTCCTGGATATGCCGCCCGCTGGAAAGCAGCTCCTGTGGACCGTGGACATGCTTGTTGAGGGCGTGCATTTCGAGCTTTCGTACACCACGCCAAGGCTCCTGGGCAGGAAGTCCCTTTCGGTGAACCTGAGCGATATCGCTTCGATGGGTGGCGAGCCCGTGGCCTGCCTCATGTCCATAGGCCTGCCCGCAGACACGGATACCGCGTTTGCGACCGGTTTCGTCGAGGGTTTCCTCGAAGTTGCCCGTGAGCACGCTTGCCCTCTTGCCGGTGGTGATACAGTCGCCGCTCCGGGGGTGGTGATCGACGTGACCGTGCTGGGACTGGCTCCGGCGGGCAAGGCGTTTCTGCGGAGTGGAGCCCGGCCGGGCCAGCTCATACTCGTGACTGGAGCGCTCGGGGCCTCTGCCGCCGGGCTGGAGGCATTCCGGCGCGGCCTGGACTCGCAGGCAGTCTGGGCGCCGCTGGTGTGCGCTCATCTTGACCCGACTCCCCGGCTCGCCGAGGCGGCAGCGGCGAGGGAAGCCGGCGGCGTGGGTGCGATGATGGACATAAGTGACGGGCTCGCGAGTGAGGTGAACCATATCTGCCGTGAGTCCGGCGCTGGCGCTGTCATCTGGTCGGACAGCATCCCTATCTCAGCGGCTGCGCGGGAATTCTGTGCACAGGCCGGGCTTTACGCCCTGGATCTTGCGCTTCTGGGCGGAGAGGACTATGAGCTGGTGTTCACCGCGGGCGCTCAGGATGCGGCCTCCATCGGGGACGCGATCGAAACGCGGACCGGTACTCCGGTTACAGTGGTTGGGGAAATCGTGGACGCAGCGAGAGGGGTGAAGATCTCAGCCGGTGGCATCGAAAGCGCGCTCTTGCCACGAGCGTACGATCACTTCCGGACGAAGGCGCGCCTCCTGGCTCCCACAGCGCCTTTCGGGCAGAGCTCCTCACAGCAAAAGCAACTGATACATCTGTCGAGGTCCGCCCTGGGAAAGCCATCATAAATCGTGATGGCATGGGCGGGGCACTTCTGCAGGCAGGTCTGGCAGCCTGAGCAAGTGTTCCGGTCGAACACGGGCACAGGACGGACCATCTCTGCCGCTCTCTCCGCGAGCGTCCTGGGCAGGAAATAGCGGAACGGGTTGAACACGGAAACGTCTCGTGGCATCGCGAAATGGTGGGCGATTCCCTCAGCTGGCTCCCCGAGCAGCCGGATTGCTTTGATGGAAGACGGCGTAAGCCCTCTGTCGATAGCCGCCTTGATCGCGTAGACGGACTGCGCGCGTATCCCCGCGATGTGGGCAGCCACCAGGTCGAGCGCGAAAACGTCACCCGACGCAGCCAGAAGGCCTGTCTGGGTGAGGTCGCCGTGAGCCGGCCCGTGCCCTTCCATCGATGTGACCGCGTCAAGCACCGTTAGCCTTGGTTTCATCGCAAGCGCGATGTCCACCAGCAACTCACCGAACAGCTCTCGTTTGGGCATCTTGAAGTGGAACTCGGATTTTCTCATGCCTGGAACACACCCGAACAGGTTCTTGATGCCGGCGCTCAGGATCATGAAACCATGAGTCTTGAGCTTGGGCACGTTGATCATGCCGTCGCATTCAGCCATCACGCGCGCCACAGGGATTGTCTTCACGAACTTCCCGTCGGGATTGTTGACCGCAACCTCACTCAAGTCGAACCCGAGCGCAGCCCCAGTTGCCTCCGCCGCGGCTTCCATCCCGGTGATCCGGTAAAATGAGCTGAGCACTGGCACTTCCACCGGGCTCCCCGGGCTATCGGCGATCAGCGCTCGCGCGCCGGCATCGCCGACCCTTCGGGCGAGAGCCCGGATGACTGAAGGGTGGGTCGTAACGCCACGCGACGGAGGTGTGGGAGCAAGCAGGTTCGGCTTCAGCAGTATCGTCTCTCCGCGGCGGACGAACTGGTCTATGCCGCCGAGCAGCGAAAGGCACTCGTCGACCGCACGTTCGACTTCGCGTTCGTCATACGATTTGCAGCGGACCACTGAGACTGAGATCACTGCCAGCACATCCTTCGAGATATTCTGCCACGAAAGCGGCTTCCACGGCAACATTGATGATGCAGGGTTTATGCATAAGGGCGCCGAAAGGCAAGTGGCGAAGCACAATGCATCTGATGAAAGGAGTCCTGGTTTGTTGAACACTAAAAACCCACAACCCAGTCTGAATTCCGACCTGGCGCACGTCTGGCACCCGCTCACTCAACACAGCACGTTCGAGCAGAAGCCCCCTATGCTGGTGGTTTCGGCACAGGGCTCTCGGGTGACGGATGCTAGCGGTAAGGAGTACATCGATACGATGGCCGGCCTGTGGTGTGTCAACGCGGGCTACGGCCAGCAGGCGATTATCGACGCGGCGCACGAACAGATGAAGAATCTCGTGTACTACCCACATATCGCCGCGAACGAACCGGCTGCGGCCCTGTCTGCCGAAGTCAGCCGCCTCCTCGGGAACGGCCTCGACCGGATTTACTTCACCAACAGCGGTTCAGAGTCCAACGAGGCTGCCTTCAAGATCGCCCGGCAGTACGGCAGGCAGGCACACCCGAATGACAACCGCTACAAGATCATCGCGCGGCATCGTGCATATCACGGCACCACGATGGGAGCTCTGAGCGCGACCGGGCAATCCGAGCGCCGGTGGAAGTTCGAGCCGCTCGTCCCGGGTTTCCTGCATGCCGCGCCGGCGTACTGCTACCGCTGCGTTTTCGGCCAGAAATACCCGGGGTGCAACCTGGAGTGCGCCAAGCAGATCGAAGAGATCATCCTGTATGAGGGGCCTGAGACAGTTGCTGCAGTGATCGTTGAACCGATCGTCGGCGGCGGTGGAGTGCTCGTGCCGGTCCCCGAGTACCTGCCGGAACTCAGGGCCATAACCAAGCGCCATGATGTCCTGCTCATATCCGACGAAGTCATCTGCGGTTTCGGCCGTACAGGAAAGATGTTCGGCTTCCAGACATTCGGCATCAAGCCGGACATTGTGAGCATGGCGAAGGGTATTTCGAGCGCGTACCTGCCTCTCGGCGCCACAGCGACCACAGGCGAGATCTTCTCGAAGTTCCTGGGCAGGGTCGAAGATAGGGTCCAGCTCACTCAGGTCAACACCTACGGCGGGCACCCGGTGTCGTGCGCGGCAGGGTTGGCCAACATCAAGATCATAGAGGGTCTTGTCGAGAGGTCGGAAAGCTTCGGCAACGCGCTGCTCGCCGAGCTCAAGAAGCTTGAGAAGTACCCGAAGGTCGGTGAGGTCCGTGGCAAGGGCATGATCTATGGTATCGAGCTGGTCAATGACAAGAAGACCAAGGAACCCGTCTCCAACGCAGTCATGGCTCAGGTCACGGCGAAGGCGATGGAGAAGGGAGTCATGATCGGCAAGACGAGTATGATGACCTACCACCTGAACAACGTGATCTGGATGTCGCCTCCGCTCGTGCTGACCAGCAAAGAGGCCGAAAAGATCGTTTCTGTTCTCGACGAGATTTTCAAGGCGCTGTAGGACGCGCAACACCCAGGGGGTGATATAGTGGCGGATAAACGCAGATTGTCTTCGCAGGACCTGTACTCGCTGAAGTTCGTCGGCGACCCGCAGGTCTCGCCTTGCGGAAAATCCATCGTATTCACCTTGACCACCGTGGACAAGGAGAAGAACGGCTACAGGACGGGGCTGTGGCTGGTACCCGCCTGCGGTTCGACTCCTGCCCGGCAGCTGACCAACACCGAACCCGGTGAAAAGCTCGTGCGGGATTCTTCGCCGAGATGGAGCCCTGACGGCTCGAAGGTAGCGTTCCTCTCCAACAGGTCGGGCAAAGACCAGATCTGGATACTGCCCATGGACGGGGGAGAGGCGTACCGGCTCTCCGCCATGGAAGATGCTGCCTCGGAGATCGCCTGGTCTCCGGATGGGAAGAGCATCGCGTTCACATGCCACGAGCCGGCGAAGAAAGAGAACAGCAATAAAGATGTGCGGATGATCACTCGTCTCCGCTACAAGGCCAACGGTACCGGGTTCACCGACCCGCGGCCGAGGCACGTCTACTCGATCAGCCTCGAGACCAGGGCCGTAAACCAGCTCACGACGGGCGACTGGGAGGACGCGTCACCAGTATGCTCGCCCGACGGGACGAAGGTCGCGTTCGTATCGTGCCGCGAGCCTGACCGGGAACTCAGGTTCTACCCAGACGTGTGGGTGCTGGATGTCGCTTCGAGCAAGACCACCAAACTGACGAAGGGCCTTGGGCCATGCGCGAAGCCGGCCTGGTCGCCGTGCGGCACGAAGATTGCCTATTCGGGGCATACGCAGGGCGAGACCGGGGGCGCGAGCGACGACCTCTTTGTGGTCGGCCTTGACGGTTCCGAGCCGAAGAGCCTCGCTGCGGAATTCGACAGGTCCGTGTTCGACGGAGTGGGGTCGGATTCCAGGTACGACAAGGCCTCGCCTGGGCCCGTATGGTCTGGGTGCGGGGACGCCATCTACTTCCTCAGCACCGACGGCGGCGAGACGTCCGTCTATAAAGTCCTGTCATCCGGCGGGAAGGTGGAGAAAGTCGTCGGCAAGCAGGGCTTTGTGGTAACCAGTTTCGACGCCTGCGCGGGCAAGACTGGGGAGATGGTTTTCGCCTGCAACGGCGGCACACAGACGAACCCCGGTGACATCTATTGCGGCACGTCGCCGAAGCAGCTGACTTTCGTGAATGAAGACCTGTTCTCCAGCATCGATCTGAGCCTGCACGAGCGGTTCGTCTATACCGGCGACCAGGGCTGGCCCATTGAGGGCTGGATAATGAAGCCGGTAGGGTTCGAAGAGAGCAAGCGTTATCCAGTGATTGTCGAAATCCACGGTGGCCCGTCATCCACCGTGGGCGAGGGCTTCTTCTTCGAATACCAGCTCATGGCCGCCCGCGGGTATGGCGTGTTCTACATGAACTTCCGTGGCTCACGAGGTTACGGTGAGAAGTTCGCCAAGGGCATCATTGGAGACTGGGGCGGCGGTGAGTACCGCGACATCATGGCAGGTGTGGACCATATCGCCGCGCTGCCCTGGGTGGATCCTGGCCGGCTCTACGTGACCGGCGGCTCTTTCGGCGGGTACGAGACCAACTGGATCGTCGGCCACACCGAGAGGTTCCGGGCGGCGGTGACGCAGCGCAGCGTCTCGAACATGTACACCAAGTACGGCGTCAGCGATATCGGCTGGTTCGGGAACAAGGCAGGGATGGGCGGAGCGGACCTGTGGGACCAGGAAGACTTCATCATGTCGCGGTCGCCGATACGGTACGCTCCTCTCGTCAGGACACCCATTCTCATCGTCCACAGTGAAGAAGACCTGCGCTGCCCCATGGAGCAGGCCGAACAGTGGTTTGTGGCTCTAAAGCGCCTGGGCAAGACCGAAGTCGAGTTCGTGAGGTTTGCGGGTGAGAATCACGAGCTGTCGCGTTCCGGCAAGCCTCACAACAGGGCGGAGAGGCTCGAGAGAATCATCGGGTGGTTCGACAGGCATAACCCGTAGGAAGCGGCCACCCGGAACCGGCGAGTCCTCATGGGCGATAACCAGGGCGCGGGGCCTCGTTTGTGACAGGGCCCCGCGTTTCTGTTAGTCGCGCGCCGCGCTCGCCTTCCTGGTAGGTGTGCGTGCCGCGCCGAGAGTTGTTGGAGGTGCAGCCTTGACGGGCGTGATTCTTGCCGGCGGGTCGAGCGGTCGGATGAGCAGGCCTAAGCACTTGCTTGTGCTGGGCGGCCAGACTTTGCTCGAGCGGGCGGCGTCAAGGCTTGAACCCTTCGTCAGCAGAGTCGTGATTGCTGGGGGCGCCGAAGCAGCCGCGATCCGGGCAGCTCACAAGGAGACTGTAGACGACATCTTTGCCGGCGGAGGGCCGCTCGCGGGGATACACGCCGCGCTTGCCGCGACGGGCGACACCTGCGCGGTTGTCGGCTGCGACATGCCGTTTTTCTCGCCCGAGCTGCTGGCACGCATGGAGCGCGAGATGGGAGATGCGCTGGTGGCCGTGCCGCAGGTAGGGCCCTATTTCGAACCTCTCCACGCGGTCTTCAGGCCGGAATGCGCCCGGCACATCTGCGCGCTTTTCAACGATGGGGCGCGTGCCGGGATGGCCCCGCGTCCTGGGCGACAGGGCTACCCGCGCGTGACGGACCTTTTCTCAAGGGTCAAAGTGCAAGTGAGCGGGGAGGATGTGGTAAGGCAGTTCGGCGACCCGCACACTATCTTCTTCAACATCAACGACCCCGGGGACTATGAGGCGGCCCTGCGTGCGGTGGAACACCGCGCACGGTAGAGCACCGCGCGCAGTAGAGCACCGCAGGGGTCTGGTCGCGACGTGCACAGTCGACCGACTAAGGCCAACAGCACCAGGCCATCAATGGCGGCAGGTATCGCAAAGTAATACCGGACAATGCGCGATATGGGCTGGAGGATTCAAACTGGCCCACTGCCACCCGGAGAGCCATCTTGATTGGACCAGTCCGGATGGTATACTATTGCGGCGTTGGCGCTGCTTGGCAATCCCGCCCGCAAGCGGGCAGCGCGCCGGCACCATAACGCCTGTTCCAGGGAGCGCAGCACTCGATACTGCAGGAGTGGCAGCCGGTTTTGTTGTAAAGTTGACCTATTACGAGGACCGGAGGTCTTGCCATGCCCGACGGGAGCGGACGTGAGCGGATATTCTCGCTCGAGTTTTCCGTTGAGGGCATGGACTTCGCAGCTGCCGGCGATGTGGCGGGGAACCTGAAACGCGCTCTGCAGCAGATAGGGCTCGATCCCGTGACCGTGCGGAAAGCCTGCATCGTGGTGTATGAGGCAGAGACGAACATAGTGATTCATGCCTATCGGGGCAAGATCACCGTGGAAGTCAGCACTAAAGGCATATCGATCATCGCGGACGATGAAGGCCCAGGTATTGCGGACGTCAAGCTTGCGATGCAGGAGGGTTACTCAACAGCGCCGCAGCACGTCAGGGAAATGGGCTTCGGCGCCGGCATGGGGTTGCCCAACATACAACGTTCAGCAGATGAACTTGACATCCAGACCAGAGTGGGGATCGGGACGAAAGTCCAGGCGTTTATCAGGATAAGAGGTCCAGAGAGCGGTGGTGGCTCGTGAGCCAGTACTTCCATTCAGTCACGCTGGACAAATCGCTATGCAAAGGCTGCACTAACTGCATCAAGCGCTGCCCGACCGAGGCCATCCGCGTCACCGGCGGCAAGTCGCATATCATCGAAGAGCGCTGTATTGACTGCGGCGAGTGCATCAGGACGTGCGCAAATCACGCAAAGAGCGCGCTCGTGGACGGGTTTGACAGACTATCTGAGTTCGACTACCGCATAGCGCTCCCGCCTCCGGCTTTCTTCGGCCTGTGGAAGCCGCAAAGCGAAATCCCTGTCGCGTGCGCCCGGCTGTTGAGCCTTGGCTTCGACGAAGTTTTCGAGGTGGCCGTGGCCGCTGACGTTGTTGCGCAGGCGACGAGGTTGCTCGTCAAGGATAGAAACCGTCCGAAGCCGTATATATCATCTGCTTGCCCGGCTGTCATCAGGCTGATGCAGGTGAGGTTCCCGTCCCTCTTGCCGAATCTCATCCCGCTCGAGGCTCCAATCGAGATCGCGGCCACGCTTGCAAAAGAAGAAGCCCTGGCACGGACCGGCATGCCGGCGGATCGTATCGGCGCGTTCTTCCTGTCACCATGCCCGGCGAAGGTAACTGCTATCAAACAGCCGGTGGGCCGCATGCGCTCCAACATCGACGCCGCGCTGTCGATATCTGAAGTCTACGGCGCGATTGCCCGGATGCCCGCAAGCAAGGCGAAGCCCGTCACCATCCGTGGCACTCCCTCTGGGATAGGTTGGGGCGGGGCGGGCGGTGAGGCGGATGCGACCGGCATAAAGGCCGCGGTGTCCGTCGCCGGCATACACAGCGTGATACAGGTGCTTGACGAGATTGAACGGGGCAGGATACATGACATCCAGTACATTGAGGCACAGGCGTGCGTGGGTGGTTGCCTTGGCGGCTGCCTGGTTTCGCAAAACCCGTTCATATCGAAAGTGCGGCTTGTGGCAGCTGCCGAGACATACGGCGCCAGGCAGCCGGCTGTGCCGCCCATCGAAGTCGGGAGGCTCCTGAGAAGCAGCAAGCTGAGCTTCGATCATCCCATAGAACCCAGGCCCGTTATGAAGTTGGACCCGGACCTGGCGAGAGCTCTGGTCATGATGAGGGACCTCGAAAAGACGCTCGAAACTCTGCCGGGGCTGGACTGCGGCGCGTGTGGCTCTCCGAGCTGCCGCGCTCTCGCGGAAGACATAGTGCGCGGGAACGCTCTGAAGACGGACTGCATATTCCTGCTGCGCGAGAGAGTACGGGAACTCGCGGAGGAAATGGTGGATCTGGCGAGAAAAGTGCCGCCGTCGATGGGCCAGCAAGCAGCCGGGCCCTCGGGCAGTGCTGAGGTGGGAAAGCGGGCGCAAGATGAGACCGGAGGTGGTGGCCGAGATGACAGTCGCTGAGGTGGCATCCGCCCTGGAATTGAAAGTCTTCACCGGCGAGGTTGCCCTCACAAACAATGTTGCGTGCGGTTATGCTGGGGACCTTCTGAGTGACGTTATGTCACACTGCAAGGATGGATCAGCATGGCTGACGATCCAAACGCACCAGAACATAATCGCAGTCGCTGTTCTAACAGGCGTATCTGCTGTTATAATCTGCGGGGGGCGCGTTCCCGAAACGGACACCCTGGCACGCGCTCAAAGGGAAAACATCCCTGTGCTGGGATCGGATAAATGCCTCTACGAGACGGTAGGAAAAGTTTATAATCTACTAGTGTAATGCCGTACTTTCTTTGCGATTTGCACATCCATACGGCGCTGTCGGCATGCGCGTCCGATGAGATGACGCCTCGCAGGATAGTGCAGCGCTGTAAAGCAGCCGGTCTCGACGTAATCGCAGTTTGTGATCACAATACGACTTTAAACGCACCAAGCGTAATCAAAGCAGCAGAGAGAACCGGGCTTTTTGTTTTGCCCGGAATCGAGACCCAGAGTAGTGAAGAAGTTCACATCATCGCGGTGTTCCCTGGTGTGGATGTTTCTCTGGAGTTTGAGCGAAAGGTTATCCGGCCGGCGTTGCCGCCGGTCCCAAACCGTCCAGAAGTATTCGGGCGCCAGTTGTTGCTGGATGACGAAGACCGGGTGACCGGCGAAGAGCATACACTACTGCTTAACTCGCTGGACCTCAGCGCGGCGGACATCGTAAATGCCGCGCGGAGCTACGGTGCGGTGACCATAGCAGCTCATGCATCAAGGCCGGCGCACGGGTACCTGTACACGCTGGGCATGCTGGCGGAACCGCATCCGGATTGCTTTGAGTTCAGGAACAAATCGGACGCGCTATCCGCTATTAAATACTGGAATCTTGAAGGAAAAGGGTGCATCGTGATTTCTTCCGATGCCCATTCACTGGATGGAATAGTGCCGGGGAGGACAGCTCTCCAGCTCGAATCCCTGGAATTCAACGAAATTGCTCTGGCGCTGCGTTGCCGGGCGCCACAGGTGGTGGTGCTTGAGGATACGCGCTAAGAGTTGCTGCTGAATTCCTGTAAGGCATCAGAAGCGTACTGTTGGGCCCGCCCCAGGGGCGGGTGCAGAAGGGAGGAGTCTTCACCGTTATGGTGACGGCTACTGGCAATCGTGAAGAAATGCTCAAACAGGTCGACGACCTGATCGGGCAGTACAGGGGGCAGCCGTCGGCGCTGATCCAGGTGCTGCACAAGGTCCAGGTGCTGTTCGGTTACCTGCCCGCAGATGTGCAGATGAAAGTCGCCAACGGGCTCGGTGTGCCGCTTGCCGAGGTGCATGGCGTGGCAACGTTCTACGCGTTCTTCTCGCTCTACCCGAAGGGCGAGCATACGGTATCGATCTGCAAGGGCACTGCCTGCTATGTGCGTGGTTCGGCGAGAGTGCTCGAGCGTCTTGAGAAGGAGCTCGGCATAAAAGCGGGCCAGACGACGCCTGACGGGAAGTTCAGCCTGCAGGTTGTGCGGTGCCTTGGCGCGTGCGGGCTCGGACCGGTGCTCACAGTGGACGAAAACGTCCACGCCAGGCTCAAGACCGACAAGGTGCCCGAGATCTTGCGGAAATACGCGTAGGTGCAGGTGGTATGGTTGAACTCTCGCTACACGTGCTCGACCTGATAGAGAACTCGACGGCGGCAGGAGCGACGACCGTGCGGGTTTCCGTTCGCGAAAACCCAGGAGAGAACGCCATCCACCTCACCATCGAGGACGATGGCAGGGGCATAGATCCGGAGCTGCTTGCGAGGGTCACCGATCCGTTTGTGACGACTCGCACGACAAGGAAGGTCGGCCTTGGGATTCCGCTCATGAAGCAGGTCGCTGAAGCATGTGGCGGCGAGTTGAGCGTGAGTTCGGAGAAAGGGAAGGGCACGACAGTCGTCGCGCGCTTCCGCCGGGATCATATAGATAGACCCCCGCTTGGGGACATGGCCGCAACGATCGCGATCGCCATGGCTACGAATCCCGGGACTCGTTTTGTGTACCGCCATGAGGGCGCGGGAGGGGTGTTCGAGTTCGACTCGTTCGAGGTTGCCAGGGCTCTGGGGGATGTTCCGGTAACCGACCCTGCCGCATTCCAGTGGACAAAGCAATATCTGAGAGAGAGGATCGAGCGAGCCCAAGGGAGTGAACGTGTTTGAAATCCCTGGAAGATCTTGAGAGAATTCGCCAGGAGGCGCGGGAACGGCTCCGAGTGCGTGAGGGAAGCCAGGACGTGCGCGTGGTGGTCGGCATGGGAACCTGCGGCATCGCGGCAGGAGCGCGCGAGATTACATCCACGTTTCTCGAAGAGCTTGCCCGGCGCAGCCTCAGAAACGTGACAGTTACGCAGACCGGGTGCGCGGGCCTGTGCGAGTACGAACCGCTTGTAGATGTGTACTTGCCCGGTCAGGCGAAGGTGACGTACACGTACGTCACACCCGAGAAGGCGAGGCAGATAGTAGCGCAGCACATCGTCAACGGCCGGCCCGTCGCGGAATGGACGCTGGCCCGTTAGCATGGGCGAAGGAGGCCAACAAGATGGATTCTTATCGTTCGCACGTCCTGGTCTGTGCAGGCGCCGGCTGTGTGTCGTCGGGATGCAAAGCTGTAGAGCAGGCGCTCATCGACGCGATTAACAAAAACCACCTGGACAAAGAAGTGCGTGTTGTGGAGACCGGGTGCATGGGCCCCTGCGATATGGGACCTGTGATAGTCATTTACCCAGAAGGCGTGTTCTACCGGAAACTCAAGCCGGAGGACGCGAAAGAGATCGTTGAGACGCACCTCCTCAAGGGGCGCGTCGTCCAGCGTCTCCTCTATGAGTCGCCGGAGACCGGCGCGAAAGTGCCCGAGCTGGCCGAGATAGACTTCTTCGGCAGGCAGACGCGTGTGGCGCTACGGAACACAGGCGTCATCGACCCGGAAGTCATCGAGGAGTACATCGCCAGGGACGGCTACATGGCGCTCGCGAAGGTGCTCAGCAAGATGACCCCGGCGCAGGTCATCGAGGAAGTCAAGAAATCCGGGCTCAGGGGCCGCGGCGGTGCAGGATTCCCGACCGGGCTGAAGTGGGAGCTGACAGCTAAACAGCCTGCTACGCCCAAGTACGTGGTGTGCAACGCCGACGAAGGTGACCCGGGCGCGTTCATGGACAGGTCCGTGCTTGAGGGCGACCCGCACAGCGTCATCGAGGCAATGGCCGTCGCGGGTTACGCGATAGGTGGCGCGAAGCAGGGTTACATCTACGTCCGGGCCGAGTACCCCCTGGCGGTCGAGCGGCTCGGCATAGCGCTGGAGCAGGCGCGGCAGTACGGCGTCCTTGGCAAGAACATACTGGGCGCGGGCTTCGACTTCGATATCGAGATCAGGGTTGGGGCTGGCGCGTTTGTCTGCGGTGAAGAGACCGCGCTATTCGCGTCGATCGAAGGACGCCGCGGCGAACCCAGGCCGAAGCCCCCGTTCCCGGCGGAAGCCGGGCTCTGGGGCAAGCCAACCCTGAACAATAACGTCGAGACATACGCCAACATCGCGCCCATCATCATCAAGGGCGGCGAGTGGTTTGCGGCGATGGGCAGCGGCAAGAGCCGGGGCACGAAAGTGTTCGCGCTCGCGGGCAAGGTGCGTAACACTGGGCTTGCCGAGGTGCCGATGGGCACCTCGCTCGGCCAGATCGTGTTCGACATCGGCGGCGGGATTCCGAACGGCAAGAAGTTCAAGGCCGCTCAGACAGGCGGGCCATCCGGCGGCTGCATCCCGCCCCAGTTCCTGAACACGCCGATCGAGTATGAGACTCTGACCCAGATCGGGGCGATCATGGGTTCAGGCGGCCTCATCGTCATGGATGAGGACACCTGTATGGTTGATCTGGCCAAGTTCTTCATCGAGTTCTGCCAGGATGAATCCTGCGGAAAGTGCGCCCCGTGCCGAATCGGCACCAAGCGCATGCTTGAGATCCTGCAGAGGATCACGGAAGGCAAAGGCAAGGAAGGCGATGTCGAGAGACTGATTGAGCTCTCGAACCAGATCAAGAACTCGGCGCTTTGCGGTCTCGGCCAGACGGCCCCGAACCCCGTGCTCAGCACGATCAGGTATTTCCGGGACGAGTACGACGCCCACATCAGGGACAAGAAGTGCCCCGCGTCCGTGTGCGCGGCGCTCTTCGATTCGCCGTGCCAGAACACGTGCCCGGCAGGCGTGGACGCGCCCATATACATCGACCACATCAAGAACAGGCGCTTCGGCGAGGCCTACCTTGAGGTATTGCGCAATAACCCGTTCCCGGTGGTGTGCGGCCGCGTGTGCGACCACCCTTGCGAGGCCAAGTGCCGCAGGGGCCAGCTCGACCAGGCTGTCGCCATCCGCGCGCTCAAGAGATACGCCTCCGACTGGGCCATGAACAGCCGCGACAGGCTGCCCGCGCAGTCGGTCAAGCCGCAGCGCGGAACCAGAGTCGCGGTGATAGGCGCAGGTCCGGCGGGGCTTTCCGCAGCGTTCTACCTGCAGAAGGCGGGCCACGAGGTGACGGTGTTCGAGGCGCTGCCGGTAGCAGGCGGCATGATGGCGGTGGGCATCCCCGAGTACAGGCTGCCCAAGGACACACTTGCGCAGGAGATCGAGCTCATCAAGGCGCTCGGCGTGAAGATAAATCTCAACACGCGCATCGGCAAGGACATCTCCATGGAGGAGATAAGGAAGCAGTTCAATGCGGTCTACGTGGCGATAGGCTCTCACGGCAACCAGAAGCTCGGTGTCGAGGGAGAGGACCTTGACGGCGTGATCCCGGGCGTGACGTTCCTGCGCGACGTGGCACTGGGCAAGCCGCAGCACTTTGAAGGCAAGAAGGTCGTGGTTGTGGGCGGCGGCAATGTGGCCATAGACGCGGCCAGGACCTCGAAGAGGCTCGGTGCGAAGAGCGTGACCGTGGTGTACAGGCGCCGCCAGGAAGACATGCCCGCCATGGTTGAGGAAGTCGAAGAGGCCGAGAAGGAAGGCGTCGGTATCGCCTGCCTTGAGAACCCGTCGAAGATACTCGGCAGGAACGGCAAGGTGACGGGCATCGAGCTTGTGAGCCAGTCGCTCGGCGACTTCGACACAAGCGCAAGGCGCAGGCCGGTTCCCGTATCCGGCTCGGAGCACGTGCTCGAGGCGGACGTGGTGATACCCGCGATTGGCCAGGTTACCGAGAGCGAGGTTTTCCTGGATTCGGGCATCGAAGCAAAGAGGGGCAACATCGTCGCGGACGCCAAGACCAGCGCCACACAGGTGGCGGGGGTATTCGCGGGAGGCGACTGCGTGACCGGGCCCTACAGCGTGATCGGCGCGATCGCGCAGGGCAAGCAGGCCGCATCCGCGATAGACAAGTACCTCGGCGGCACGGGCGATGTGGTAGAGCGCTTCACGGGCGTGCGCAAGATCTCGGGCGAGCTCATAGAGGAAGAGCGGCCGAGGATCGACCCCGCGATGCTGCCCGTTGGCGAAAGGGCGAGCTTCCGCGAGGTGGAGCTTGCGATGACCGAAGAGCAGGCGATAGCTGAGGCGTGCCGGTGCCTGCGCTGCGACGTCAAAGAGTAGGTCCTGGGAGGCGCATACAATGAGTCTGGTTACACTGACCATAAACGACCAGAAGGTCCAGGTTGAGCAGGGGACGACGGTCCTTGACGCCGCAAAGAAGATCGGCATCGAGATCCCGACCCTGTGCTACCTTGAGGACATAAACGCCATCGGCGCGTGCCGGATATGTGTGGTTGAGGTCAAAGGCGCCAAGGCGCTCCAGGCTTCGTGCGTGTTGCCGGCAACGGAGGGCATGGTCGTCTCCACGAACACGCCGGCCGTCCGCGAGTCGCGGCGTACGACGCTCGACCTGATCCTGTCCAACCACCCGATGGAATGCCTTACGTGCATCAGAAACCGGAACTGCGAACTGCAGGAACTTGCCGAGAAATTCGGCATCCGCGAAGTGAAGTACGAGGGCGCCCACTCTTACAGCGACCCAGACATGTCGTCGCCGTCGCTGAAGAGGGACCCGCAGAAGTGCATTCTCTGCCGCAGGTGCGTCGCGGTGTGCGAGAAGGTCCAGACTGTGAGCGCGATAGGGCCGCAGAACAGGGGCTTCAACACTGTCATCGCCCCGGGGCTCGGCGCCTCTATGCTGGATTCCGATTGCGTGACTTGTGGGCAGTGCACGCTGGTGTGCCCGACGGGCGCGCTCTACGAAGGCGATGAGATAGACCAGGTGTGGGCGGCGCTGTCCGACCCGCAGAAGCACGTCGTGGTGCAGACAGCCCCCGCGACCAGGGTCTCCATCGGTGAACCGTTCGGCTATGAGCCGGGGACTGTATCGACGGGCAAACTCGTGGCTGCGCTCAGGCGGCTTGGGTTCGACAAGGTGTTCGACACGAACTTCACTGCCGACCTGACCGTCATGGAAGAGGGCTACGAGTTCATAGACAGGGTCAAGAACAATGGAGTGCTCCCGCTGATATCGTCCTGCAGTCCAGGATGGATCAAGTTCATCGAGCACTTCTACCCGCAACTTCTGCCGAACCTGTCGTCGTGCAAGTCGCCGCAGCAGATGTTCGGCGCTGTGGTGAAGACGTACTACGCGCAGAAGGCAGGCATCGATCCGAAGAACATCGTGTGCGTCTCGTTGATGCCCTGCACCGCTAAGAAGTTCGAGGCAAGGCGTCCCGAGATGCGCGCGAGCGGCTACCAGGATGTCGATAACGTCCTTACTGTGCGCGAACTTGCCCGGATGATCAAGCAGGCCGGCATTGACTTCGCGTCGCTGCCGGAAGAGGACTACGATGACCCGCTCGGGGTGTCCACTGGGGCCGCGGTCATATTCGGCGTCACCGGCGGCGTGATGGAGGCGGCTCTTCGCACAGCGTACGAGGTCCTGACCGGAGAGACCCTAAAGCGAGTCGAGTTTGACGCGGTCCGTGGCATGGAGGGCGTCAAGGAAGCCACGATAGATGTGGGCGGTCTGAAAGTGCGAGTCGCTGTCGCAAACTCATTGGGCTGCGCGAGACGGGTGCTTGACGCCGTCATCTCCGGCCAGAAGCAGTATGAGTTCATCGAGATCATGGGCTGCCCCTCTGGCTGCATCGGCGGAGGCGGACAACCGATACCGACGAATCTTGAGATCAGGGGAAAGCGCATGGCCGGTATCTACAGCGCTGACGAGCGATCGGCCATCAGGAAGTCGCACGAGAACCCGGCGATCAAGAAGCTCTACGAGGAGTTCCTCGAGCACCCGCTCAGCCACAAGTCACACGAGCTTCTGCACACGCACTACGTGGCCCGTGGCAGGTATCCTGGTTTCAAGAAGTAGCTGGAGGCCCCCGCACGCGGGGGCCTTTCCTTCTTTGGCAGCCCGTCGCGTGTCGCGAGTGTACAAACTACCGAGTTCGCCCGACATGGGATTCGGCACAATCCGTCCTCCGCCAGGACAGACTGCCCGGCGATCGGCCGCTTCATGGGCGACTTCCTGGACTACCGTGTTGGCGCAAGACCTGCCTTCTGGCAGTCCACTTTTCGTGAAAACCGGTTGCGTAGCAGCCTCACGCTTTGAGACTGTCTGAGGCCCCCGGCGACTGGGCCCAGCATCATGAGTGACAGCTGGAGAAATGTCTTGCCAGGTGACTTGACAGAATCACTTGCCTCGGTTACATCTAAAGAGGTCTCGACGCCCGGCATGATCTTGGCAACGGACTTGCACCAGATTCTCCAGGGAGACCGGCACGCCCGGGCGGTATCGAGAATGCCACGTATTCCTGGGCTGGTGTGCGCGATTGTCCATCTGTATCAGTGCTGACGGCATAAGGGTCGGCGTTTACGCGGAAGATTGGCGAGCTGCGATACGGCTCGCCGGGGGCCTCCTGGTGAACCAGGGTTCCGTCAGCCCGGCATATGTACACGCGATGGAGCAAATCATCGACGAAGCTGGACCATATTGCGTTGTGGCGCCCGGCCTGGCATTGCCCCACGCGCGGCCCGGCTCCTGGGTGTCGAGATCCTCGATAGGCGTGCTCGTCCTCGTTTCCCCTGTCAGGTTCGGCCTCACGCGGAATGATCCGGTGGATGTCATCGTGCCGTTCGCTGCAACTGACTGCTGGTCGCATTTCGGCACTCTCACTGAGCTCGCGCGTCTGTTTGTGACCCCGGCCAGTCTCGTGGCGATACGGCAAGCCAGGTCTGCTGCAGAAATCGCCCTGCTGTTCAACACTCAACACCTCGTTGACGAGATTGCTGCATGGTAGCCGTCGTCCGGCAGGACGGCGCGAGTGGTATGAACCAGGGGGAGATGCGGCCTGGCCCGGGCGGGTTCTGCCCAGCATTCCGGATCGCCGTCGTGTGTGTTTGCGGGTATGTGAGCGGGATCATACTCAAGCGCGGGATTGAAACAGTCGCCCGAGAGCAGGATGCGCTGTTCATCACTGTGGAAGCCCGCGATTTTCGCGGGCCAACCGCGCCGCCCGGTGATGCGACCTACGATGCCGTGTTTTGCATGAGCGGGCTCAAGTCTCGGGTGGCCGCATCATTCCCGCCCGAAAGGATTTTGGAAGTCACAAACATCTTCGATCTGCAAGAGCTGCGCACGCTTCTCGATCAGGCTCTGGCACGATGCTCCCACTCTGGGTCGAGCTCCGCTTGATTTCCACCGTGCGTTCTGGCTATAATGCAGAATGCACGGCAATCAGGGGAGCAGATGGATTCTGGTGTTTCCCGCGGTCTTCAAAGCCGTTGACGGGTGCAGGCAATGTGCCCGTGGTGGGTTCGATTCCCACATGCTCCCGCCATAAAAAACGCCGCCCCGCGAAGCCGCGGGGCTTTCGTTTTCCGGGTATCTGCCCGTTTGCCAGCGTGGCTGCATGTCGCTCCCACTCCCGGACCTGGCTACACTTGCCGCATTTCCTCGCCGCAGCACGTTTTCCTTACTGGTGACGTACTGCCGCATGTTCTGCATGCGTAGGAGCCCTTCTGCGCCATCGGGACCCCACAACAGAAATCCGGAAGCTCTGAAGTCTTCCCGCACTTCGGGCACTCGTATCTTGCCAACAGATCACCTCCAAGAGATCGTTGCTAGTTTTCCCAGGACGCCCCACATTAGCCACTGCCGGGAGGTTGGCGGCGTGCACTATCGAAACCAGAAGAGGCGTAGGCACAGTGGTCGGAGTAGTTCGTACAGTGTGTACCGGCGTGACAACCAGATATGCTGTGGTTCGTTCAAACGCGTGTTCGGGTTATTCACAGGCTGTTTGTAACCTGTGGATAAAGTGCTGGTAGTGGGATTGCGGAGGGGAATATTCATGCATGGGATGGGAGACGTTTGCGCATGAAAGTGGTTCTAGCACCCAATTCGTTCAAGGGTAGCCTTGATGCCGTGGGTGTGGCGGCGGCGATGAAACGCGGCATTCTCACGGTCGCGGCGGATGTTGTGGTAGTCGAAGCGCCCATGGCGGATGGCGGAGAGGGGACCGTCACAGCCGTCACCCGCGCAACGGGCGGCACGATGCGCAGCGTGTGGGTCACCGGGCCCCTCGGGAAGCCGGTACAGGCATACTACGGGATCACAGACGGTGGGCGCACTGCGGTGATGGAGATGGCGGCTGCCGCAGGCCTGCCGCTGGTACCTGATGATTTGCGCGACCCACTCGTAACCACGACCCGGGGCGTCGGTGAGATGATCGTCGATGCAGCCAGGCAGGGTATCAGGCGCATCGTGATAGGAATCGGAGGCAGCGCGACGAACGACGGCGGAGCCGGCATGGCTCAAGCGCTCGGTGCTACCCTGCTGGACGCAGACGGCAGGCCGCTTGGCCCGGGTGGCGAAGAGCTGTCAAGGCTCGCCCACGTGTCCCTGGACTCGATGCTGCCGGAGGTCAGGGGGCTTGAGGTTCAGGTGGCCTGCGATGTGGATAACCCGCTCTATGGGCCCAGGGGAGCATCTGCGGTATACGGTCCGCAGAAGGGGGCAACGCCGCACAAAGTGGAGATCCTGGACAAAGCGCTCAGGCGTTTCGCCGAAGTCATCGAGCGTGACCTGGGTATGGACGTCGCGGCCGTGCCGGGGGCCGGGGCTGCGGGAGGGCTTGGGGCCGGGCTTATGATTTTCCTCGGCGCCAGGCTTGTTTCGGGAACGGAACTGGTCAGTGACGTGGTGCGGCTGGCCGGTATGGTCAAGGGCGCTGCGCTGGTCATCACTGGAGAAGGCAAGATGGACCGCCAGACTCTGATGGGAAAGGTGCCGCAGGGTGTCGCGAGGATTGCCCGGAGTTACGGCGTGCCGGTCATCGCCATCGTGGGTTCCTACACGGGCCCTCTCGAGGACATCCATGCTGCGGGGATCGATGCGGTGTTCACGGCTTTGCCGGGCCCGGTCTCGCTCCAGCAGGCGATGGGTCGGGCTGCGGAGAACATAGAAGCAGCCACCGCGGAAGCGTTCCGCTTGTTTTGCACGGCCGCAGAGGGGAAGAGAGGGATGGTTGAGTGATTCGAGAGCATTCGGCAGGTGGGTTAGCCTACCGCAAGACAGACAGCGGTACTGACGTGCTTCTCATACGCGATAGGTTCGGTCGGTGGACCCTACCGAAAGGCATCATCGAACCGGGCGAGGACGCGGAACAGGCTGCGCTGCGCGAGATACAGGAGGAGACGGGTGTCAGCGGCGTCATCGAAAGCGTGATCGGCAGCACGACCTACTGGTACACGAACGTTGAAGGGGAGCGCGTTCACAAGGTCGTCGACTACTTCCTGGTCGAGGCCACGTCTTCCGAACTCCATCCCGCCGCGTCCGAGATCGAAGAAGCCTCGTGGGTGGAGATTGGCCGGGTGATGGATATGGAGCATTACGCGAATAACAAGAGGCTCGTGGAAGGCGCGCTTGCCTTGCTGAGAAGCCGGAAATGATCCCGGCCTCAAAATGCAGAGACCGTTGCGGAATCTGGAAGGAATTGTAAAGGGCGCGTCGAATACCAGTTTAGGGGCGCTGGCAAGGAGGCGCTCCGTTTCATTTGAGACGCGTAGTTCTTGTCATGCTTTTCATTGCCTGCCTGCTGGCGGTGTTGCGTCTCTGCGGCATCTTTCCCAGGCAGACAAGGATAGGCCAGTTCGCCCTCGTCTATGCGTATGAGGCGAACACCCATGCACAGCCGGATGCCGTAGACAGGTCCGGCACTGGCCCGCTGATCCCCACAGATCCCAGCGTGGACAGCCGGCAGAGGCCGGTCCAGTTTGACGGCGACCGCCTGTACGTTGCCCGCGGGGTGCTCCCCTGGGCCGCAACCCAACTCTGTGTCATCTCCGAGACTTCTTTCGCCGGAATCACCTCCCACCAGGGGTTGGTCCAGACAGTCCGCACGGCTGTGAAAGGCCGCGTGGGCGGAGGGCCTGCTGCAAGCCTGTTCGATCACGCTTACACCATATCCGTGGTGGACCCGGGCGGCTCTGTGAGGGTTGCCCTCGGAGACCTGGCGAAGGTCCTGTCGCCGGGCGAAACGTGGAGCGTGGTTGCGCGGTCGCAGGATGGCGTCATCGTCCTTGCCGAGGAGACAAGCGAGAACGCAGCCATGCTTGAAGACCTCGTCGTGAATGGCGCCCAGGCGTCGCGAGTGACTTTCTGCAGTTATGGCGTCTTTAACGCAAGCGCAGTGGGGAGGCCGGGACGGTGAACCCTGCGAGAAGAATGCTGGCGTCGGTCTTACTCCTCGGGTTGCTCGTGGCGCCGTTCGCCGGCGCGCGCAATGCCTTCGCCAGAGGGCTGGGACCTGCCAAATCCACGCCACCCAGGCCTGTGATACTCGTCCACGGCCTTGGTGGCAGTAAGGAAAAGAGTTTTGGGTGGCAGAAGCCCCGCTCCTTCTACCAGTGGATGCTGGACGCAGGTTACGAAGAAGGCAGGACCCTCTTTGCGTTCGACTACTCGTCCAGGTCCAGCGGGGACTACGTCGAGATCGCCAGAGACCTGGGCGCCTTCGTGCAACAAGTCGTACGGCTGACAGGCTGCTCTTCTGTTGACATCATCTCGCACAGCATGGGCGCGCTGGTTTCCAGGAAATGTCTCACATCGCAAGAGGCCGCAGGTGGTTCGCTGGGCAGCGTGGAGAACCTCGTCATGATCTCCCCGCCGAACCACGGCTCATTCGCCGCCTCGGCGGCGGCTGTCGAGCGACAGGTGCTCTACCATGAGTCTGTTCTCTCCGGAGTGAGCGGCGAGGCACCGGAAGGCAGGCAGGGATTTGTTGCCGCCCGTGCCTGCGATACCTATGAGCCCCTGTACGCCGAGTTTGCCCGGCAGAGGATGTGGGGGCCTGCGCAGCTTCACACGAGCGCGGAGACTTTCGAAGAGTGGATCGCCCGCACAAAGCCGGATGTCTGCTCAAGGCTTCTTGGAGGCGACGGGGCGGGCGAAGATCAGGGCAGCATGCCAGAGGCCAGATCGGGTGACTTGGCCGGTGGAATGGCTGATGCATCGCCCGAGGAAGGGCTCACCAGTTGCTACTATGAATACGTTGCGCTCAACGTCGGTAGGAACAACTACCTGAGGAGAAAGGAGTCGCCATCCTCCCTGATAAGGCTCGTTGCGGGTGTTCCGAAGGAGACAAAAGGCCTGCCTCTCGCTCTGATCAGAGATGCGCTGCTAAGGGCAGTGGACCCACTCATCAAGAAAGCGCTGACGTGGGTGAAAAGCCTGCTCCTAAAGACTTCGGGCCGCGTGTTCGGCATCGACGTGGAGGAGCCCGCAATACTCCGAATGGTGGAAGAGCGCCTCAAATTCCCCTCCGGGCGCTCCGAAGGGCGCGTGCTCTATGATGCCTTGCCCGCCAACTGGTATCTTGCGGACCTGAACGAGAGCCTGGAGGGCAGAAGGTCGGTGCCTTCGCCTGGCGGGAACGGTCCGAGGTATCTCATCTATGGCGCCAAGGCACCGAACCTGGCCGGCGTCATCTGGAGAACCGTTGACGCCAACGACATGGCCGTCGAGCTCGAGTCTTCATACATAAGGCCCATGCCAGACGACGTGTACAGCGTCTCGAGCGGACTCTCGCTATTCCACGGTGCGCTTTTGTCGCAGCAGAGACTGGTGCCGGAGATCACTGCCCTGCTGGGCGGTAGGCAACCGGACGTGGAGCTCAAGCCGGAATGGCGGGAGGGTCCCCGGATGTTCTCGTGGTCGAGTTCGGGCAAGTTGCGGATCTCCGACTGGTTGCCCAGGTACATTCGGGTGTCGTCTGAGAAGGCCGGCGGCCCGTGCGACCTCAACGTGCTGCTGAGCGGTAGCGGCAAGCGCTTCGCCTGGGTCGACGTCGAGATGGCGAGCGGCGAAAGCAGGAGGCAGTTCCTTGAGGGGGCCGGTGAGTTCGCCATAACCGGTTTCGGCGCCGGAGTGCTTGCGGTCTCCATCGGGCTCCGGCTTGAGGAAGGCGAAGGCACTCACCTCAGGGAGGGGAACGGGACCATAGACTACACGGTCAAGGTGACGGAACTCGGCAGTGCCACCACGAATCTGCTCGACCTCGGGCACCAGCCTGTGCCGGTTATCCCCAGTACGCCGGACACGGTATGGCCATCGCGAGTAGTGACAAACCGGCGCGCGCAGGGACCCGGTGGCGCGGCAGCCCCCTTCTGGGAGTGGGAATCCGGCGATGGCGACGTTCGACGCGAGCCAGCTGAGGTGGAGCGCACATTTGCCGAGGCAGGGCGCCACAGCATAACCGCGACACTGAAAGACGCAGGCGGGCTCATTGTTGAGAGGCACGAATGGGACGTCGAGACATCCGAGCCGGGCGAGACTGTTGCGCTCGACGGAGGCGCCGGTTCCGGGTCGCGTCCCGTCATCCGGATCATCGCCCCGAAGAAGTGGATAACGGGCAAGCCGGCGACCATCGAGGTGGTGGTGGTGCCGCGTGATGACGCGGCCATTGAGGTTGTCTCGATCGAGCCGGGACGGCAGTTCGAGGTGACATGGAACAAGCCCGGCCGGTTTCCCGTGAGGGTGACTGTCAAGGTCAGGTCGCTCGTAGGCACAGGGAGCCCCTTAGGATGGCGAACGGACACTTACGTCGAGTCTGTTGTTGTCGACGTGCTCGCTCCTGGCTCCACGGGCTGACCGTTCCGGCTTACGTGCTGCGCCACCCGTCATGGTTGTGATAGGGCCTGGCGTGACCGCAAGCCCGCCGCCGGGCGGCACGGAACTGGGGCAATACTACTGCTGGAGACAGAGGACTGGTAGAGGTTCCAGTGGAAAATACCAGGAGCACCCGCGACATCTGGAGGGACCATGATCAAGCGACTTTTCTCCTGGCTCTGGCATGTTCCGGATGACAGACGGCTTGTGGCGCTGCTTATCTGGGTTGACCTGCTGGGAGCCATCTACGGGTTCAACTGGTACAAAGTCCAGCTATCCGAAACGCGGCTGGTCTATTGGCCCATTGTGCCTGATTCCCCGCTTTCCACACTGGTCTTTGGGCTGATGCTGGTCGCCATATACTACGGGCGCAGGTACCATTTGCTGGAGGGTGTCAGCTACGCGATAATCACGAAGTACGGTATCTGGACGCTGCTGATCTTCGCGCAGGCCTGGGCGACCAGAGGCTTTGCCTACTGGGAAGAGGTCTTCCTGTTCGCGTCGCACGCCGGTATGGCACTTGAGGCTGTGCTCTTCTTCCGGGTGTTTTCCCCGCCGGCGCCGTACATAATGGCGGGAGGCGCCTGGCTTCTGTTCAACGACTATATGGACTATGCTCACGGTTTCCACCCATTCCTGCCTTTCCAGGAGCACCTGCGCTCGATAAGCATCTACACTCCGGTGCTGAGCCTGGTGGTGACTGCCGGGTACCTGTTTGCGCTGCGCTGGTGTAACCAGGGCACTCCGTGGTTCTCAAATGCACAGGCGCAGCGCCGCCTCACGTGAAGACTGTCGTCAGCGTCAGCCTCGGCTCAACCTGCGGTGATTTCGACATCGAGGCGACCCTGGGAGGAACCCGGTTCCGGTTCAGGAGGCTGGGCGCAGGGGGAGACCTTCGGCAGGCCCGGAACCTCGTTGAGCAGCTCGACGGGCAGGTCGATGCGATCGGGCTGGGTGGGGCCAACCTGGCCTACCGGGTGGGAGCGAGGCTTTACCCCTGCCGCGAAGGGCTGTCTGTTGCGGGCGGCGCGCGTATCACGCCTGTTGTGGATGGATCGGGTTTCAAGGATACGTACGAGCGCGACGTGCCAGGCTATCTGGAACGTAACGGGATCCCTGTTGCAGGGGAGAATGTCCTGCTGGTATCGGCGCTGGACCGTTGGGGGCTGGGGGAAGGGCTGGAAGCAGCAGGCGCCAGGGTCATGGTTGGAGACGCACTGTTCGCACTCGGCCTTCCCGTGATTTTCCCGGGTCTGCGGTGGTTTGAGGCTGCAGCAAGGCTCAGCATGTGGGGGCTATGCCGGTTGCCCTTGAACCGGCTCTACCCGCTCGGCGCAGACGAGGAAGCAAACGCCCCGAGGCTGACGCGGGCGTGGCGTTTGGCGAGCATCGTAGCAGGGGACTTCCACTTCATCAAGCGGTACATGCCTCGTTCGTTGAAAGGCAAGACCATAGTGACAACGTCAACGAGGCCGGAGGACAGAGAACTCCTGAGAGAGCGCGGAGTCCGGGCGACCTGCACGATGGTGCCCCCTCTGGAAGGAAGGACGTTCGGTGCAAACGTGCTGGATGCTTCGGCTGTTGCCGCGAAAGGCAGGTTCCCGCTGGAAAGAGAAGACTACGTGTTGTGGTGGGAGCAGGCAGGGTTAAGACCACATGTCGAGTGGTATAAGTGAGCGCGCCGGCATGAGCCGGGCAGCACTCGTAAGGAGGAGAAAGGTTTGAGTGACAACACGGAATACTCATCGGGGCTGGCGGTGCTGACACCTTCCGAATCGAAACGGCTCATCGCCAAGGGTGTGGTCGCAATGCAGGAGGTGCAGGACGCTCTCCAGGGCGGCAGGATTGTGGTCTGCACTGGAAGCACCAATGCTTACGTCGCGGAGGAGTTGCTCGGCGAGCCCTTCCAGCGTGAGGAGTTCATAACCGGCAGGATCGTAGACGGCAAGTTCGGTGCGAGTGGCGGGCCTAACAGGTTA
>Ga0315277_10001236_pt1 | contig 37776 bp, 28 predicted proteins | sample YL17G05_15_MG_FD_203695 | JGI IMG/M metagenome (GOLD analysis project Ga0315277, IMG submission 203695) | Sediment microbial communities from Yellowstone Lake, YNP, Wyoming, USA - YL17G05_15 | ecosystem: Environmental > Aquatic > Freshwater > Lake > Sediment | place: USA: Wyoming | collected...
CGGCTCTGCGTCTTGAACGGCGGATGCAAGCTCGCCTGTATCCTCATCGACGACGGCCCGCCAGACCTTCTGAAGGAATCGGTGCACGCCCTCGACGCCTTGCATGCTCCAGGGCTTAATCGCCTCGAGCGGGCCCATAAACATTTCATAAAGCCGCATCGAATCGGCGCCGTAATCGGTGATCACCTTGTCGGGATTTATAACGTTGCCGCGCGACTTGCTCATCTTCTGCCCGTCCTCGCCGAGGATCATTCCCTGGTTGATGAGCTTCTTGAAAGGCTCTTTCGTGCTGACGTAGCCGAGGTCGTATAGGAACTTGTGCCAGAATCTCGAATACAAGAGGTGCAGCACCGCGTGCTCGGCCCCGCCGATATAGAGATCGACGGGCATCCAGTACTTCTCTTTTTCCGGGTCCCAGGCCTTCTCGCCGTTTTGCGGGTCGAGATACCTCAGGTAGTACCAGCAGCTTCCCGCCCACTGAGGCATTGTGTTCGTCTCGCGCCTTGCCTTTGAGCCGTCCGGGCGGATTACATTGATCCAGTCGGCGGCGTTGGCCAAGGGCGGCTCGCCGCTGCCGCTCGGCTTATAGTCTTCCACCTGGGGCAGTATCAGGGGCAGCTCATCCTCCGAGAGGCCGACGATCCGCCCATCTTCGGTGTGCAGGATCGGGAACGGCTCGCCCCAGTATCTCTGCCGGCTGAAGAGCCAGTCGCGCAGCTTGTAGTTGACGGATTTTTGGCCCTGACCCCTCTCGGCGAGCCGGTTGGTTATATTTTCCTTGAATTGGGCCGTTGACTGGCCGTTGAATGGGCCGCTATTGATTGCCGTGCCGTCTCCTGTGAAGCATATTTTGGCCTGCCTGACCAATCCGGCCTGTTCGGGATCGGGCGGCTCGACGACCGGGATAATCGGAAGATAGAATTTCGTGGCGAATTCAAAGTCGCGGTCGTCGTGGGCGGGCACGGCCATAATCGCGCCGGTCCCGTAGCTGATCAGCACGTAATCGCTTATCCAAATTGGGATTCTTTCATCGTTGACCGGATTGATAGCGAAGGCCCCCAAGAATTCGCCGGTCTTATCCTTGGCCAGGTCGGTTCGGTCGAGGTCGCTCTTGCGGGCGGCCCGCTGACGATACTCGGCGACCGCCTGTTTTCTATCCTCAGCCGTTATCTTATCGACAAGCGGATGCTCTGGCGCCAGCACCATATAGGTCGCGCCGAAGAGCGTGTCGGGGCGGGTGGTGAAGACGCGAATAGTCTCATCGAAATCCGCGACCTTGAAATCGACGTCCGCGCCGGTGCTCTTTCCCACCCAGTCGGTTTGCAGCTTCCTTATCGAGTAGGGCCAATCGACCTCGGCCAGGTCGTCGAGCAGTCTCTCTGCGTATTTTGTTATTCGGAGCATCCATTGCCGCATCGGTTTTCTGATTACCGCATACCCTCCCCGCTCGCTGACGCCGCCCACGACTTCCTCATTCGCCAGGACCGTCCCCAGCTCGGGGCACCAGTTGACGGCCACCTCGGCCTCGTAAGCGAGGCGATTGTCGTCGATATATCGCCGCTTTTCGGCTTCGCTCAGTCCTTCTGGTATCGGCAGTTGCTCGATTGGCTTGGCCTTCTGCTCGGCCTGGTCAAAGTAGCTGTTGAAGAGCTTGAGGAAAATCCACTGAGTCCACCTGTAATAGCCAGGATCGGTCGTATTGACTTCCCTGTCCCAGTCGTAGCTGAAGCCGAGCGATTTGGTCTGCCTTCGCATATTGTCGATGTTCTTGCGGGTGGTCTGTTCGGGAGCAGTGCCCGTCTGGACGGCGTACTGCTCCGCGGGCAGCCCGAAGGCGTCCCACCCGAACGGGTGCAGCACGTTGAAGCCCTTCATCCGCTTATACCGCGCGACTATATCGCTAGCGGTATAGCCCTCCGGATGCCCGACGTGCAGACCCTGCCCGCTCGGATACGGGAACATATCGAGGACGTAGTATTTGGGCCTGGATTTGTCGCAGTCCTTTGCCGCAAACGTCCTGCGTTCGCCCCACAACTGCTGCCACTTCTTCTCAATTTCGCCGAATTGGTAGAGACCTTTTTTCGAGCACATATATTCGCACCGGTTCGCCAAAGATCAGGCAATAGAACGCTGAATCACCGATTTGGCCCGTTCTTAGCCAAAGAATCTTTCGTCACACGATAAATCAAATATCAGGCGAAATCCAGCAAAATCCACTTTTAAGCAGGCCTCAGGCGTCCCAAAGAACCCAACTCTTGAATTTTTGAGGCGGATTTGATATTATATGGGAAAAGCCGCTCAGCGCCGTTGCGAATCGGCTGTAGATACGAACTGTTGTTTATGATCAATGAGGAGGAACAGAGATGTGGCTGAAAAGTTCATCAATTCTTATTTCTTTTGTTGTGATTGCAATTTCAGGGGGTTTCTGCCTTGCCGAATGTCCGTCGGCGGACCTTACGGGGGACTGTTTTGTCGATTTTGAGGATTTCGGCGTAATGGCCGCTCAGTGGCTTACCACCGACCCCTGTATTCCGGATGATATGGCATATATCCCCGGCGGGACGTTTGAGATGGGGGATAACCTTGGTGACGATTACTCGGATGAGTTACCTGTCCATACGGTTACGGTGGATTTGTTCTACATGGGCAAGTACGAGATCACGAATCAGCAGTACTGCGATTACCTTAACTCGGCCATGTCGCAGGGTTTGATAACAGTCACGAGCGGCGTGGTCTATCAGGCCGGTTCCGGGACGAGCTATCCGTACTGCGACACATCGACGTGGAGTTCATTCAGCCAGATTGGGTACAGAGGCTCTTTCAGTGTCCGGTCCAAGGCAGATCGGAGTATGGTGAACGATCCGGTGGTGATGGTAAGCTGGTGGGGGGCGGTCGCCTATTGCAACTGGCGAAGTCAGCAGGAAGGCTACGAGCAGTGCTACAATCTTTCCACGTGGGACTGCGCTTTCACCAAGAATGGCTACCGTCTGCCCACCGAGGCTGAACGGGAATACGCAGCACGAGGGGGCCTGTCAGGAGAGCGATTCCCCTGGGGCGAGACGATAGCGCACACCCAGGCGAATTACGAAAGTTACTGGGAAGGAGGCATTCCATATTTCCCCTACGATGTGAGCTCAACAGAGGGTTATCATCCGACATGGGACGACGGGATTGTACCGTACATATCGCCGGTGGACAGCTTCGCGGCCAATGGTTATGGCCTGTACGATATGGCGGGCAATGTCTCGGAATGGTGCAATGATTGGTACGGCAGCTACAATTCTGGTTCCCAAAGCAACCCGACGGGACCAGCAAGTGGCGCGTACCGTGTTCGTCGCGGCGGCAGTTGGTACGGCAATGCGCAGAGCTCCCGCGTGGCGCGCCGCCTCAACCACACGCCCGAGTCTCGCGCCTACTACCTCGGGTTTCGTGTTGTCATGGACTTGAATTAACCTTTGCCCTTTTTGTTTTTACCCTGTTAGAGTCTTATATGCACTACGCCATATTCGGATGAGCCAAAAAAATGTGGTCTAAGGCCTTTTGAAATGGCGGAATGGAGCTTCCTGTCCTATAATATGCGATATGGATGCGCAGCAGGGCGAGCTGCGCGGGATATGTACCAGACCGTATTGGGCGATACCGACCATTGATACGCGCCGGGCCGATACTGTGACGCTCATTAAGGACAGCCAGAAGATCGAGATCGGATGACTACGCAAGAGGCAGCCCGCAACGCCTCATCCCGGCGAACGATGATTGAGGCATATACGCGGTAAGATTCTAAGAAGTGTAAAGTCGCTAAAGTGCCTATAGTCAAGAGTGACTAAAGTTAAAAGTGACTAAAGTGCCTAAGGTTGAGAGTGACTAAAGTTATGGATTGTTTCTTCAACTTTAGCTCACTTTAGCTCACTCTATTTCACTTCCGACTTTCTCTTGTTGAGTCAGGACGTGATTGTTATTGCTCCCGATGTATTCCGGCACGAGCTCTTTGATCTTTGCTACTATATCCGCGTGGCTCTGCGTCTTGGCGATTTCGATCAGCTCGCTAATGCTTGCGCGCAGTCTGTCTCTATCCATCGGGATGTTCATCCAGATTCCGATCTTTGGATGTCTTGTCTGCTGCATGTCTTCGCCGTCGATGGAGAGCTCTTCGAAGAGCTTCTCTCCGGGCCTCAGACCGGTATATTTTATTTTAATGTCCTCCTCCACCTTGAAGCCGCTGAGCGTAATAAGCTCTTTGGCCAACTGCACGATCTCGACCGGCTCGCCCATATCGAGGACGAATATCTCGCCTCCTTTTCCCATCGTCGCTGCCTGAAGGACAAGCTGACTGGCCTCCGGTATGGTCATAAAGTACCGTTTCATCCTGGGGTCGGTGACGGTGACGGGGCCGCCCTCGGCTATTTGCTTCTTGAAGATCGGCACCACCGAACCTTCCGACCCGAGCACGTTGCCGAAGCGGACCGTCACAAAATGAGTCTCACTGGTCCTGTTGAGGTCCTGGATGTACATCTCGGCAATTCGCTTCGACGAGCCCATAATGCTGGTGGGATTCACGGCCTTGTCCGTGCTGATCATCACGAAGTTGGATGCGCCGTTGCGGTCGGCGGCGTCGGCCATGTTGCGGGTCCCGATAATGTTGTTCTTAATCGCCTCTCCCGGATTAAGCTCCATCATGGGCACGTGTTTGTGAGCCGCGGCGTGGATGACTATCTGAGGCTTGTGCCGCTTGAATATCTCATCAACGCGTGTTCTGTCGGTTATATTGCACACGACCGCTTCCAACGCCACAGAGGGGTAGGCTCTTCGCAATTCACGTTCGATGTAGAACAAGGGGTTTTCGGCCTGTTCGACGAGCAGGAGGAGCTTCGGATTGAACTTGCAGAGCTGGCGGCACATCTCCGAACCGATCGAGCCGCCCGCACCCGTTACAAGAATCGTCTTGTTCTTGGCGAACGACTCTATCAAGTCAAGGTCAAGCTGCACGGCTTCACGCCCCAGAAGGTCGTTTATATCAACGTCTCGAATCTGAGAGACGCGGAACCTGCCCGATGCAATATCCGTCAGGGACGGCACGGTGCGAAAGCGGATCTTGGTCCCTTCGCACACCTGGATTACGCGCCTCAGCTCCTGGTGCGACGCGGTGGGCATTGCGATAGCAATCTCTTCGATATTCCGATTCTCGCAGATTTCAGGGAGATGCTCGACGGTGCCGAGCACTGGAATTCCGTGAATGCTTATGCCTTGTTTGGCCGAGTCATCATCAATAAACCCAACAACCTCGTACTCGGTTACCTGCATCCGGTGAATATCCCGCAGCAGCGTTTCTCCGGTATTGCCCGCTCCGACGATGAGGAATCTTTTGAGCCGCCCGGCCTCGACCGTGCGAAACTCCTCGTAATAAAGTCTGATTATCATTCGCAGCCCGGAAAGAATCAGGACCGTGCCGAACATGTCGGCCATAAATACCGCCTGGGGGACGTTGGCTATGCCCCGCAGGCCCTCGCGAGTCGGACCTTCTCCTCGAATGATTACCAGAAACCACAGGCCTACGATGACCAGAGTGCTTATCAGCGAAGCCCGCAGAATACCGACCAAGTCTGAAATGCCCACGTAGCGCCACCAGCCCTGGTATTGCTTGAACAGGGCAAACACCGGCAGCTTAATCAGGAGAGCGAAGAACAGCAGCGGTGGAAACTGCTCCAAGAGCCATTGCTGCTTGATCTCCATATTGTACGCAACAAGGAAAGACAGAAGCAGCGAGGCGGCAAAAGCGATCGCGTGCGAAAGAACTATCAAAGGCTTGCGGAATCGCAGCAACGTCGTCGCCGAGTGCGAGAGATGCTCGGCGCCGGGGCCTCTATCTTCTTGCTGCGTATCACTGTTTGATTCAGGCATATTGTCTCTGTATCACGGCCTCTACCTGCCATAGTTCATCGGCCAACTATAGTGGCGGCTTGAGGATACGTCAAGACACACAGATCTCCCGGACTGCCAGCCCGCCAATTCCGGCCCACAAATCCTCCGCCCCCAAAATATGGCAAATATGCAAACCGATTATCGGGCGAAAAAGACCAAAGGCTTTCTGTTAAAATACGCCTTTTAAGAGTCCGTAGAATCCGCGATGCAGCTCATTTCGGAACCGTCGGAATCCTCGTAGATCTCGTCAAGGCTGGCGTTGTCCACTTCCTTGCGCATCAGTGAATAGATTATGGTATTGGCTGAGAAATAATAAGTTATCACTACGGATACCACTAATCCGGCCACGACCCATAAGAACAGGTATATGATAAAGGCCGCCACGTCTTCGGTCCAACCGGCTGTTGCAACGGAGCTTGAGCCGAGCAGGTTCATAAGCTCCGGCTTGGCCCAGATTGCATCGAGCCTCTCGGCGCCGCCGCCAAGACCGAAGGCAGAAGAGAACACCAAATGAGTCGCCGAGAGCAGGAGAAATGCCGACAGTCGAACAAATGCGTAGCATACGGCGCCGTGAACAGCCGCTATCAAAGTATAAAAGCACATTCTCCAGGGTTTGCTGAAAACGTAGCTGAAAGACCGGCTCATCGCGTCGAAGGCGTCTGAACCGTCATAAGCAACGGCGGGAAACATTAAGTCAAATCCGCCGACCGTTCCTACAATCACAGCGGCTATCACCGCTCCCAGGACCAAGACCAGCAGAATGACCGGCGCCGTCAAAATCAATTCTCCCACGTACGGAATTCTGAGTGCAAGGCCCAAAACAAATATGATTGCCGCTATGATCCCAATGCCTATAACCGGCAGCATGGGTGCGAAGAAGAAGCTTGTGAACCTTTGCGTGCCGAACCGCAGGGCTTCTATAACGCCCGGCTTCTCGCCGCGGGCAAATTGCAGCGCCGCCATTCGGCAGATCGCGCCGCCGACTACTGAGAAGACTGCAAGTTCTATCAAGCCGAATACTATACTGTAAGCATAGTGAAATCTCATCGCCCACCGGACCCCTTTGAAATAGCCGCCGATATTCTCGACCGCGCCAGGAAAGTCCATCTCGAGCAAATTCCTTAGAGTTGCGTGGAATTGCCTCGAGCCAAAGTCCCAAAGCGTGGAAAAAACGCCTGCGCGTGAGCCTTCGGCTTTGTATTCTTTCCGGAATTCGACTACGGCTTGAGCCGGTGATGAGCTGGCTATATACACGTCCAGTTCGCTGCTGCTCCCTTCGGCCGCAGGGGCCACAACGACGGTCCTGCCGAAGTCCATCACATAGCCGGCTAAGCAAATAACGATCAGGCCCAGGAGAGCGACCATTAGCTTGCCGGGCCCCATTGCTATCCGGAAGGCCTGGAACAACTTCGGGAACAGCAAATTATCGGACAACTGTAGAGATGGTTTTTTGCTGACCATTTTGCCTCCTTTCAAAAAGGTTGCGCGCTTCCGCAAGATTGCAGATTAGCCCTTGCACTCATTGCCGGAATTCCACTGAAGCCTGCATAAGCCGCCAACGAATCACAGACTATTCTTGCGGGGCGCCGTCGAAGGCCGGTTCGGATCCGCTGTTGAGCCGCTCCGGCTGCAATTCGCAGGCTATCCTGTATTCTGCATCAAGCCAGGCGCCAAGATCCACAAGCCTACACCGCTCGGAACAGAATGGCAAGCAGCCCGATTCGTTCCCCTTTTCGCCGGCCGATGCCTCTATCGGTTTCTTGCATATCGGGCATCTATGCTTCATGGCTCGATTCGACTCGGTCTCTATTCGTCCTGCTGGTTGTCAACGAGCCCCTGCTCGACCATCCGAGCATACTCCACGCCATATCTCGCCCAGGGTTTTGCTTCGAGGCGCGCCTTCGGTATCTGCTCGCCTGTCCCCAGACAAATGCCGTAGCTTCCCTGCTCAATACGCTCCAACGCGTCGTCGATTTCTCGCAGCAGTTGTACTTCGCCATCCAGTAATCCCAAGGCGAATTCGTGCTCGAAATTGTCCGTCCCGAGATCAGCCATGTGGATCGGCATGCTTGAGAGGTCTCCGCTGGCATCCAGTTGTGATTTCTTGAGGGCTTCGTCTCCGATTCCGTGCACGTTCACCATAAGCTCTCTGCGCTTGACTAAGAGCAGTTGCTTGAAATGTTCAAGGTCGGCATCCGACAGGTGCTTCTTCTTCCTTCGGACCGGTCTGGCCTTCTTGCTGGAAGCCTTCTTTTGTTTCTTGACCACGCGCCTATTTGCCTTTCTTTGTCCTGAACGGTTTCTTGCATATCTGTAGAGTGCAGGATTATAACATCCTCGAGCCTCTTCTGCACACGCAATGTCTGGATTAGAACCGGTAATTCAGACGTAGTGCCCGGAACTGCCGCCCTGCGGTTGTGAGGGCACAATGGCCTGCCCCGTGTAACTGCTTAAATTACAAGACTTTACAGCGAAGCCCTGCCGTTCGGCAGTATCGTTTGATTCAAGTCCTGTCTTTAGCAAATTTGCCTATGGGGATGAAGAATTTTTCTTTTCCGATTCGCCCGGCAAATACGGCTACGGCAAAGACCTTTTCGATATGCTCGCCGGACAATACATCGGCAGTGGGGCCGAATAAGCTGCTGCCGTCGGCTCCGAGAAGCAGCGTTTGTTCGCAGTATTGCGTCGCTAGGTTGATCTCGTGCGTAACGGCTATAACAGTCCTGCCTTTATCGACTTGCGCTGCTTTGAGCAGGTCGTATATGCCCACCTGGTGCTTCAGGTCGAGGAAGCTGGTCGGCTCATCCAGCAAAAGCACGTCTGTTTGCTGGGCAAGCGCCCTGGCGATGAAGACTCGCTGCCGTTCGCCGGCGCTCAGAGCGCCTATCGGACGCGAAGCGAATTGGGCTGTGTCCGTTAGTTCGAGGGCTTCATTGACTATCTCCCTGTCGGCTTTACTCTCAAATACAATCGCGCCGAAATGCCTGGTTCTGGCCATCATCACCGTCTCAACCACCGAAAAACCGAACATCGGCACAAATCCCTGTCGCACGACGGCTATCTTCTCGGCCAAAGCTGCGGTACTGTAAGATTCAACCGGCGCCGAAGCGATTGTAATTCCGCCCCTTCGCGGCTTGGCCGCTCCGCAGAGCAGATTCAGCAGCGTGGTCTTACCGGCGCCGTTCGGACCCGCTATCGCCAAAAACGTCCCCGGCGCTACCGAAAAGCTGATATTCTCGAGCACTGTGCTTTGCCGCGTATAGCCGAAGCTGACGTTTTCAACCCCAATAATGCCGCTCATTTCGACCATCCGACCTTCTTGCTGTATCTAATCAGCAGCAGTAGAAAGAAAGGCCCCCCCGCAATAGCCGTTACTACCCCTACGGGCAGTTGCGCCGGGGCGACTACTATGCGAGCCAACGTATCGGCGGCGACGAGGAATACCGCCCCAAAGATTGCGCTTAGCGGCAGCAACTGGCGATGATCAGGGCCTAAGACGAGCCTGACGGCGTGCGGTACGATCAGACCGACAAATCCGACAAGGCCGCTGATGCTCACGGCTATAGCCGTCATAAAGGCTACAATTGCAAAGGCCGCGGTCCGCGTCCGGCCCGTGTTGACGCCCATGCTCCTGGCGTCGTCCTCGCCGAAGCTCAGGGCGTTAAGCTGCGGCCCGAGATAAAATAGCGCTGCGATCCCTGCTGCCACGCAGCCTCCCGCCGTCCAGACCACCAAAAAATCCTCTTCGGCCATATTGCCCATAAGCCAGAACATCGTCCCGTAAACTTCATCAGACTTGGCTACGCATGTCAGGAACATTATCACTGCCGAAAAGAACGCATTCACCACCACGCCGGCCAACAGCAACCCGGTAAGGTGGAATTTGCCGGTGAGCCTGCCGACAAACCAGACCAGCCAAACCGTCCCCATTGCCCCGGCAAATGCGAAGACCGCTATCGGCGACCGCCCCAAGACCGCTGAGTTAAGCCCGAATACCACGGCTGTCATCGCGCCGAGGCCCGCTCCGCTGGATATGCCCAATATGTAAGGATCGGCCAGCGGGTTACGCAGAAGGGCCTGGAAAACCACCCCGCTGCACGCCAGAGCCGCCCCGACGATTGCCCCGAGGACGATTCGAGGTATCCGCACCCGGACAAGTATCTCATAATCGGGATTGACCGCCGAGCCGGCCTCGTCGCCTGCAAATACTGCCTTGAGAGAAACCTTTTCCGTGCCGATCAGCGAGCAGACGAACATTACGACCAAAAGGAGCAGGAGCGCCCAGGCGATTCTCACAATCAGCTTGTTAGGTGTAAGAATTTCCGTCATCGGTTCAATCCGTGAAGAGCCCGGGCCTTAGACATCGAGCGACCGTTTCAACGCCCTCGGGCAGCCGAGGCCCCAGCCGACAGACCGTATCAGGCGATATAACGTAAATCCTGCCGTTGGCCACGGCTGGGATATTCTTGAACCTGCCCCAATACCGCAGCGCCTCTTTCTGCTGCTCAGGGATGGTCTTACTGCCCATAGCGGGCTCGATTATGACGTCCGGAGGCGATGACCTGCTCGGAGCCGATGGGCGGATATTTATGCACCGTTCGGCCGATAGCGTTTTCGCCGCCCGCAAACTCTATTATTTCATTTACAAACGTATCTCTGCCCGCCACCCGCAGGGGCTCGCGGGCTATGACCCAAAGGACCTTCGCCCTCTCGTATTTCGCCGACAAGGCCGACAAAGCGTCGAGCCTTGATTGCAGGTCCGAGGCCAATTCCTCCGCCTCGGCGTCTTTTCCGGTCGCCTCTGCGATTTTGCCGATGGCCTCGAACAGGTCGCTTACTTTCTCGATATTAACTGTCAGGCAGTTGCAGCCGAGTCGCCTGAGCCGCCGGGCCGCCTCCTTCTGCTGAGGAAATTCCAGCATTACGGCCAGATCGGGCTTGGCCGCTATCACCGCCTCTATATTGGGCTGCCAAAAGCTTCCTATCTTGGGCTTCTTCGCGGCGGCGGGGGGGTAGTCGCTAAAGGTTGTCACGCCGACTATTCTGTCATCCAACCCAAGTGCGAAGAGTATTTCCGTCAGGTCCGGCGCAAGCGAGACGATTCGCTGAACGTCTTTGGGTAGAGCGGCACCCGCTGGTTCGCCCGTCTCTACGCCGTCAAAAAAGGCGAATCCCGCAGCCATCCAGCAGAAGACTAATAATAGTAGAAGCAACCAGTGTCGCATCCGGCGTATTGTGCCTCGCATTGTGTATCGCCCGGTCGCTTACGCTCCCGGCTTGTCCGAATTCTGTTTTCGCAATTCGCACATCGAGTAATTATTATTCCCTCTGTGCCTTTGTCCCTTTGTGCCTTTGTGTCTTTGTGGCTAATTACTATTCTCTCATCAAGTCCTCTTAAACTGCTTTTCCAGGTCCGCCAGCGAGAACTTCAGAGTCGTAGGCCTGCCGTGTGGGCACCGGCTTGCCGATTCCACCATATCCCGGCTGAGCAGAAGCTGCTCCATCTCGCTGTCGGTGAGCCTTTGGCCCGCTTTGATTGCCGCCTTGCACGCCGCCATATTCAGGACCTCGTCGAGCAGCCTTTGCGGGTCGGGACCTGCTTCACGCTTCTCCAGCAGGTCGATCAGGTCCTGCACGAAATCGAGCGGGTCGGCTTTGGCCAGCAGGCTTGGGAAGGCCTGGACTGCCATAGTCCGCGGGCCGAACGGCACAAGATCAAGGCCCAGCTTCTCAATCAGCTCGGCGTTTTCCTCAATCAGAGCCGCTTGGCCGTCGCTCAGCTCGAAGCTCTGCGGTATCAGCAGCCTCTGTGATTCGAGGCTGCCCTCTTGCACTCGATTGCGCAAATCCTCGTACATCACCCGCTCGTGCAAAGCGTGCTGATCGACGATTATGAATCCGTCGTCGGTCTGGGCGACGATGAAGCTGTCGTGTATTTGAAGGAATCTCTTTCTTTCAGCAGGAATCTTAGGAATCGGCTGTCTCGGCGGGACCTCGATTACGGTTGCCGCGGAGCCGCGTTCAGCAGTGAAGCGTCGTCCGCCGCCGAAGCCGAACTGCCGTTGTGTGTGGCCGGCCCTGTGTTTCTTGAAGAAATCAGCCATTGCGTCGGTGATTTCCATACCTCGCGGGCTGTCGGTTGGTGATTCTTCCGCCCCCAGCAAGCCTATTGCAGCGGGCAGCCTCGCTTCAATATCCAGATTCGTCCCCAAGAGCTTCTCTCGAATCGTCCCCAATATCTGCGAATGGACCAGGTTGGCGTTATAGAAGCGGACCTCGCTTTTGGTCGGGTGGACGTTGACGTCGTAGTCCTCGAAGGGCATCGTGATAAACAGGAAGGCCACGCCGAATCTGTTCGGCTCGAGCAATCCCCGATACGCCTCCCGAATAGCGTGCGAGATGAACTTGTCGCGGATGCAGCGACCGTTGAGAAACACGTACTGGAATTTGTTGCTCGTCCTCGAAATCGCCGGCTTGCCTAAGAGGGCGCGTATCTCCAGGCCTCTTTCGCTCGTCCGCGCTTGCAGAAAATCGTTCGAAGGATTCGCCGAAAGCATCGGAAAAAGGGCGTTTATCCGCTCCAAGAGGCCCTGGCCCGCAGTAAGGCGGAGGGCCTCCTTGCCGTTGTGTATCAGCGTCAAATCGAGCCCCGCCTCGCCTGAATCCTCGCCCTGCCGGCAGCAGCCGAGCGCAATTCGCGTGAATTGCTCGGCAATATGGCCCATCTCCGTATTGCCGGTCCGCAGGAACTTGCGCCTGGCCGGCAGCTTATAGAAGATGTCCCGAACCTGAATAGTCGTGCCGTAATCGCCGCTGCACGGCCCCACCTTACCCTTATCGCCGCAATCTATCTCGATGCAGTTGGCCCCGGGCGAGTCCTTATTTCGGCTGACGGCCCGAATCCGGGCGACCGATGCGATGCTCGCCAGGGCCTCGCCCCTGAAACCCAGCGTCGATATGCAGGCCAAATCGGTGCTCGTCCTTATCTTGCTGGTGGTGTGCGGCTCGAATGCACGCCCGAGGTCCTCAGCGTCCATCCCGGAGCCGTTATCGCTAACCGAAATCAGCTTTCGTCCCCCGTCCTCAATGGCGACGGTTATCTTCGTCGCACCGGCGTCGATACTGTTCTCCGTCAGCTCCTTGACCACGCTGGCCGGCCTCTCAATAACCTCCCCGGCGGCTATCATATTAACCATATTCTGGTCAAGGACGACTATATGACCCATTCCGTGCTCCGATGGCGCTCAAGACCGCTGCTCAGGTTCAGCCTAATCCTGCAACGGGAATCTGTTATGGCGGCGCAGGCGCAGCAACATAGCGCCTTCGCCTCGCCATAATAACGCAACACCCAAATCGAAGCCAGACCTTTTTGCAGGCCGGGAACGACAGATGCTAAAGAAGCAGTATGAGACAAGAAACACCCTTGACGGAATTCGCCGGATCAATTATTCTTATGGCATGTTTGAGGATTATCCGATATCCGACGCCTTTGCTCTATCCGAGCATATTGTCGTTTATCCGGGTCCATGCCTGGACTTGCTCCAAGACATTCCGGACGAGTCGATCCAACTGGTAATTACTTCGCCGCCCTATAACATTGGCAAGGAGTATGAGAGGAAGCTGAGACTGGAAGCGTATATTGAGCAACAGGCCGCTGTCATTGAGGAGTGCGTGCGCGCCCTATCACCTAAGGGGAGCATCTGTTGGCAGGTGGGCAATTACGTTCACAAAGGATCGATCATACCGCTGGATACCGTCTTGTTCCCCATATTCAACGGTCTCGGGCTAAAGATGCGAAATCGCATCATCTGGCGTTTTGAACACGGACTCCACTGCTCCAAACGGTTTTCAGGGAGATATGAGAGCATTGTCTGGTTTACCAAATCAGATGACTACGTATTTGACTTGGAGCCTGTCCGGGTTCCACAAAAATATCCGGGTAAGAGGCACTTCAAAGGTCCGAGGGCGGGGGAGTATTCGTGCAATCCGCGTGGCAAAAACCCGGGAGATATCTGGGATATTCCTAATGTGAAGTGCAATCACATTGAAAAGACGGAGCATCCTTGCCAATTCCCTGTTGAGTTGGTAGAGCGATTTGTCCTGTCGATGACGCGCGGGGACGACTGGGTTTTAGACCCGTTCTTGGGTACTGGAACATCAATTATCGCGGCTATCCGGCACGCAAGGAGAGGTTGTGGTGCGGAGACAGTAGCAAAGTATGTTGAACTGTCGCGCGAGAGAATTAGACAGGAGCAGGCGGGGACGCTGCGCACTCGGCCAATGAACAAGCCGGTATACGATCCCAACGGAACCTGCAACAAACTTGCAATTCCACCTTGGAAATCACAACCAGATGGGGGCGAGCCGTTATTGTTTCGGACAAAACGTGGAAAGGAGTGTTCTGCGGCGCGATGAAGATATGTGAAGCGTACTCCCATCTGAATGGACTCGAGTTTTTGTTGGTGCACAAGCCGAAGCTCTGGAAAGAGATCAATGCGGTTATCAGACAGGTAGATGCCCAGAAGTGCAAAACGAAGATTTCCAAAGAAAAAACGATGAAAGGAAGGCTTCTGTATAGTCCCGTCCAGATGAACTCTCGGTTCTCAGATCTGCTCAAGGCGAAGAACTGGCAGGAAAGCCGTGTGAGTTACTGGGTCACGAGAAGTGAGAAGTTGATCCGGAAAACGCTATCAATGAGTGCGAAGGATCAGAAAAGAGAGATTGAGGCGGCGGGGGAGATGCCTATATTCAGCTACAACCAGACTGATTTCGTCAAGGATCGGGTTGCTATTGAAGTGCAATTCGGGAAATATGCTTTTGTCGCCTATGACCTTTTTGTAAAGCACCTCGCCTTCTATGTGGGGGATCAGATAGACGTTGGAATTGAAATTCTTCCGATGAAGGTCCTCCAGAGCCAAATGAGTTCGGGAGTCCCATACTACGAGGGCGAGTTCTACAATGTCATCCGGCAGGGGCGCGGTGTGCCGGCTGTGCCGTTAGTCATTATTGGAGTCGAGCCGTAGCGGAGTGGTCTCGGGCGGTACTTAAAAACCGGTTCCGACTTATGCAAGTATTCCCCTGTTCTCATAGACCTTTTGTATGGCGTTGGCGATGTCGTTCATATCCGATTGTGGGCCGAGGAGCATCGACTGGGTCAGCCAGACCGCCTCGTTGCAGAGCTGGTCGTTGGCCGGGCAGTTGTTCTCCCGCCGGTATTTGTCCAGACGCTCCTTAGAGAAGGCCCTTTGGAAATTCTTAGATGTCAGGGCGTCCTCGATTATGCCCTCTTTGTTGAGCGGGCTGTATCCGCTCCAGGCAGGGATGCCCTCGGCGTTCAGGGCCGAGAGGAACTTGCCCAGCGGAGCGTCGTTGAATTGCTCTTTCTTGTACCTGAAGGCGTAGAGGTGATATGCGCCCATCGTCTGGCCTTCGTAGAATCTCTGCGGAATAATACCCGGAATCTTTTCGATTTTTGAGGTCAGGTATGCGGCGTTTTTATTGCGTATCTCGGCGTCCTTCTCGATTCGCTTCATTTGCCCGAGCAGTATCGCGGCCTGATATTCGGTCATTCTCCGGTTGGTCCCTACGAATTGACAGCCGTCGGCCTTGATGCTCCCGTACGACCTGCCGCAGTTGGTGAATGAATGGCACTTGTCCATAATCCGCTCGTCGTTGCCGATGACCGCGCCGCCCTCGCCGCAGGGCAGGTTCTTGGAATTCTGGAAGCTGAAGCACCCCAAATCGCCGACGGCCCCGGCCTTTTTGCCCCGCCACTCGGCCAAATGGGCCTGGCAGGCGTCTTCTATCACCTTGAGGTTGTGCTTCTTCGCAACCGCGTTGATCTTGTCCATATTCGCCACCGTCCCGAGGATATGCACGGGGATAATGGCGCGGGTATTCTCGGTAATCTTCTCCTCGATCTTGTCCGGGTCCATCTGGAACGTCTCAGGGTCGGTATCCACAAAGACCGGCAGGGCGTTGGACAGTATCACGACGCTGATAGTCGCCACGAATGTATAGGGCGGCACCAGCACCTCGTCCCCGATTCCCACGCCGAGCACGTGCAGCGCGGTGAGCAGGGCGTTCGTGCCGTTCACCGTCGCTAAGCACGACTTGGTTCCCGTTAGCTCGGCGTATTTTTTCTCGAATTCATCGACCACCTTGCCGCGGCCCCTGTACCAGTCGCCGCTTCGCAGGATCGAAAGGATGGATTCCTCGTCGGCCCGGTCCCAGATGGGCCAATCGCTGAAGGGCTTTGACCGGACGGGTGTGCCGCCCTGGAGTGCAAGTTTGCCCGCCTTGCCGGTCGCCTGGGCATAAACGCCGGTTCCGCCTGAAACAACGGCAGCAGCCCCGACGGATGCCGCAGCCAGAAATTCGCGTCTGGTAAGAATGTTCCCGTTCATTTTTGCCTCCCTATCTATAATGAGCACGCCACTTGACCGTCATCGCCGATCTTTGGGCCGTTATGAGAGCTGATGCGGCCGCAAAGTGCAGCACAACCGGTATTCTATCATACATTCCTGCCGGTGCTTCATATTTTGAAGAATATTTTGTGCCTGTGCAGGAACCATAGGAGCAGCCAACTGGCGGCAAGAACGCCAACGGGCAGAATCACAGGTCCGATTGCCCCGGCGTGCTTTGCCAGACCTCCGAGAAAGAATTCGGAAATCGCCTCGAAGCCGACAAAACCTTGCAGGAAGTATATCGTTATGGGATTCATCCCGATAACCACGAAGACGAACGCCCACTTCCTGCAGCCCTTGACGTCGATGACCCAATAGAACAGAGCCAGCAGCATCAGGCACAAGCCCCCCGAGTACAGGGCGTAAGAGCTGGTCCAGATGATCTTTATTATCGGGAAGACCATCCCCCATAGATAGCCGACCGCCGTGCAAGCAACCCCTGCAAGCGCCAGGCCCGCCGCCTTTTGTCCGCCGGAACGCTCGCTGCGAAGCCAGTGCCCCGCCAGCGCGCCCAGCAGCACTGTACAGACAGCCGGGAAGGTGGAAATGATACCCTCGTTGTCGCCGTAGGTGTAGTAAAGCACCCCCGGAATCAACTTCTGGTCAATATATGAAGATAGGCAGCCTTGCATCGTCAGCACGCCCTCGCCGAAGCCAGGCACCGGAATCAGCATCATCACCGCCCAGTACAATAGCAGAACCGCAGCAATAACTATCGCCTGGGTCCGCCATTTTGTATGGACCACCAGCATCGCGGCAAAGAAGTAGCATATTCCAATCCTTTGCAGCACCCCCGGCCATCGCGTCTGCGGCCAGTCAAAACGCAGCAGGCCGTTGTATATCAAGCCCAGCAGAACGAGAATAACGCTCCGCTTTACAATGTGCAGATAAACCGCCCTGATGCTCCGGCCCTGCTCTATCCGGCGAGAGACCGAAAAAGGCAGAACGACCCCGATGATGAACATAAAAAGCGGATATATCAGATCCTCGAAGTTAAAGCCCTGCCATACGACGTGTTCGAGCTGGCCTTGAATTTTCTGAGCCGCAGGGTGCGTCCATAAACCGGCTAAGCTCCTGAAAACCTCGCCGCCCCCGATTATCCAGAACATGTCAAATCCGCGAAGCGCATCGACCGAGACTATGCGCTGCTGAGGCAAATTGGGCTGCTCAAGTGTGGACACCGCAAAATCCTTTCAATTAGCCGAATCAGCATTAATAACAGTGCCGTATAACGATTTCCGATACGCGTCCATCTCAATATGATTTTATATCACCATCCTCCTCGATACACACGGTCATTTTTGTTGCCTGGGGTCAATACTGTTTTCCATGAATTACTTAAGCAGGCTGGCAGGGCGTTCAATCACCTCGCCGGCAGCAATCATATTAACCATATTTTGGTCAAGAACCTTTATCTGTCTCATAGTTGTTATTGTACTCTCTTCCTTCTGGAATTCCAGCGGTTTCATTGAAACACAGACTTGGCCTTTGTGGTTTTATTGAATGTAGATTTACACAGGTTGACACTATTTTTTATTTGAAAACCTTGTGTTTTGGAGGTAAAAGATAAGAAGATTTTGGCGTTGAAAAAGGATTCAGTTTAAGTAGATTGGGGATAGGCAACAGGTTAGAAAAATAAAAACGGTGGTTATCTCCAAAAAAATAAGTACGCTGTCTCCGCATTTTAACCGGGTTCATGTGAGAGGTGGACATTATGACGGAAAAAGTTAAAACAATTCTTAGAATAGGCGCAGGATTTCTCATATTAGTCATTGGCGTAGCCGTAGCCAAGAAGTGTTCGGTTGACACGTTGGCTCAGAGTCTCGGCCTTGCATTAATTGTGACAGGCTTTATATGGGTGACGAAGGAACTCATCCTGTTGTGGTTGAAGCCGACGGAAATAACAGACCTCTTAAAAACAATCCTCGTCGAAATTAAGAAAGCTCTGTCGAACCAAGTAATATGTTGGGTATCGGATGAGGGGAAGGGGCATCCGGCCTACCACCAGTGGAAATTGGAGACAAAATCCCAAACAATGTGGTTTGCTGGGCATTCAGTTCTTCATAGTATACAGCAGGACTTTGCGAGTCAGAAACTTGGTTCCGTCGAAGAATCCTTCAAAGAGAAACTTTCTGAGGGGTCAACAATTAAAGTCTTGTTTCTTGATGTGATGTGGGACTTATTAGATAAGGTAGCTGAAGGGGAAGGACAAAGTGGGACGGCTATACGAATCGATATTGCGACATCGATGGGTATATGTAAAAAGATATATGAGTGCATCCAGAAAGACAATTTGGTGGGAAACATAGAGATTAGAACATGTCAGGAGCTTAAACAATACGCCTTTCAATATGTGAAGTGTCGGGAAAGAAAGCAAAGCAATATGGTATGTAAGTTCTATTTTGCCGGGAGGCTTGGCGTTGAGTCACCCTTATTCGCGGTACCAGGGAGAAAGATTCAAGGATGTTTCATTAGACATTTTATTAGAGTATTTGACAATAGTTACTGTTTATTGAGATATTCGAGAAGAGGTCTTGATAAGCATTTTGATCAAGATTACTACGTCAAGTGTAAGGAATCTCTGAAAAGCAAGCTTGACCCGAAAGTTGTTGACGAGCTTATGCCCGATGTCAAATAGCAAGCTTAATATTCCTTGGAGCAAGTATGAAATACCATATTATCTTGCTTTTGCCATTTTTAATGCCTGTTTGGCAGAAACGCGGCAGCATTTGCCGTTACGGTTTATAATAACATATTGGCCAAGCAACGCCTTTCGCTCTAATTCTTCCCGCACCGCTTTTCTAAGACATCTGCCGGCCTCTATCGCCATTTTACTCATTTGTTTTGTATTCATCTGATTGCCTCAGAATTCTCTCATATAGTCTTTGATTAAAAATGAGCAGGTCTTTCCCGACCTTTTCAAACACAGCAACGGGTTTAGGCCCGGAGTTGTCATAGCAAATCGTTTTATCGCAAAGAGGAATATAAATCTTCATTAAATTGCGCATTATACGAGGATACCGGCGGTGAATTGTCTCATCTGGAATATCGTGTCCGCCATGTTTCACCCGCTCACGGATTCGGCTTTTTGAAAAAGCTGCGTCAGGTATCCATAAGAAAAAAAGAACAACTTGCCAACCGTCTTGTCTGAGCTTTTTAATCAGGCTAATATGGCTGCGGCCTGCCAGCGTCGTCTCAAAAGCAAAATCCGCCCGCCTGTCAATATTAGCATAAATCTCGCGCAGAAACAGACGCCCGGCCTCATATTGAGCCGATACTGAGTCGAAAGGCGAAAGACCATAAGCAATAAGGTCGGCATTGACAAAGTTACGGCAGCCCGCAATTTGCGGCAAATAACGTAATGCAAATGTAGTTTTTCCTGCGCCGTTCGGGCCTGCGATGATAAAACAAGTTGGTTTTTGCTTTCTTCTCATCCGGCATTAGGTCGAGTGAAAGAGCACCTGACTTCTTTCAGGTTTGAAGCAAGCTCCGGCCGGTCATTTCTTCCGGCTTATCAAGCTCCATCATTTGGAGTAACGTCGGCCCGATGTCGGCCAGTCTGCCGCCTTCCCGCAGCTTGCAGTCCTTGAATCGCTCGTCAAATATAATCAACGGGACATCGTTGAGCGTGTGGGCGGTATGAGGCTTATCGGGGCTGCCGTCTATCATTTTCTCGAAGTTGCCGTGGTCGGCGGTGATTATCGCAGCCCCGCCCATACTCTTGACCTTATCCAGGATTTTGCCCACGCATTGGTCAACGGCCTCGGCGGCCTGTATGGCGGCATCCAGCACCCCCGTATGCCCCACCATATCCGGATTGGCGAAATTGACCACGATTACGTCGTACTTATCCGATGTGAGCCTGTCTAAGACGACCTCCGCGACTTCGTAGGCGCTCATTTCCGGCTTGAGGTCGTACGTCCTGACCCTCGGCGAGGGCACGATCTGCCTGTCCTCTCCAGGGAACGGCTGCTCCGTGTAATCATTGAAGAAGAACGTTACATGTGCGTATTTCTCCGTCTCCGCGCAGCGAAACTCCTTCAGGCCCAGGCAACTCCAGTAAGCCGCGAGGATATTCTTCATTTTTGGCGGCTTCGGAAACGCCACGGGGGCTGGGATCGTCGCATCGTACTCCGTCATGCAGACAAAGTGCGTCTCCGGCCTTTTCAAACGGGGAAATTCCTTGAAATCGGCCTGAACGAAGGCGCGGGTGATCTCCCGGGGCCTGTCCCCGCGAAAATTGAAGAATACTACGCCGTCGCCGTTGTTGATCGTCCCTATCGGCTCACCGTCCTCGTTGACAATTGCCGTCGGCTCGATGAACTCGTCGGTAACATCCTTCTGGTAGCTCTGGGCGATAGCCTCTGCGGCCCTTGCCGCCCGCAGGCCCTTGCCTATGGTAAGGCATTCGTATGCCCTCTGCACGCGGTCCCATCGGCTGTCGCGGTCCATCGCATAGAACCTGCCCATAACGCTGGCGATCCTGCCGACGCCTATCTCCGCCGCCTTTTTCTCGATCTCGGCGATGTATCCGGCCCCGCTGTCTGGCGGCGAATCCCGACCGTCCGTAAAGGCTTGAATGAAGACTTCGGCCAAGCCGTTTCTCTTGGCGAGCTCCAGCAGCCCGTAAAGGTGGTTCAGCAGAGAGTGAACGCCGACATCGCTGCAAAGTCCTATAACGTGCATCCTGCCGTTGTTCTTCTTCACGAATTCAATCATCTTCCGGAATTCCGCGTTCTCAAAGAACGAGCCATCTTCAATCGCCATAGTCAGCCTGACGGATTCCTGGGGCACAATTCTGCCAGCGCCGATGTTCTGATGTCCGACTTCGCTGTTGCCCATTGTCCCTTCCGGCAGCCCCACGTCACGGCCGCTCGTATGGATAAGGCAGTGGGGGTAATTGGCCGTCAGCATATCGTCAACGGGTGTATTGCCGCGTTTTGCGGCGTTATATTCGTCCTCAGCAGGGTCCGGATTGTGGCCCCAGCCGTCCCGTATGATAAGAACAACCGGCCGAATCTTCAGTGTTACCCTCGATTTCGCCATGTACAGCGGCCTTTCAACAGAAGTAATCAGAGACGAGGCAGTACCTCGTCTAATCAATCTCGTCGAACCTGATTGATCCGCTATGGTACAGAATCATCGGCGATATGTCAAACATTTAAGAGCGTGTGTGAGAAGCCGTTCTGTCGTGGCATGGGCATCTCCGCAAGGAGTCCGTGGGACTTGCCCATGCGTCGCAGGGCCATCTCCACAAGGAGTCCGTGGGACCTGGCCCTGCAATTGGCCTGTCTCCTGCGAGCCCGCAGACGGCGGGACCGTCTGGTGAAACGCACGGCCAAGATGGCCGTGCCACTTCTCACACACGCTCTAAGACAACCGGGCAAAATTCAACAATCGTCAAAAGTTTTTGACAGCGGCATTTACTGTGCTATAATTGTCAGTCAATTTATGATTGACGGTGGGTGGTCAAAAGCTCGTATCGTAGTGTTGGCTTCTATCTGAAAGGCAGTGCCAATGCGTCATAGCCCAAGGGCTCTTGTTGTTGGTGCAGGTTTGATGTGTGCTGCGCTGCTGACCGCCTCCGGGTGCGAGAAATCCAATAACGCCCTCAACCTCTACCTTGACGGCATAGTGCTGACCGAATATGACGAAGACGCTCAGGCAGTCCAGAAGCTCGAACAGGCAGTTAAAGAAGATAAGAAATTCTGGCGTGCCTGGTCTGTGCTGGGGGATGTTTATGAAAAGCTGGAGGACTACCCCAACAGCGCCGCCTCATACGAGAAGGCCGCCGAGATCAATCCGAATTCTCTCAAGAACTTTATGAATCTGGGGCGGGTCTATAAACTGATGAAAGAGCTCACAAAGGCGGTTGATGCTTATGCAAGAGCCTGCCGGATCGACCCTAATCACCTCCAGGCGCACTTCGAGGCCGCGAAATGTTACGTCGAGCTGAAGGATTACGACAACGCCTTGAATTACGGTCGGCGGGCCCAGCAGATTGACCCGAATGTGGCCGAGGTCCAGTTGCTCCTGGCCCAGGTTTACCAATGGCGCCAGGACTTCGAGGAGGCCGTCAAGTCCTACAAGCGCGTCCTGGAGCTCGACAGCAAGAATCCCGATGCCCTGATGTTCCTGGGGCTGGCTTATATAAAGATGGAGTATTATGAGCCTGCCAAAGAGCTGCTCACGTTGGCCGTCGAGGCCCAGCCGGACAACGTCAAGGCGCATAAGTATCTCGGGTACGCCCTGCTGAAACTGAACTCCGTCGATGAAGCGATACCGGCTTACGAAAGCGCTCTCGCCATAGACAAAAAGGACTGGGAGACCCTCAGATCGCTGGGCGTGGCGTATATGTTGAAAGCCATAGGCGCCGCCGATGAGCAGCTCAAGGCAAAAGCCGTCGAGCAGTGGCGCCTATCGCTCCAGGTTAAGCCGGATCAGCCCGACAGCGAGACGATGGCTAGACTGATAGAGAAGTACTCCAGCGGAAAATGAGTGGCGTTGGTCCGCAGTCCGCCGGACGACCGAACAGCAGCATTATTGCCTATGACAGAGTTGATAAAAGAACCGGCCGAGACACCGTCCCATCCGGGCATTACATCCCGTATCCGGCATTTCATTTCCCAGGGCGGACGGCCGAGCGCCAAGGCCCAACTGTTATTCTGGGGGCTGTTGGCTGCGGGTCTTGCGCTGGATCTGTGGAGCAAGAAGGCGGTCTTCGACCGGCTGCCCGGCCAGGGTGACCTCCTCGTTGTGATCGATGGGGTGCTGAATTTCGTGCACGCACAGAACAATGGGGCGGCCTTCGGAATCTGTGCCGACCAACCCCTCTTCCTCGCCGCCGCGTCAATTATTGCACTGGTCTTTGTGCTTGGTTATTTCTACCTCTGCGCCGTAAAACAAACGCTGGTCCACATCGCAATGGGAATACTGGCGGCGGGAATCTGCGGAAATCTCTACGACAGGCTCTTCAATGAAGGATGCGTGCGTGACTTTATCGACGTCTTTATTACCATCTCCGGACGGCAGCGCCACTGGCACACGTTCAACGTCGCCGATGCGCTGCTCTGTATTGGCGTGGGCCTGCTGATTATCTGGACCGGCTCTACGGGCAAGCCAGATCAAAGACATGCTCGGCTACATAAATAGGAACCTGCCGGGCCACCCCCAGCGCGATTGCATCGGACGGACGAGAATCGATTTCGACCGTCCGACCGTTCAAACTCACGTATATCATGGCGAAAAACGTGTGATGACGCAGGTCGCTTATGACGATTTTCTCCGTCTTGGCGCCGAGCGATTCGATTATGTTGCCCAACAAATCGTGCGTCATGGGGCGGGGCGGCTCGATGCCCTTCAGCCGGCGGTCGATGGCCAGAATCTCCACTATCCCGATGACGATTGGGAAGCTGCGCTTGCCGTTCTTCTCTTTTATGACGATTATCTGCTGGTCGGATTGCTCGTCGATGACGATTCGCGACAGTTCAGCTTCCAATTCCATTCTTCACCGCCTTTTGGGTTGCTTACGTGTCCAGTTCCGCAAGATGCTTCTCAATAGTCTCTAACTGCTTCGACAGCTCGTCGAGCTTGTCCCTTGCCTGAGCTACGACCTCGGGTTTGGCCCTGTTCACAAAATTCTCGTTATTAAGCTTGGCCTCGGTCGCCGCCCTGGCTTTCTCGACCCTGTCTCTTTCTTTTTCGAGCTTGCGGCGCTCGGCCTGGGGGTCGATTGCGTTGTGCACATATACTTCTATTGTATCCGCCAGGCCGATCGCGGCGTCCGCCGGCTTTTCAATTTCGGGGCCGGCCCTGAATTCTCTCAGGCAGCCCAGGTGCTCTACGAGCTGCGCATTTCGGCCCAAGACCTCAGCCTCTTCGCCGCCGGACTTGACCGATACGACCAGCAGTTCCTTAGGAGGTATGTTCCTGTTGCTTCTAATGTCCCTTATCGCCCTGATAACGGCTTGCACAGTCTCAATTTCTTTCTCAGCGTCGCCCTCCGTCGGCAATTCGATTCGCCCAGGCCATTCGGCAACGACTAAGGCGGCGGAACTCTTCGCCTCTGTTATCCCCGCGAGACCGCGGTTCGGGGCTATTTCGTTCAACCTCTGGAAGATTCCTTCGGTGATGAACGGGATAAACGGGTGCAGCAGCCGCAAGGTCTGATCCAGCACGAAGGCAAGGATATTTTGCGTGACAGGCTTTTGGGCCTCATCCTGCATCCGGAACTTCGCCCACTCCAAATACCAGTCGCAGAAATCGTTCCAGAAGAATCGGTACAGGCTCATCATAGGCTCGCTGAACTTAAAGGCATCCAGCGACTCGGTCACTTCGGCGATTGTCCCGGCCAGACGCGACAGTATCCACTTATCCTCGATGGTCATCTTGTCCTTGTCGAATCGGCTCGGATCGAGGCCTTCGAGATTCATCATCGCGAAGCGTGAGGCGTTCCAGAGCTTGTTGCAGAAGTTTCGACCGATGTCGAACTTCGGCGACGTATTGACCCTGCGCCCGTCCGGCAAGGTCATCTCCTCGACCGGCATTCGAATATCCTGCGTATCCGTAGTCATGCTCGCCAGCGTAAACCGCATCGCGTCGGCCCCGTGGCTGTCGATAGCGACCAGCGGGTCGATCCCGTTGCCGAGGCTCTTGGACATCTTGCGCCCCAGGCCGTCCTGTATCATCGCGTGAATATAAACGTCCCTAAACGGAATATCCCCAACGCAATACTGCCCCATCATCAGCATCCGCGAGACCCAAAGCGTAATAATCTCCCGGGCCGTGCAAAGCACGTCCCCCGGATAAAACGCCTTCAACTCCGCCGTCTCCTCCGGCCACCCCATAGTGCTAAAAGGCCACAACGCCGACGAGAACCAAGTATCAAGAACATCAGGATCGTGATCGCAGGATATGATAAGCCTGCTTCGAACCTCGTCCATCTGTTTATAAGCCCCCTCGCCGAATTCTGACTTGAAGCCGCTTTCTTCCTTCTGGAGTTCTTCTTGCCGCTTTTCCAATAAGTCCATTGGTGCGTTCGCGTCCATTAGCGAATTGTTAAGACTGACGATTTTGCACAGAGAATCCATCATCCGATCAGCTTTTGGAGTCCGACTACATATATGGAACTTATGGCGGTCTTCGGCTGATCTACGCCAGACAATATCCTCTGCGATAACACAGATGTTAACTAATTCTGAGAATTGTTGCTCGATCTCTCTGTCATGTTCTGTTCCTCCGTCATCTGGTATGTTTGCAATGTATGCGGGTTGAAAATGTATTGTCCAGACCGGAATTCTATGCCCCCACCAGAGTTGTCTGCTTATAGGCCAGTCGCGGACGTTCTCCAGCCAGCTTTGGTATGTCTTGGCGTAGCGCTGCGGTATGAATCGCAAACGCCCGTCTAACAGCGGCTTGAGCGCCAGGCCGGCTAACGAATTGACCGGGACATCTGTTTCTTCGATAAGGCCCTCGCCGCACTTCTCTGCCAAATGCTCAATAGGCTTCTTGACGGCGATATACCACTGGTCGGAGAGATACGGCTCAATAGGCACGTGGCTGCGGTAGCTGTGGCCTACTTCATGGGCGTATTCGCGGACGTCTTCGAGCAGCCCTTCCTGCCGGAACCATTCGACGATTGCCTCGCGGGCCTCGAACCGGTCCATGCCAAGCAGGTTCTGCGCCTCCGGTTCTGTGGCGTCCCCCCACCCGTGCTTATCGCTGATAGACCCATCCAGCCCCATCACGTTGATCACCGGCAAGTTATGCCTTTGGCCTATCTCCCAGTCATCCGGGTCGTGTGCGGGTGTAACCTTCAAAAAGCCGGTGGAGAATTTCGCCTTCTCATCTGTGGCACGGGCATCTTCTGTGGCACGGGCATCTTGCCCGTGTTCTCCTAAATCTGGCAGGACGACGTGTTCATCGGCGATAATCGGTATCATCCTCCCGACAATCGGTAGCCGGACCATCTTGCCGACAAGGTATTTCGCCCGCGGATCAGCGGGATTCATCGCAACAGCCGTATCGCCCAGCATCGTCTCAGGCCGAGTCGTGGCGACGGTAACGTATGAGATCGTGTCGCGGGCATCCATGGCATGGGCATCCTGCCCGTGCGTCTCATGACAATTCTGGGCGTTCTTTGGATGCGCGGCCTGAAAGGCCGTGCCACAATCGATTTCGACCGGCGCTTCAAGCGGATACCTGAGGTACCAGAAATGGCCCTGGATCGTTTCGTGCTCGACCTCATCGTCGGCCAGGACCGTCTGCGTGGCGGGGTCCCAGTTGACCAAGCGTTTGCCGCGATAGATTAGGCCGTCGCGGAAGAGCCCGAAAAAGTTCTCGCGCACGGCCTTGGCGCAAATCTCGTCCATCGTGAACCGCGTTCGCTCCCAGTCGCACGAGCAGCCCATTGCCTTGAGCTGGGCGATAATTGTCGCCTCGTATTCGTCCTTCCATGCCTGGACCTTACCGATGAACTCCTCACGGCCGTTGAGGCCATCGGCATCAAGCTTCTTGTAATCCTTCAGCGCGAGTTGGCCCTCCGCCTGGAGGCGCTTATCGACGACCGTCTGAGTGGCTATGCCCGCGTGGTCCGTGCCCGGCATCCAGAGCGTCTTGAACTGCTGCATCCGCCGAAAGCGAATAAGGATATCCTGCAGAGTATTATTCAAGGCGTGGCCAAGGTGCAGCGCGGCTGTTACGTTCGGCGGCGGGATCACGATGGTGTATGCCTTCCGCTCATCGCCGCCCGGATCGGGATGAAAGTACCGGCCCGATTGCCAAATCACATCGGCCTGCTTCTCAACGGTCTTCGGCTCGTAAACCCTGGAGAACTCCACGTCCATATCCTACCTGAATTATACTACTACTACTGCGTTTCGCAAGTTTTGCGACCATATTGTCATTTCGACCGAGCGAAGCGAATACACCGTCATTTCGACCGGGCGAAGCGAGCGGAGAAATCTATTCAGACATCCGAATTGTATTCTCATCGTGGTAAACCCGTCTGTGAAACGTTGCGATGGGCTAAAAAAATTCCGGCGACAACCGTCATCGCCGGAATTCAATCTTACCAAAAACTTAATCGGATGTAAACACGCCGATATGCAACCCGCCTTCTTAGAGTCCGCCGGCGCTAATCCAGGTTCATCGTCATCAGGAACTCTGCATTGGTCTTGCATTTACCGAGCCGGTTCTTGAGGAGCTCGACCGCCTCGACCGGGTTCAGCTCGCTGAGGACCCGCCGCAGACGGTAAACAAGCTGGAGCTCCTTCGGATCCAGCAGCAGCTCCTCTCTTCTCGTTCCGCTTCGGCTTATGTCTATCGCGGGCCAAGTCCTTCTATCAACCAGCCGCCGGTCAAGATGAAGCTCCATATTTCCGGTCGCCTTGAATTCCTCGAAGATCACCTCATCCATTTTCGAGCCGGTATCTATCAACGCCGTGGCGAAAATGCTTAGCGACCCGCCTTCTTCGACGTTTCTGGCCGCCCCGAAGAACTTCTTCGGCATCTGCATCGCGCTGGCATCGACGCCGCCCGTCAGAATCCTTCCGGAGTGCGGCATCTCGCTGTTATAGGCCCGCGCCAAGCGGGTAATTGAGTCGAGCAGGATCACGACATCCTGGCCGTACTCCACGCAGCGTTTGGCCTTCTCGATCACAACCTCTGCAACCTGGCAGTGCCGCGCCGCCGGTTCGTCGAAAGTCGAGCTTATAACCTCGACGTCGTCGGCGGTCTTGCGCTGCATTTCCGTAACCTCTTCAGGTCGCTCGTCAATCAGCAGCACTATCAGCTTGACGTCCGGGTGGTTCGTGCTCATCGCGTTGGCGATCTTCTGGAGCAGAATCGTCTTGCCCGTACGCGGCGGGGCGACAATCAGCCCGCGCTGACCCTTGCCTACCGGCGTCACCAAGTCGATTATCCTCATCCCCAGCTCATCAGAGGTGGTCTCGAGAATGAAACGCTTTTCCGGGTGAAGCGGGGTAAGGTCGCTGAACACTACCTTGTCGGCAAGGAGGTCCGGATTCTCATAGTTGACCGCCTCCACGCGAAGGAGCGCAAAATACTTCTCCGAGTCCTTCGGCGGCCTAATCTGGCCGGAAACCGTGTTGCCCGTTCTTAGACCAAAACGCCGGATCTGAGAAGGCGAGACGTAGATATCGTCCGACGACGAGAGATAGTTGTAGCTCGGATTGCGCAAGAAGCCGTAACCGTCCGGCAGGACTTCAAGGACGCCTTCGCCGTACATCAGTCCGTTCTGCCGAATTCGCTCTTTGAGAATCCTGAAAATCAGGTCCGTCTTTTTTAAGGCCGTGTATTCTGTGATGCCTTCCTTCTTCGCAAGCTCGTGCAGCTCGCCCACGGTCAGTTTCTGGAGGTCGGTTAGATACAGATTGCCCTTCTTGACGCGCTCATACTTGGCGTGCGTGGACTCCTCCTCCTCCTCCTCCTTCCCTTTCTTCTTGGCCGAATCCTTCACGGCAACGTCTTCCGCAGCCTCTTCAGGTGCGGTCCCATCGGGCGAAATCTCTTCGACCGGCGGCTCCTCGATAGTAGCCACCGCTGTCGAAGGCGAGTCTTCTTCCTGCCCCTGCTCGTCCTCTTCTTCGTCGACTTCATCGACGGGTAGATCTTGGGCGTCGATCCTTTTCTTCTTGGTCTTCTTGTGTTTCTTATTTCTTTTTGCGGGCGCTTTTGCCATTATTGCTCCTTTTCCCCTTGTGAAAATGTATTCGATACCTTGTAAGAGACAGAGAACTGCTCCGGCTATATAAAATCTGCCTCAGCGGTTCAGCAGGACTGGAGTCTTGCGAGGAATAACACGATCTATACGTTAGAAGGTATCGCCTATATGCCGGAAGCTACTGCTCTGGTGCCGGTAGCCCTTGTAAAACCCCACTTAACATCTTTCCAAGATACTTGTGAAGATATTAGCGACTTGCCTGACCAACTCCGAGAAGTCAGAATTGTTGTATATGATATTATCGGCGAGGCTGGCCTTGTTGTCCAGAGAAATCTGAAAATTTTCTCGAATTCTTCGCTGATTCTCGTCGAAAAGACCGGCTTTTTTCGCTCTTTCGGCCCTCACCCGCCCGTCGCACTGGACAAAAATGAGCTTATCGCAGCGTTTCTCCCACCCAACCTCGGCCAAAAGGGGTATGTCCAGAACGATGGCTCTTAATTCATTTTGCCCGTTGTAACGCTGGATAAGAGCCTCTGCCTGCTCCATAACACGCGGGTGGATTATATTATTTAGCAGCCCCAGCTTCTGGGCGTCTGCAAAAACAACATCCGCCAGTTTCTGCCGGTCGATAATTCCCGACGAATTGCAGACCTCCTGCCCAAAAAGGCCGACAATTTCTTCTCTGACGCCGTCCTTATCAAGCAGGTCGTGGGCAAGCTCGTCGGCATCGACCACCCCGCAGCCCAACTTGCCAAACTCCTTTGCCACGGTGCTCTTGCCCGACCCGATGCCGCCCAAAATGCCTATTATCGGTTTTTTCCCAGCAGTGCTCACGGCCGTTAATTTAACCCCTTTGCAGCCGGCAGTCAAGATTGCGTCATTTGCTTTGACGGGCCAATCCGCCGTGAGTATCATTGCAGCCGTGATCTACTTGCACAGATAGCCAATGAGAATCATAATCGACTTTTTATACCTGTTGGCCGCTGTAGCCATTGCCCCGCTGGCCCTGTATCGCCTCATCCGGCACAATCGCTATCGCGCCGGCTGGGCGCAGCGGCTCGGTAGAATCTACCGAAGAAATACCGCCAAAAAATGCATTTGGCTCCACGCCGTCAGCGTGGGCGAAGTCAACGCGGCAAAGACGATCCTCGATGAGCTGGAACGCAAATTCGCCGATTATGAGATTATCGTCAGCACAACCACCGACACCGGCTTCGCCCGCGCGACCGCCGTTTTCGGAAGTCGTTTTGAGGTGGTCTATTTCCCCTTCGATTTCTCCTGGATAATAAGCCGGGCCTTTCGCAGCATCCGCCCGAGCCTGTGCCTGCTGATGGAGCTTGAGGTCTGGCCTAACTTCGTCCGCATCGCAAAAAGGCTCGGTGTCCCAGTCGTCGTCGTCAACGGTCGAATCAGCGACAGGAGCTTCAAGAGCTATAGCAGAATTCGCCCGCTCATCAAGACAATGTTCTCGAAGGTTACGCTCGTCCTCGCCCAGACCGATGAATACGCTCGCCGATTCGCCCGGCTCGGCTGCAATAACGTAATCGTCTCTGGCTCCCTGAAATACGACACCGCCCAAACGAACGACAAAGTGGAAGGCGCTGATATTGTCGCGCGGCAACTCGGCGTCTCCTGTCATTGCGAGCCCGAACGAAGTGAGGGCGCGGCAATCTCACAACCTGCCGATGGGACTTCGGTCGCGGAGTTTATCCTGAGCGAAGTCGAAGGACGCCCACGCAATGACGCCGCTAAGTCTGAGCGGATATGGGTCCTCGGCGGTACGGGAAACGATGAAGAGGCGATACTGCTCGAAGTCTATCAGCAACTAAAGCAGGATAGCCGCTTCGCCGACCTCCGTCTTGTCATCGTGCCGCGCAAGCCCGAGAGATTCGACGAAGTCGCGCAACTAATACAAGACCGCGTACTGCCGCTGATTCGCTACAGCCAGGTAAAGGATTCCTCGACAGACAAATCAATTATCAATAATCAATTATCAGTCGGTGCGGTTGTTCTCGGCGACACAATGGGCGATCTGCGGAAATTCTATTCTCTGGCGACGATAATCTTCGTCGGCCGGTCGCTCGTCCCGATGGGCGGCTCGGACATGATGGAGGCCGCGGCACTGGGAAAGTGCACCATCTTCGGACCACACGCATTCAACTTCAAACAAGCCGTCGATGCCCTCCTGGCCGACAACGGCGCCATTATGGTCAAAGACAAAGACGACCTGCTCACCGTAATGAAAAAATGCCTCACCGACCCCAACTACGCCCAAACAATAGCCCAAAACGGCAGAAAAGTAATCATTAAAAACCAGGGCGCGACACGAAAAACCATCGACGAGGTCACGAAGATTTTGAATCCCGTGTTCCGAAGTGGATTATAGGGTCGTCATGGACTCAGCGTTTTCGCCACGGCCTGGATATGTTGCGGGCTTGTTCCGCAGCAGCCGCCTATTATGGTTATTCCGGTGGCGTGTATTCTCTTGGCGGCGGCGGCGAATTCTTCGGGCGAGACATGGTAAACCGCTTTGTCATCGACTAATTCGGGCTTTCCCGCATTCGGCTCGGCAAAGACCAGGACTTCATCCGCTGCGGCCTTCGCCGCTGCGACCAGGTCTTGAGCCAATTCGACGTATTCATCGAGGGTGGCCGTGCCGCAATTAAAGCCGACCGCATCGGCCCCGGCAGCAAGCATCCTGGCAACAGCCGATCCGACATCGATGCCCATCATCGTCTTAAAGCCATCCCCAACCTTATCGAACGACATTGATGCAAACACGGGCAGATTCCCTGCGACCGATTTGGCCGCCTCAATTGCGATTGTCGCCTCATCGAGCGCAGTCATCGTCTCTACGATAAGCCCGTCCACTCCGCCCCTCACAAGGGCCTTGGCCTGCTCGACAAACGCCTTTTTAAGCTCATCGGCCTTGAGCGTCCCTAAGGGTTCTAAGAAATCTCCGCTCGGCCCGATATCGCCCAGGACGTACCTTTGCTCGCCTGCGGCCCGCCTGGCAACCTCGGCGCCCGCCCGGTTTATCGCAGCGACCTCCCCGCCAAGCCCGTGCCGACCAAGAACGTACTTGTTTGCCCCGAACGTATTGGTAAGGACCGCGTCGCTGCCCGCATCCAGGTATGCGCGATGGACCTCGCATACGACCCCAGGCGACCTGATATTCAGGTAGTCGATGCACGTGCCGACCTCGACTCCACGCGCGAACAACTGCGTCCCCATAGCTCCATCCAGCAGGAATACGCCCCGTTCAATCCGCTCTCGAAGACCAATCCTAGCCATATACAACTCCGTTACTCTCTGCAAAAATAACAGTGTAAATCCGTGTTAATCCGTGTCAAAAAAACTTCGCAAATGCTTGTTACCTACTGCGGCTGCTCGACCCATTCGCCGTTGACGATTTCATAGACGTGTTCGAAGCGTCCCGGCTGTGCCTGGAAAAGCGCATCCAACTGCTTTCCGTTGAAGCTCATCGGTTTGACGGACCTGAGGCTGATCCTGACCGAATCGTCCCTGCCCCGCGCGCCTCGCCTGACAACCTTGATATGCCGCGGGACTCTGAATCCTTCGGCGACTTCCTCGTAATCGTCCAGCTCTGCGAGAACGGCGACCTGCCCGAGCTCGTCGAAATACTCGATCTTCCGCACTAAATAATCACAACTGCCCACATATATCCGTTTACTGATTGAGCCTTCTTCGTCGCGCCTTGTAAGTATGTCATAAGGTCCCTTGTTCGTCAGGGACCAGTCGCCACGCTCGGACGCATCACCATTCAGGGCAACAATGCCGACCGCCTCAAGCACGATCTTCGGGTTCAGTATCAGCGACTGGACTTTGTCCCCGTCCGACCAGCGGCCGCGCCAGTAGCTGCTGATCTTGGGCTTTATCGCAAGCCAGAATTCCTCCCTGTTCGCCCCCAATATTACGCCGCGCGGGTCGAAAGCGACGTCGCCGTGCAGCGAGATTTCATACGGAGGATTCATCCACAGCCGAACAGGAAACGCCTCTTTCTCAGGCCTGCGTTTATCCTCGACATAATACTCTAATCGGCACGTCCCCGTCGCCCTCAGCGGCGTAGCCTTCTCCGCCTGGGACGCCAGCGCGACAGTCGCCTCGCCCGCCGAACCCTTGCCCGCACAAATCGGCATCGGCTTGCGAAGGGTGCCCTTGCACCCGCCGAGAATCACTGCCGCCATCAAGAGCGAGATACCAACTCTGCCGGACATTCAAAATCCTTGTTCAACTCATTCCAATTTGCATTGTGCGCGACAATGCGAGCACAACAAACAGTGTCCATCCGTGTTAATCCGTGTCTGAAAAGCAACCTGTCTCACAGATCAGCATGCAGTATCTGCCCAATCTGCGAGGACAACTGCTGTATCTGCTCTTCATTGAGGTTCGGCTTGACCACGTCAGCGAACGCGCCCTCGCCGACAACTCTGAGCCGCCATATCTCCCGCCCGTCCTCGGTCTTGCCGGCATCGTACTTCAATCGCCTCTTTCGCATCAAAACCAACGCGAGGACGAACCGGAAATTCACTTTTTCCTGCTCGGTCTCCTCGGCCAGTCGCTCGAAGAACGCCATAAGCATCTCGTCATCGACGAACAACTGCTTCTTCTCATCCGGCCTGGGCAGCCTGGTCTTCCAGTGACAGAAGACCTCCGGCTTCTGGCTCTCCCAGAACTCTGCGCAGAAATCGCGCCTTTGCAGTCCTTCCTCGGTCTCCACCAAGGCCCCATAGTATTCCTGCCCCGGCTCTATTTCTTTGCCGCTGCCGAAGCATCGGCCCAACGGCTTATCTATTTCCCAGTTATCCATTCTGCCTTTTCTGCACTACGTTGAAAACATCCAATCCAATAATTCATCCCGGCTATGCTATCATACTTCCGACTTTTATGCCAGCTTACCCAGCCTTATTTTGTGAAGCCTGAAATCGCCTTGTGTTTTTTGCTGTGCCGGCCGGTGGTGAAAGGGCTTTACCTCCGTGTTTCTTTGGTGTTAAATGCTTCCAGTGTCAAGCGAATCCGATCCGAGAAGTCTGCAATAGGAAGCACGATGAAGAGATGGCTGATTTGTATTTTGGCGGCGATGTGCGGGTGCTGGAACCTTGGATCGAGAGCCTCGCAGCCGCAAGCAGAAGATATTCTTATCGCTGATTTCGAGAGCGAGACTTACGGCGATTGGAAGCTTACGGGCGAGGCGTTCGGGCCTGGGCCAGCTAAGGGTACGCTGCCGAATCAAATGGCTGTCAGCGGGTTCGAGGGCGAGCGGCTCGTAAATACATACTTCAACGGTGACGATACAACCGGCACGCTGACTTCACCGCAGTTCCTGATTCGGCGCAAGTGCATCAACTTTCTGATCGGCGGTGGTATGTATTCGGGTGAGGCATGCATCAATCTGCTTGTGGACGGCAAGATTATTCGCACCGCAACCGGGCCCAACGACAGGCCCGGTGGTACCGAGGCGCTTGATTGGCATTCGTGGGATGTCTCGGATCTGGCGGGCAAGGCTGCACAGATTCAAATTGTCGATAATAGGAAGGGCGGCTGGGGACATATCAATATAGATCATATTGTCCAGAGCGACCAGGGGACATCGGCGGCGGAAGTGGAGAAATCTCATCAGTTCGTTGTTACGAAAAGATACTTGAATCTGCCGGTCAAGAACGGGGCGACCAAAAGGATACTGAGGCTGATTGTCGATGGCCAGGTTGTCCGTGACTTCGATATTGAGCTTGCCGACGCCGAGCCGGATTTTTGGGTGGTCCTCGATGTCGGCCAGTTCAAGGGCAAAGAGGTTACGCTCCGGGCTGATTCGCTCAGACGCGGCTCGAAGGGGCTTTCCTCTGTCGTCCAGGCCGACTCCATCAAGGGCGGCGCAGACCTTTACAAAGAGGAGCTTCGTCCGCAGTTCCATTTCACCTCACGTCGCGGCTGGAACAATGATTCCAATGGCCTTGTCTATTACAGGGGCGAGTACCACCTTTTCTATCAGCACAATCCTTATGGCTGGAACTGGGGCAATATGACCTGGGGCCACGCCGTCAGCAAAGACCTCGTGCACTGGGAGGAGCTGGGCGATGCGATCCACCCCGACAGGCTGGGGACGATCTGGTCCGGTTCGGCTGTTGTCGATGAGCGCAATACCGCCGGCTTCCAGACCGGCAAAGAAAAGCCGATTGTCTGCTTCTATACATCGGCGGGCGGGACTAATCCCGAATCGAAGGGTCAGCCGTTCACCCAGTCCATTGCCTACAGCAATAACCGAGGAAGGACGTGGACAAAATACCCGGGCAATCCCGTATTAGGCCATATCCGGGGCGGCAACCGCGACCCGAAAGTCATCTGGCATCAGCCGACAAATCAGTGGGTGATGGTGCTTTATATCGAGCAGAGCACTATGGCGTTCTTCACGTCAAAAGACCTCAAAAACTGGGAACGGCAAAGCGAGATAGAGTGTTATCACGAGTGCCCGGAGCTGTTCGAATTGCCCGTTGACGGCGATGAAAACAATAAGAAATGGATACTGTACGGCGGCAGCGGAGATTACCTGATAGGCGAATTCGACGGCAGGGAATTCAAGAAAGAAACGGAAAGTATTCCCTTCCAGAGGGGCAACTGCTTCTACGCATCGCAAACGTTCAACAACATCCCCGAAAAAGACGGCCGACGCATCCAGATTGCCTGGGGCCGGGTCGCAATGCCCGGCATGCCGTTTAATCAGCAGATGCTTTTCCCGGTCGAGCTGACTTTGCGAACGACCGATGAGGGTATCCGAATGTTCGCCGAGCCGGTCCGGGAGATAGAGAAAATCCACGGGAAAAGACACGCATGGAAGGCCGAGACCTTGGAGCCGGGCCGGAACCTGCTATCCGGCATCGAGGGCGAGCTGTTCCATATTGTCGCCGAGTTTGAAATCGGCGATGCAGGTGAGTTCGGATTCGTAATTCGCGGCACGCCCGTTGCCTACAACGTCGAGAAACAGGAGATTTCCTGCAATGCCAACAACGCAAAGCTGGTACCCGCCGACGGCAAAATCCGCCTCGAAATCCTCGTCGATAGAACCTCTATCGAAATCTTCGGCAACCACGGCAGAGTCTATATGCCCATAGGCGTAATCCTGCCCGAAGACAATAAAACCCTTGAGACATTCACCAAAGACGGCAGCACAAAGATAGACTCGCTCGAAGTTTACGAGTTGCGTTCCGCCTGGGAATAGCTGGCTGGCATTTGAGAAGTGAGCTGCAAAATGATTTAGGTGACGAGACAGTGATAGTAATAAAGATTGCGGCGGCTGTTGTCGGGTTGATTGTCGCGTATTTCATCGGCAAACGCATTGCGCGCAACTTGAGGCGCAAGAAGCTCCTTGCCGCGGCCTTGCCGGATGAGTACGCGCGGATCATCGGGAGGAACGTGCCCCTTTACGCACGGCTGCCGGATTCGCTCAAGCGGCAGCTCGGCGGGCTTGTCAGCGTCTTTCTCGCCGAGAAGCATTTCGAAGGTTGCGGCGGCCTGAAGATTACCGACGAGATAAAAGTCACCATAGCCGCCCAGGCCTGCGTCCTTCTGCTGAATCGAAAGACAAAATACTTCCCCAGGCTGGGGACAATCCTGGTTTATCCGAACACTTATGTCGCCAAGACCGTGTCCTCGGAAGGGCCGCTGGTGGTCGAGGAGCGCAGCGTTCGCCTGGGTGAATCCTGGCAGAGAGGCCCGGTCGTCCTGGCCTGGGACAGCGTGACAGGCGGAACCTCGAATGCTCCCGATGCCCAGAACGTCGTCATTCACGAATTCGCGCACCAACTGGACCAGGAGGACGGCGATGCCGACGGCGCCCCGATACTCGAGCATCACAGCCGCTACAAAGCCTGGGCGCAAGTCCTCAGCGCCGAATACGAGGCCCTGCAAAAAAGAAAAGAAACGCGCAGCCGATCGGTTTTGGATAAGTACGGAGCGACCGACCCCGCTGAATTCTTTGCAGTGGCGACGGAAACGTTCTTTGAAAAGCCCGGGCAGATGCGAAAGAATCATCCGGAGCTCTACGAAGAGCTGAAGGACTACTACAAGCTGGACCCCGCCGAATGGGCATAAGGAAAGTTGCATTGGCCGACAAATCTGCTACTCTATTGCACATTCAGGCCCGCTCTTGCGGTCGGGTACAAAACGCTATTCTAAATTCGGCTTTCTTCTTATTTCTCCGGCGCGGACCTGGGCTGCTATCTGCGCGAATTTCGGCCCTGCATAATCGAAGAACCGCTTGTACGACTCGCAGTAATAACTCTCTCGCTCGAATTTGTCCTTATCAAACGGCGTCCGGTCCTTCATGCACCCGCCGCGACACAAATCCAAATACCTGCACACGAGGCACTTACTGCAAAGGTTTTGCTTGGTCCGCGCAAATTTTCGCTTGGTCGGGCCGGCCGCCAGGTTTTCGATAGGTGTTTCCATTATGCTGCCCAATCGCCAATTCGGCTCGACGAAGAAATCGCAGCAGTACGCATCGCCCCGGTGCTCGATAACGATATATTGGCTGCACTGGTTGTCGAACGTGCAGATCGTGTGCCTGCCGCCGGCGTAATACGAGAGAATCGAATCGAAATCGCGGATGCTCAGCTTGTCCGGCCCATATTCGGCCCAGCGGTCAAACAGGCGGCACTGAAACTCGGCGTACCGCTCCGGGGTCACTGAGAAATC
>Ga0315277_10001237_pt1 | contig 37749 bp, 75 predicted proteins | sample YL17G05_15_MG_FD_203695 | JGI IMG/M metagenome (GOLD analysis project Ga0315277, IMG submission 203695) | Sediment microbial communities from Yellowstone Lake, YNP, Wyoming, USA - YL17G05_15 | ecosystem: Environmental > Aquatic > Freshwater > Lake > Sediment | place: USA: Wyoming | collected...
CAGTTGACGTATGTGGAGATTTTTGGAGGATGGGATAGGTTAGAATTGCACTTGGTGGGTTGTAATTGCACTTGGTGCATATAAAGGCTGGGGGGATAAGGTAGGGTGTGGATGAGATTTTATGGAGGGGGATTGAAGCTGGGGTGATTAAGGACTTGGAATGGATGGAGAAGACTAGGTGCTTCCCTGTCTATATGATTGTTGCGCCATTGATGATGCATGATGCGGATGAGCTTGCTAGGTTGATGTGGTTCTTCAACAGGCTGGTTGGAAGATATGGGATAAAGGATGTCGTGCTTTATAATGGGCATGTTAAGATTATATTCAGGTAGGAGGTGCTTGTATGGATAGGAAAAGATTAGAGCATTTGAAGAATAGATTCATTGCCATCAATAAAGATAATCTTGCTTTGGCTCAGGAATATTTCAATGACCTGGGCAGCATTTCTGATTCTGATAAAGATTTGATGATGAAGAACCTGTGGAGGCTGATGAACATATTTGCTATTCTCACAGCCTTTCATCAACGTAATCATTCCATATGCTTCATATGCAATGGGATTGGTGTCATGGAATGGAAGAGCGGACTTTTTAGCATATGCGATGAATGCATGGAGAGTTTTGATGAATAATTTGGGCAAGAGGCTGGATTGGGACATGGAGATTAAGGCGGTCGAGAAGAGGGTCGATGCGCTGGAGATGTACAAGGCGTTCCAGGCCAAAGGGCATGAGGATATCCTATGGGCAGACGGCAAGATAGGCTTGTGCATGGGCCTGATAGAAGGCTTGAGGCTGCGCATAAGCGCTGAGAGGAAGGAAGCGCAGGAGCAGGGGTTCAAGGGTTGCTCCATCTGCGCACAGAAGTTCGCTGTGAGCAGGGGGCATGTTTGGGCCTCAGGGGGTAGGGTAATCTGCTACAAGTGCATGGGAGAAGACAAGAAGGCAAGAGTTGAGGATAAGGGGTGTTAGCATGTGCGACTTGGTTGGATGGCTGGTGAACACGAAGGCCTGGAAGGGAATTAGAGGGAAGTCGTCTCTTGACGGCTTCATATCGATTCAACTTCCCGAAGAGCCAAAGGAGACCATCCAACTTGTTGAATGGAGGAATTTGGCTCTTTCCTCAAGTATTTAAGGTGTTGTTCCATAATATATATCGGTGAAACTGTGAGAAAGCGTGAAGTAGTCAGGAAATGTATAGTCTTGAACAATCTTGAACTAACTTCAAAGAAGGCTCGCATATTGAATGATTTTGTTAGTGAATATAAGAAGGTTCTGTGTAAGCATTTTCTACAATCTCCATTAGCCAATTCTTCGGTTGACTTGCATGGCTTGACATATTCAGGCATACGGAAGACCTCCTTATTGCCAAGCGATATTGTTCAGGAAGCAAGAAAAGACGCTTGGAAACTTGAGCAAGTTTTGGAAAGGAATGGTTTCAGAGGAATCAATATCAATCGTGTTTCTGTTCGGCTCAACAAGCGATGGTTTAGGTTCGTTGAGACCAAGCGAAAGAATCCGTGTTTCAAGATTACCTATGCGAAAGGCAAGACCTTCACAATCCCCATACGAACAGATAATGGATTTGAGCGATTCAATAGGCTTCTCGGAGAGAAATGGCAATTCACCAACATATCCCTTCTCAAAAGTGGAAGAATAGTCGTTGTCCTTGAACAACCGATTGCTGAAACAACCAATAAGCCGATTATTGTCGGTCTTGACATCGGTTCTGAACCGCTTGCTTCCGCAACTGTTTTCAATAGCAACAAACACAAAATCATCAAACAGTTGTATTTCGGTCAGGATATTTCCCATAGGCAAAGACGATTCGAGGCAAGGAGAACTAAACTGGAAAGCCTTGCCGATAAAGGTTCGCATAAGGCAAGACAGTCTTTGCGAAGAATGAGCAGGAAGCAATCCAATTTCGTGAAGACAAGAAGCGGCCAGGTCGCTTCCCAGATTATCAAACTTGCCAAGAACTATGATGCTGACATCGCTATCGAAAAACTCAATATCCGAGCCGATAGGTTCACCAAGAAATCCAACAGGAAAATCAACACTATCCCGCATGGTCAGTTCCGAGAGTTCCTGATTTCCAATTCCCATATTGAACACATTTCCTTGCATATTGAAGACCCTTATCACACATCAAAGTGGTGTTCTGGTTGCGGTGCAATCAATGACGGTCACCACTTAAGTAACTATTCGCTATACAAGTGTGCGAATTGTGGTTTGGTTGTCAACAGCGATAGGAAGGCAAGCCTTGCTGTCGCAGTCAAATCCCTCTTGGAGCGGAATGCTCACAGTTTCACCAACTTGGGTTCTTTCCAGATTTCCAAGAGGCGAGTGCCAGTAAACGCACTTCTGCGTTCCGATGCAGTTGGTGTATTGGGTTCTGTGAGCCATGAGCATCAACCTATGGAAAGCCACCTAACTTGTTAGGTAGTAGTTTACTCAAGGCGATGATGAGGATGAGGACGAAGACGAGTTGCCCTTCGAGGATGTGCTGGGGCTTTTTGATTATCTGAATAATCTGTATCGGTGATGGGATGGGTGAGATGTTCTGGAAGGTCGTCTGGCTGTGGGTGCTTTTTGCTATAGTGCTTGTTGCAATATGGTTGGCAGGAGATGATGTCGTGTGAAGCTTATCGGATTCAAGGTGATGACGAGCAGGGTGAGGGATTACATGGGCTATGTGCAGTTCCCTATGATTGCATACTTATTCTTGGTGCAGACAGGATATGATTTATTGGTTGCCGCTTTGCTGGCGGTTGCAGGGTGTGCGGTGCTGGCGGTTGTTGATTGGAAGATTGTGTACCCTGCTGAACAGGCGGCTGTGACGAATAAGAACCCTGAGTGGCTGATGCTCATCGAGAAGGTTGATAGGATTGAGAGACGTTTGGTGAATTATCTTGATGGAAAAGAAAAGGGTTTGCGTTGACTGCGGGGCGATGCATGCCAAGGGGGATAGGTGCGAGAGATGCTCTTGCAGGCATGCTGCAAGATATTCTCCAAGCGCTGTCAGGCGGACTGAGCGGAATGCATTTCGATACAAGCTGATATGCAGGGTCTGCCCTCTGTGTGGTTTCCTGGTGAAGACACGCATATATGGAAGGAAGAAGGTCATCATATGCCCCAGGTGCAGGCAGTGGTTCTTCGGCTATGGCGCTGAGGTGGTGAGGATAAGCAGGGAAGCATATGCTGAAAGATATGTTTCATAAAATACGCTTGGAATGTTGGATAACGGCTGATATAAGAAGTTTGGCGCTAATTCTGATTTGAGACATCCAAAGTCATTGGTGGGATGGTATGATTTATGAGACGCTTCACCTGATGAGGGAGGGGTTGGATGGGCATTTCTTCCGACTGGAGCAGCGGGTCAACGCTGACGGCATGATGGGCAGGAGCGCTTATTTTATCCTTACGAGCAGGCTGAAAAGGCGTAAGGCTGGCGCTCGATGGAGGGAATCACGGCCATGCATATGGATTGGAAAGCACCATAGGGTCTACATCACCAGGGAGATGGCCGAAGCCCTTAAGGCGTTCTGCCTGACTTGTATGAGAAGGCATCGGATGAGGTTTGGCAATGGCAACCCCAGCATAATCGCATCCAAGATGCCATTGAGCTGGGACTGCATAGATGGCGTGATGGACAGCAAGGACGGAAATCTCTACCCTCTCTGATAAACGGAGGTGCGCCTTATGGACAGCAAATCAGTGCCATCGCAGAAATCCCTGAGCGCCATCATTCAAAGTCGTTGGTGAGATGGTGATTAAAGCGATTTTGTGGATGGATGCTTGTCATTGCGATACGAGATATAAGACATATTATAGTCTCACCAGGGCGCTTGGATGCGCCTATCCCTAAGGGGATTCAGAGACATAAAGGAAGTGGTTTGAATGGCAATAAAGCTGAAGGGAAGAGAAACGATAAAAATCGAGGAAGGAAAACACAAAGGCCTTATCTCGAAAGTGGAATTAGCGACTCGTGGCGAGACTGGCAAGGAGCAGTTCGAGTATGTCGATATCTTTGTCAGGCTGGATGATGCGAAGGTCGAGCTGAAGTACGGATGCCCTGCCGACATAACTGTGAACACGAAGCTGGGAAAGGTGCTGATGAACTTCGGGGTGACCGAATCGGACATCGAGTCTGGCGATGAGATAGATGTCGAAGCCAAGCTGAAGGGCAAGAAGGTGTCTTGCATAACGCAGAATGAGACTACACCCAAAGGGACATTCGCACGTATGAATAGCATTGTGGCTGTTGCGTAAAGTGGATGGCTCTTTGAAGCCACAGTAAGCTCGGCAGAAGAAGTTTGGTTTGTGGGAGGCTGCCTGGGGAATCTCACCATCTCATTGCCCATCAGACCCATTGGGCAGTCTTCCCATTCATTGTTTGAGGCCGCAATTCAATTTCAGAAGTTAGGTCTGAGATATGGCTCACTTAGGGGATTCATTTAATTGGGTGCTTGGATGCTGAGAAGGATTAGGAATGTCGGGATTATCAAGGATGGGAGAGGCAACTTGTCCCTTTCAAAATCCTTTTTAAGCCAGCTGGAGACGGCGTTCCAGAGGTTTCAGCGTGGCACTAAGGAACGCAAGACTTTCTATGAGACGCATGAGCATAAGAAGACAAGGCCGACAGCACGGAAGCTGCTGCCTGGCATCATGCCGATGCCTTTTTATCGTGTGCGGATAGGCAGATTCGTGCTGCCTGCTGCAAGGCAGAATAGGATGATATCATTGCCTAAGAATGTCGTCAAAGAATTTGGATTGTCCAAAAGGAAAACCGTTACTGTCACAGTTGATGACCAGGGTGAATCGATTGCGATTCCCACATCCTTTCGCAGGACTATCAAGAAGGGCGCTATCATAACCAACACATCATCGACATCATATTCTTTGGGATTCAAGCCGTTGGATACGCTTGACCCTGACGGAGTATTCATCAGCTGCAAGAATTTTGTGCAAAGGAAATATGCGCAGCAGAGGGCCATGTTCATCAGGAATGCCAGCTTCCATAGCATGTATTTCATAAGGATTGTCTTTGCTGCAAAGGCGAAGAATGATGCTCCGAGATATTATATCGTCAGCACCCCTGTATTCCATCTGTATGAGAATGGGAAGGCTACAATCATAAAGGCCATCGATGCCATGAGGCAGCTTTTTTATGATACGATTGTCAAGCTTGAGGACTACCAGGAATATGATTCATTTTATGTGGCTGGTGTGACCTATTATACACATGATTTGTATAAAAAAGGAAGGCCTATAGTGATGAGGTGATTCGGTTGGGTGATTTCAAGAGGAAGAGTCCTGACAGGAAGCATCCTAAGTTTGGCGTGTATGACATAGAGACTGATATAAATGATGACAGCATATTTGCGTGCGGATTCTATGATGGGATGAATTACTGGTGCTTCCAGGGGGATGATTGCGCAGAGAGGTTCATCGGTTTCATTTATAGGAGCAAATATGGGGGATACACTTTCTATGCACACAATGGCGGAAGGTTCGATACTACGTTCCTGATGCCCGCATTCAGGAATCTTGGCATAAGAACTGAAAGCGCTTTTTCTGGCGGCAGGATGATAATACTCAGCATTGCCAAAAGGCGGATGCCCATAACATTCGCAGATTCATATGCTCTGATGCAAGGCAGCCTGCTCAATCTTCTGAGCAGTTTTGGCGTGGAGCATCAGAAGGGCGAGATTGACTTCAAGAATATAAGGAAGAGCGATGAGTGGATTCCCTATCTTGAGAACGATGTAATGGGGCTGCATGAGCTTCTTGAGATATTCTGGAGGTTCTTCTCCCCTTGGAACGCTGGTCTTGGGATAACGATATCGCAGCAGGCGATGTCGACATTCAGGCGGACGATAGATTATAGGATTCCTGCATATCCAGAATTGGAAGGTTTCATAAGGCAGGCATATTTCGGCGGAAGGGTCGAGGTGTTCAAGCGGTTTGGCGAGAACCTTTTCTATTACGATTTCAACAGCCTGTATCCAGATGTTATGCGCAATAATGAGATGCCAGTAGGCAAGCCGACTGAAGTGCAAGGCGACAGGTATGCTGATGATGAGATTGGTTTTGCGAAGGCTGTTATAAAAGCTCCTGATGGACTCAGGATACCCATCCTTGGATACAAGAACAATGGCAAGCTGATTTTTCCATTAGGCAGATTCAGCGGCGTATGGGATGTGGCTGAATTGCGCAAGGCACAGGATTATGGATATGAGGTAGCTTTCAAGAATGGGGTGAAGTTCAGCGGGATGCCCATGTTCAAGGATTATGTCGACATATTCTATAAAATGAAGGAGGATAATAGGGGTATCAACATCCCCAAGTTCACATTGGCTAAACTAAGCTCCACTTCGCTTTATGGGAAGTTTGGGGAGTCGAGGGAGAAGGAGAGCGTTGTGATGCTGCCTGACGATATAGCAGGACTTGTCCCGATTTCCGAGAAGCTTGGCATATATGGCAAGTCAACCTATTCGCATTCGACTCACATCCTTCCTGCGATAGCCACGCATGTGACTGCCTTGGCAAGGAACAAATTACTAGAAGGGTTCGAGAGGGTCGGTTTTGATAACCTATTCTACAGCGACAGTGTGAGTGGGGATACTCCCATATTTATTAGGAGACAATCGAAGTTCATTGATTTAATGGAGATTCAGGAGCTTAATCCTACACAGTTGTTAAGATATAATAGATGGGGTAGTGGATTCAATGACATAGAGGTTATGTCTCGTAATGGGTGGACAAAAATAAATTATGTGTATAAGCATAAAACGGACAAGCCTATATATGTACTGTCTGGCAATATCTACTGCAAGGTCACTGGCGACCATTCTATTTTTCAGAGCGGCAAGGAAGTTAAGGTCAATCAGATACATGCTGGTGACCGCATTGACCAACAGACCCTTCCAGATTTGAATGAATATGATTCCATCACTGAAGATTTTGCGAAGGTTCTTGGATTCTTTGTTGCAGAAGGCTCATGCGGCGCATATGATACAAAACATGGAATCAAGTATTCATGGGCATTGACTTCACAGGATTCAGATAGACTCCGATGGTATGGGAATATTCTTGAGGGAATGTTCAACATAAAATTCAAAGTACTCCAGACCATGGAATCATCGAATGTCCTGAAGCTTGTTCCTGCCGGTGGCAGTGGGGATGGATATGGGATGCTTAGGGATATTACAAATTGTTTCGCCAGGATATGCTATACGAAGTCTGGCAATAAGAAAGTTCCATCTGTTATTCTGAATTCTAGCAAGAGTGTTATGAAATCATTTTTGGATGGATACATGGAAGGGGATGGCTGTTATGTAAATAAAGGATATGATAAAGATGGGCAAAAAAGGAATGATAGCATATCTTTCATACTTCAGTCTGGTATAAGCTTTATTTCAAAAATTCTTGGATTCGGCTCGACATTTTTAACTAGAAAGGACAAGCCTTCTGTTATAACGCATATCCAGACAAAGAAGAATGGTGGTTGCATCAGGAAAATCATAAAGATTCCCAACAGCGATTATGTGTATGACATATCAACTAATGATGGCACTTTTGTTGGAGGCTGCGGACTGATTATATTTCATAACACGGATTCTATTATCAGTAGCAAAGAGCTGGAGACAAGTAATAGGCTTGGCGGGCTTAAGCTTGAGCATAGGATAATCAAGGGCTACTTCATAGCACCGAAATTCTATTATCTGCAGACGGCCCAATTAGGTGACTTCATACAAACTCCTATGTTGCCGATGATGCAGGCTGTCAATCAGGAGATGAAGAGCATCATCAAGATAAAGGGATTCCCCAATCCTAAGTTCACTGAGCAATGTTTCGAGAAAGCCTTGAGGAACGACCTTTCTGATTTCCATTATAACGAAAGGGTATTCGGTCTGATGCGTGAGAATGTGAGGAATTTCGATAGGTTCATCGGAAGGATAGACAGGAAGAAGCAGATAAAGAGCTTATATGATAAGAGGGTCGTTTGTAGGAATCATATCGATACTACTCCACTCATCATCAATTCGAGGGACTCATGATGGACAGCTGTTTATCGTGACATTGATGCATGAGCAGTTCCCATCAGGCATGCCTGCATATATCGGCTTAATCCACCTTATCTGAGAGGCTTCCACGAGGTTGCCTGACTGGTCTATGACATACTGCTTGCCCAGCGAGAGGTTCGCCTGCTGGAGGCTCATGTTGGAGCTTCCTAAGAACCAGGTGCAGTTGGTGGACACCTGGAAGATGAGGACTAGAATAAGCGCATTGAACATTATGTCCATCGCTATCCTGAACTTCTCGGCCTTGGATTTACTCATCCAGCGGTCAAGGAGATTCAAGCCCATTTATGTACCCTCTGATGTAGACAACCGCTTCCGATATCGCCCCGAACTGTGTATAACCTTTGCCGCTTTTCACCAGGTCATATTTTTCTTGGATGCTCGGTCTTTCATGCTGTCCTGTCGCCCTGCACATCCTCAGCCTGGCGTTGTCGAGAAGGTTGCCTGTCGGCACAGCGAATGGGATTATATCGAGTGCTTCAGCTGCAAGGGTGTGCGATGGGTTGGTGATTATCAGGGTCATGCTCATCTCCTTGCGCACCTTGGCTATCTCATGCGCTATGTCCATCACGATGGGCGCATTGGCGGCAAGGAGTTCCATTCGGTCATCTGGCGCAGAAGCTTTCTTGGGGGCATTGGCGCATATCACATATATGTCGGCTTCTTCGACCATATTGGACAATCGGACTTCGCTAGGCAGATGCTCTACTAGGCAGGCTTGCTGCAAATCAGCCTCTTCGCTTTGCAGCTTTTCCTTGTCTATGTCATTTATGTAAACCAAGGAATCGAATTCGCATGCGCATCGGTAGGCGAGCAGGCTTCCCACATGGCCCATCCCGAAAATTTGTATTATTACCATTCATACCATCTCCTTGCTCTTCCATTCCTCGAATCCACAATTCTTGCATACTAAAAAGTATGAAAATTCTTTGAAGTCTTCGCTCCCGCATCTGACGCATTTGCGATTCATCTTTTTCCCCAAAAATCTTCTGGAAGGCCGTAATAGCGGATGAGCAGGCCACGGAATTTTGCGGGGACTTCTTCAGCCTTTATCATTCCGACCTTTAATAGTTTATAGTACATCCTTAATTTTCGCCTGTTGTATTGGAATGAGCTGGGCTTGATATTGTTGCGCTCATGCGTTCCTTTGATAGGGGTATTGACAGGCAGCAATGTCCTCTGCACGAGATGCTTCTTCATGTTCATTCCGTTATGCTCCACCAGACCAGGTAACCTAGCAGCACGACAGAGAGCAGCTTCGCTACCAGGTCGCTGTAGACTATCAGTATCGATAGGCAGATGATGCCCATTATGAAGTTGATAGGGATTTTCATTTATATGCTCTTCTATGCCCATGAAAGGTCTTTCACTTCCTCATTGGTTGAATACATCTTGAAGACAGGCGCTGTGTCGAAGCGGTACATCCTTACGAGCTGGCCTGTGATGGCATGGTGGACTCGCAGTCTGCACTTGGTCTCATTCGGCGAGAGCTGGGGCATCGCTATGAAGTCGGTTATGTTCCTTATCCTCTTGTCAATCTGCGAGAAGTGCTGACAAGTGAAACCGATGTTGATGCCACGCTTCCTCGAGACCAGCAGGATTTTCGAGATTACCTGGTTCTTCTTCGCCCCGCTCATGCGTGAGTCAAGCCATTTGGCCCTGATGCGCATTGCACCAAGTTTGCCACAGCTCATCCCCTGCGAAGAAGCCTTCCTGCATATCGTTCACCTTCTCAGGGGTGTCCACGAATGTGAATGGTATGTTGAGGTGGTAGTTCGCATATATGCTTTGCCCCTTGTTGTAGTTCCGTATGCAGAGGTATGTGAGTGCGAGAGTCTTTCCTTAGCCCAGCTAAAACAGCGTCTCTCCATATCTGTTTCAAAGCCGATGAGCCCAATTCTCCCACGAAGGCAATCAATACCATTATCATTTCACCGCCTTTTCTTCAATCTTTTCGATAGGGTTGTTCCTTGCCCTTATCTTCATCAGTATAGTGATGATGCCGCCTGCCACTATTGACAGTATCATCAGGCTTATCATGATTATCATGCCGTCTAAGAATGCCATATTACTTCACTTTCCTGATAGACGCATCAGGGTCTATCTTCTTGAGGACTTTCTTAAGCTCGCTTATAAGGATTCTGTCGAACAGGAAGTTGCCGTGCGCCATGCTCATCTCGACCAGGAAGACCTTTGGTGAAAGGCGCTTGTGCGTCAGGCTCGCCAGGCCTTTCGATTTCGCCTGGACTGTCTCGGTGGCTTCAGCGAGCTTGCTGTCAAGCTCATCAGCGACATCATCTTTTGTCAGGGTCATCTCCAGTTTCATATTCTCTCCTTCTCGAATGAAGGCGACTCAGTGCCTGAAGGTGTCTTTGCGATTGAAGGTGTCTTCAGACACCTTCCTTTCTTCAGACACCTTCCTTCTGATTGTCGCCTTCTATCCATATGCGAGCAATCTGCGCATAATTCTCTCAAGTCCATCGGCATCTTGCCGTAGGACAGCTCGATGTAATTAGATTTGCAGATTCTGCATTTATTGTATCTCATTCAGTCTCCTTAATTAATCGTCACCCTGATGTTGCTGTCGAAGCAGTTGCAGTCGAGCTGGTACACGCCTGAGTCGGGGCTGCTGAACCTGAAGCCCGACCAGTTAATCATGCGCTTCAATGGCTTGCTGCATCGGGGGCATTTCAGCATGTCGCTTAGGCGGGCTGTCATATTCATCATCATGATATCTCTATCGTGACACCAGGCTTGAAACCTGTGCCTTCATCAGCATAGGATTTCTCTGCATCAAGATAGCAGACCTGCGAATCGTCTGCGTAGGCGATGCCTGTAAGGGAATCTAAAACCATCCTAACCATTTTATCTAAGTCTGACCTGGTAATGTGGGGTTTGTCAATCATGCTTTCCTTTATATCTCCTTTCCTGTTGTAATGGCTTTTGGGCCGTTGCATATGGAACACCATATCCAGGCAGACTGCGTCATGCGAGACTGTTGCTTTGGCTTTCATCGCTGCGCTCTTTATCTCTGATGCCCATGAGGATAGGCTGGCAGACCTCTTGTCGACCATGAACGGCTTCCCCTTGGTGTTCGTGAAGATTCGCATGTTGCCCTTTGCGATGGGGATTCCTGGCACGAAGAATCTTATCATGTTGTTGCCCCTTTGAAGGCCGCTTTTTTCATTTGCATCACAGGCGCAAAATCGCCTGTGCGCATGCATTGCTTGAACAGCTTCTTGCATGATGCGCACTTGTCCGCCTTGGGCGCATAATCCATGTTCCCCAGGAATGTCCCACACACCACGCACCTCTTATGCCTTTCCCTTAATCTGCGGTATCCGCCTATTGTCATATTCCTTTGCACCATGGTTCAGAAAAATCGTCTTGACCAATATCTTGGCTGACGATTTTTCGATGATGAAATCATCTCACCAATTTCATAGGGGATGCATTTCATCTCCAGCCTGAGAACATCTTCCTTATCCTGAGCGCAGACTGGTCTTCTGTCCTTGTGGCCTTGGCAACGCTCATCAATTCCTCACGGCCCTTGCGCTTCAGTGAGACACGCAGCTCCAGCATCGAGTCGAGGAAGGTCTTCAGCATGGTGTTGCTCGTCCTCCCTGACACCGCATACAATGATGCGAATGATTTGGCCTCGTAATCGGACAGCTCGGAGAGCTGCTTCTTGTTCTCGGCCCTTGCGAGTATCAGCGCTATCTTTGCCAATGCTTCGTCCTGCGTGACTATCTCGCCTTCGTTCATCGCCTGGACTTCTTCGTACTCAGGCGGGACTGCTGGCTTTTTAGGATTGGTCATATTTCTTTCTCCTTCCTATCCACTTTCCTACCCTTTAGGTAAGCATACAATGACATGAGGCTGTAGCCTACCAGCATCCACGCTAGTAATTGGCTTGCCATACTAACGGAATCCGATAGGTGTATTATATATGCTAATGCTAAAAGGATGCATCCTACATCAAGGTTCAGGCTGTTAAGGCTCATGTCATCACTTCCTTTGTTTCGCAGCGATATATCTTTCCAGCCTTGCAACCCTGCGCTCAAGCGAGGCAAGCTCGATTGCCATTCCCTGCAGGAGCTTGATGGCTTTGGTCTGGTTCTGGATGATATGGCTGACCATCACATGCTGGCTTTCGTGCAGGGTTATGTCTATCATATTACTCCTTTATGTAGTAATAATATCAATGTATTACGGCACTTGTATCACTTTGGTGAGGAACAGCACCGCCGACACCAATGCGCCCATCACGACTCCGATGATTATGAACATTATGGTGTCCATCTTCTTCGCCTCCGGCGACTTGAGTATGTTGTCCAGGGTCTTCAGCTCAAGCAGGTTGGTGATGTTCTCGGATGAGTATTGCAGCTTGCCTATCTGAGGCATGGTGATTGGGTAAGGGGAGTTGTGCTTGAGTATGTAGAGCGGGGTGACCTTCTTCCTGAGGAATCCGCCGCTTATCAGGAAGTACGGCTTGGACTTGTCCACCTGGAATGTCTTCTTCTTTATCTTGATGAGTCCGTTGTCCAATTTGGCGGTTATCTGGCGGCACACCGAGTCAGTAATCCAATATAGCGCACTGATTTTCATGGAAACAATCCTATGATTATAAGGGAAATCCCTATCGCCACAGCCGCCCCGCTGGCCCATCCCAATATGAAATCCTTATCCCTTTGGCTCATGCCTGCCCCTTTGCCAGTCCTTCGTGAACTCGTACTTATGGCCTTCGCATATGAAGTACCATGACGTGCTGAAGAATCTTCTGCGCATGAAAAGGTATTCCGCCTTCCTTTTGCAGAAGGTGCATCTCTGCTCTATCAGCTCGATTGTCTCCTGTGCCATGATAATCACGTTATCGACTTGCCCCTGAATTCCTCTGGCGAGCTGGTGAGGCCCGCTAGGGTGCGGGCAAGTATGTTGCCTTTGATGGTGAGGTAATATCCGTTCTCAATCCTGTCATCGAGCCTGCGTGCCTTGATGAGGTTGTTGCGCTTGAGGTATGTGATTGCCCGATAGAAGGCCAGAGAGCCGTACACGCCCTGGGTCTTCCTTGTGTTCCTGCCCATCAGCAGGCCCATGAGGAAGAGCTGGTGCTTCTTCGAGAGGGTCATATATATCATCATTCCTTAAGTGATTTATAAGACTTGCTTTGGAAGTTACGCAATTCAGCAGGTTAATCCCGCTATATAAGTCACTTACAAGAACTGGTTCTCATCTGGATGCCACAATGAGGGCATCCTTGTATTCAGGAGATGATGAAAATGGCAGACAAACATTATTCAATGAACTCGCTGTTGGAGAGGTTCGTAGTCATCCTTGTCGGAATCGTCCTTACGCCCATAGTGTATTTCCAGGCTGTGGGTGCAAACGTGTCAGGGACTACAGCCATAATCGTAGCTCTCATACCGACCTTCTTCGCACTGATAGTGCTTATCAGCACTGTCAAGGGCATCGTGTAGATTGAGCAAGCGAAAGGTTAGATTGAAGGGGACAGTAATCTCCTTCTTTCAAATATCGCCCATTTAACCACCCAGGATGAATGGGTTAGCTGCGACTTTGAAAGAAGATGGCAATAGCCATCTTCAATCGAAGAGTAGGCAGCCAACCCATTTCCTTTTTATTTCACTTAGGTCATAGTTGTTACCATGTCCAATCCCATGCATGCAGCCTTGCCGATGATTCTGGCCGTGATTTTCCTGTTCCTGATGGCGGCATTCACGCAGACCTACGCTTGGGCGAACACGCAGGCATATTGGGCCGTCTTCGGCATGGTCGAGATGGTGCTGGTGTTCTTCGGGCTGATTAAGGCGCTGAAGTGATTGCGGTTGCCAGATTAACAAATATAAGTCACTTAGCTAAGAGGTATATGCATGAAATGGCTATTTTTGTGCTTAGGTATGATGGGGCTTCTGCTGGCCTCAGGCGCTTCGGCATATGAGCATGATTATTATACGAATATGACAAGCGCTTCATCGGATTTCAGGTATAGCCTCAACAGCTCGATAGCCGCACCTTCAGGCAGCTGCTATTCCGACATTGATTATTACATAACGCTGGTCAACCCGACAGGGAACGCATACAGCACGCAATTCTCGCTTTATCTGGATGGCGTGCTGAACCATACTGTAAGCTTGGCAGGGACAGACAACAAAAGCTGCTACCTATTGGCTACTAGGAGGGTCGGCAATTTCAGCAATTCGACTGCAAGGGCGCAGACCTTCAGCCCAAGCGCATTGAACATCACGATAATGATGGAAGTCCACACTGTTTGCAATAGCAGCGACACTTATGTGCTGTATGACAGCGGCTTCCTTGACAGCGGCATAGCAGGTGCGAATGGGTATAGGATTCTCCAGTTCTATCCGTCAGGCAATGTCACAATCCCGAACAACGCTTCCATCGGGCATTGCGGCGGGGCGGAATCGGCTTATGGGGGATGGTCGATATTCAGCTCGCTGATAAGGGCGATAGTTGTTAAATATATGTGGGATTTCAACAGCGGGTTGGGTGATGCTTTCATAAACATAACGAATCCTGGCGACCATGGATTAGGCGATTCTTATAACTGCTACCTGCTGAACATGGTCACGCAGTCTCAGTCGGCAATCACGCCAAGCGCATTCTTAGGCTTGAACCTGTCATTGCAGCCGCTGACAGATTACAGGCTGGTCTGCGAATGGTATAATAATTACATAACCACACCTATCTCACATGATTTCCCGCCTTCGCCTTTCTACCTGAACATAACGGATGTGTCGCCGGATTATGTTTGCAGCTTCACGCCATGCAGCAATGGGAGCAGGCAGTATCTGTGCATCGATTCTAAGGGATATTACCCTGATACGCAGGTCGACATAAGCTGCCTTGGGGCGAACCAGACCATCGATTTGGGGTTCGAGATGAGCAGGCCTGTTGTCGAGCAGAATTGCAGGCTGGAGTTCTTGCAGCTTCCGCCGTGCAGCGTACCTGTGGTTGAGAACATATCTGCTGGGCTGCCAGATAGCCCTGAATGGACTGTCTTCCCTTTCAACATATCAGGCTCTGGCCTTAATGAGTATTTCGCAACGATGGTGTCGGGCGGCTCTAAGGGGAGCTTCTCATTCAGGATGTGGAGCATACCGCCTTCGCCGCCAGTGCAGCCCACGCTGGTGAACACGACAATCATAGAGTGCGGCAATGTGAGCGTGGGGAGCATTCCAGACACTTTCATACCTGGCCTCAATGCTACCTTCTTCACGGCACGGAATTTCACCTTCCCATCGGATACGATGCATATATTGTTCGATGCCAAGAGGTGCAGCGCACCTGTCGTGCAGTATGACGGCTGGTGCGGCAAGTCATGCTTCAGCTATTTAGGGAACTGCTCGATTGCGCCTTTAGGCGATTATTTCGTCTCTGTGGTGGATAACACATTGGGGCAGACAGTCGTCTTGTACACGAGTGAAGCGACTACGAATTGGTCAAGCAGGGACATGGACGTGAGCAACCACATCACATATCCTGACCATTCATATACGCTGGTGATGGGGATAGGGGATTATCCCCAGGATGCGTATTCGCCTTACAGCTGGTGCGTGCAGTTCGATGATGTGAGGCTTTTCAATGCGGTGAATGGGACAAAAGATGAATCGGCTTTGCAGAGATATGGGAAGGTGTATGATGACCTCACTGATGAGCAGAAGGCTGTCATAGATGGGTCGTACTGTCAGTCTAATGTGTGCAGCGGGAACAATCGGCTCATAAGCAGCCTTCAGTCTGGTGTCTGCGTGACCGAGACGGTTTATAACGATTCGACTTGTGTGCAAATCAACCCTGCGAACAAGGTCATCGGAAGCCAGTCCATATTTGCCCCGATAAGCTCGATTTCAGGGATGGTGACGAACTCGACCACTGGAGAGACGCTTGCGGACTCATGGAAGGTGAGTGGATTCGGCTTCATGCTGATACTGATAACCCCCATCTTCCTGATAATGATGTTCATCTCAATCATGATGATATTAGCGGCTTGGGTCACCAAGCATATGGAGATAGGCATAGGGGCGGGCCTGATGATTCTTGGCGCATTCTGCCTTGCGATACCTGAGCTGGTGCTTATCACGATAATACTGATTGTCATCACAGCCTTCCTGGTTGGCAGGACAATGATCAAGGTCGTGGCTGGCGGAGGGTCGTAGTATGCATCATCGGAAGATGGTGAGGAGGCGCAGAAAACTTAAAGGGCAGGGCGGCATCACTATATATAACGCACTGCTGTTCTACTCGATTCTTATCTTTGTCATAGTCTACCTCAGCGCCATGGCAGGGGTGAGCATAGTCACGACCAGCGGCAATCTCGCTGACATCAAAGTTCCCACCAATTTCCTTGACCCCTTTGCGACCATAGGGTTCTTCCTGGCCCTGGCTACCACCAACTCGAGCTATATGCTGCTGACAGTGGTGCTGTTCGCCCCTTTCGCCGTGATGATGATTTATGCCATACTGCAGCTGATTAGAGGCTCGAGCTAACGGCTGGCAATATAAGTCACTGAGCATAAATAGGTTATTATGATACTGAAGACCTCCTCTATCCTCTGCTTTGCGGTGCTGTGTTGCGTTGCTTTGAGCGGTATCGTGGGCGCAACACAGCCTACCCAAAGCACAAACAAGCTATTCATGTCGCCATTCTACCTTGCTTCCATGTCAAACAACAACAATTATAACTGGAGTGTGGAAGTTAGACCGCCCGATGGTTTGACCAAGGTTCTTTCGGCCATAGTCACGTTTGACATCTACCTGAATCCTTCGGTGAACTTCACCATCCAGGCGAATGGGAAGCCTTGCAGCACATATGCCTTCTATGTAAGCACGACTTATGCAGGAGCAGGCCAAGCAAGGGTGTCATTTGACTGCTCCAATGTAATCAGCAAGGGCGGCAATTACACGATAACATTGAGGCCTTCTGGCGCTAATACAGGGGCAGTTTCTGGCTGGCTTGACCTGACATACATGAACAACCCTTTTGGCAGCATGGGAATCCAGGGGACTGAATATTTGATTGGTCAGAACGGCACGCTGTTCATCAAGCTGCTCGACAGCAATGAGCTTCCAATCAACACTGGATTCTGCTCCATAGCCATGTATTACCCGAACAAGACCATCAAGTTCATGGACAATGCACCGACAACTTTCCTCGAAAATGGGATATACTATAAGGATTTCTTCGTTCCAGATACGGAAGGGCTTTACATAGCGGATGCTTTTTGTGCATATAATGATAATGTCTATCGTTATAACCTGCCTTCGGAAGATTGTGGTTATGATGGGACTGTAAGCGGAGGAACATCGCCTGTTCCGGTGATATTCAGGGATATAGACTGCACAGTTTTCCATACACTTGGAGGCGGCACTTACCAAAACTGGACTTTCAATTATGAGAGCCTTGGTCTGATAAACCTTTCGCAAATAACGCAGATTGATTTGAATTGGGTCGGTCAAATAAGTGCGGCAGGGGGAAGCCTATCCATTTACAATTTCAACACATCATCATGGAATGCTTTGGGAACAACAATCGCATCAACAGGGATAACATTATCCTGCGGGAACAATGTGTATATCACTCGGTCAACGACAGACAATATAACAAGTTATGTCAACAACAATACAATCAAGGTAAGGTTATATCGGGCTGGAACTGCCACCATGATTACGGATGCCATGGAAGTCATATTGCACAACAATGGTTCTGTTGTGGCTTCATTGAGAGGCTCGTCAGAAGTCCATGTAAATAATTACTTCAATCAGACCAGCAACCTGACAGTGAACCTCAACCAGAGCCAGTTTACAAGCATACTTTCAGCCATAGCTTCCGTGAACGAAACTCTCAATATGACCGTATTGGATTACCTGGTTTCTATGAATAGTTCGATAGGGCAGGCCATTTCACAGATTAGTGCCATCAATGATTCAGTCAGCCAGCTCGGTTTGAACCTCACAGGGTATTACTCGAATATCACTGTGCTGATTGATGCGCATAACGTCACCCTTGTGCAGCTCATTGGTGCGCTCAACGATTCGCAGAATGGCAATTACGATTCACTCTATGCTTTGGTGGTTGCGCACAACATCTCAATGACAGATTTGATGCTATCAATCAACCAGTCCAGCGCTGCGTACGCCAATGACATAGAGTCGCAGATTTCAAATCTTCAGAGCTATATGCAGCAGCACAACCAGACGATATATGACCTGCTCATCCAGATGAACGGAAGCTGCTATAACAACACGGATAGGATTTTGAATTACATTGACCAGCACAACATGAGCATTTCCGAGATTCTTAACAGCCTCAATTCGACTATGTACAACTCGTTCAGCCAGATTGCGAATGCGCTGCTCAATGTGAGCAACAACACCATCAACATATCGCTCAACATAGACGACTTGTACAGGCGCATGAGGAACATACTGTTCATACAGACCGAGCCGACAAGGCTGGAGTCGCAGCAGCGCATCGTGACGGCTTCATTCTTGCCGATAGCATCGGCGAATGCGCAGTCCCTCTATATAATGAACAGCACGTGCATGGGCAACGACACCCTGCGGCAATTCTATATGGAATATGTCACGCTTGAGGACAGCGGGGGAAGCGATTTCCTGAACGTGACCAGGTATCTTGACAGCAGATGCTCATGGGGCTGCGACAATTCGACTGCCCCGCCATCCTGCAGTGGCAGCCCGCTGTCGAACAGCCTGGCCTTTTTCGGCTTCATCGGATTCATGCTGCTGGTGGTGAGCGTGTTGTATTTCAAGTATTACAAGAAGTATTAGGCCATCATTCATGATTACCTCTATGTCACTCGTACCTAAGCTCCCTGATGCGCTTGTATGATTTCATGAGTCCCTTGAGCTGCTCAAGCGAGACCTGCATGGCATCTATCCTGATGATTATCTCGTTCTCAACGCTGGCGGCCATATGGCACTTCTGAGCATATTCCCTTCTGCGCTCGGATGTTATCTTTGATGCATACCTTTTGGCGCTGAGCTTGATGCCGCATGCTGTGCATCGCTCCCCTTTCCAGTGCAGCTTGCCGCAGTCGGGGCAGGTCAGCTTTGGCGGTTTCATATCTCCATCCCTTCTACACAATCATACTTTGCGTTGTTGTAGCAGCCGCTCAACATGAGGCCGCACGGCGCTTTCCTGATGGTTCTGCAATGCAGCACCCTTCCGTTGCGCAGCTCTATGGAATGCATCGTATCATTCTGCTGCGGCTCTTTTGGAAGGAAGGTGTCGTTCACGCTGCCCGATATGCTCGAATTGCCAAATGGGAATATCCCACCCTGGAGTATGAGATGCGTTGCAAAGACGCCTATCGATATCGCACCTATGCATATGAGCGCCGTGCCTGAGTCCATGCTCAAGTCCCCCTCCTTTTATTATGGAAATCTATTATCTTTCTTTCCGTTTCTTGTTTTCCATATATACTTCTCAAATTATCACTCCATATAATCAATATATCAAAACCATATTTTTTATAATGATTTTTTGTTCCTCTTTCAGTTCGATTAAAAGAAACAAAATCTTTATTATGCCAGCGGTTTCCAAAAACCTCGATAATTTTTTTCTGCCCATTGCAATTTATGAAATCTGGATTCTTTCCTTCTATCCAAAAAGAGAAATCCCCGACATATTTCCATTCTCTCGGAAAATTCCTATTCAAAACAGATAATACAAATATTTCCATTTTATTAGGTTTCATTTTTAATGCTTTTTTCATTTTTTCTTGATATTCTTTATTATTCCAATGTTTTTTGCTTGCATCTCCTACCCTTTTCCTTATTTCCCTATCAGACATAACATCTTTCATTCTTTTAGATTGCTTCTCTCTTTCTTGTAAATCTTTATACCTTTCATTCATTATTTTTGAACATTTTGCCAATGCTTCGGGATGATTCTGAAAATATTCTCTCATTCTTTCAGATTGCTTTTCTATTTCAAATGGATTTGAATATCTTTTAATCATCCTAATTCGTGCTTGTCTTTTTTGATTCGGGTCAGACCAGCGAATCGCTATCAATCTTTTCTGTATTTTTTGCCCCTCCTCCGTCTTGCTAAATCTTTTGTGAGCAATGGACATTTTTCTTTTGGTTTCTTCTGAATGAACTCTACCCGAATTATTCAGACTGCAATCTTTCCTATATTCATCTGACATCAGTTTCCCTTTATTCCAAGGAACATACCCCATATGAGCGATGCTACACTTCCGTCTAAACTCATCGCTCATCTTCATTCCTTTATTCCATGCTGGATAATCTTTCGATGACATAATAATCATAAATGGGGAGTTATGCTCCCCTCTTGAATTTATTTTAGACTTTCAACAGGCAGGATAAGTGACGGCGTATTACCATCACCGCCAATTATCAGCATATTCGGTAATATGCCATCCCATTTGTTCACCCATTGTAAATTTATATATTGCGGATTTTCCTTCAATGCTTGACTTTGAACGGAAATTGCGTCTGCTTCACCCTTCGCCTGTGCGACCCTCTGCTCCGCCTCTATCTTAATCCTCGCAAGGTCGTTCTCTGCCTTCTGCGCCAGCTGGACTGCAGTCACCTTGGCCTCTATCGCAGCCTCGAAATCAGGGCTGAACTTGAAATCGGTTATGTAATCGGTCTCGACCACAATCCCATACGGCGAAAGCTTGTCCTTCAGAGCTATATCAATAGCTTCCTTCACTATCGGCCTCTTGCCAATCAAATCAACGGCTGTGTATTGCGCTGTTGAAGCCTTAACAGCCTCCTGTATCGCTGGCTGGATGACCCTTGCCTCCCAATCAAGCCCCAGGTTCTGATATATCTTGTTCACCCTGGCTGGCTCAAGATGGTAGTTGACGGCGACCTCAGTGGTCACAATCTGCAAATCGGCCGAGGCGCTTGATGCTGTCGCCTTGTATATCTGCGTCTGTATCGGCACGACCACGACCTGGTTCACATATGGCGTGATGAAGGAAATCCCTTCTGGAAGAATCCTATCCTCGACCTTTCCCCATGTGAGCAGGACACCCCTATGCCCTGCCGCTATCGCCGCTATGCTGCCAAGCACGAGCGAAAGCACGACTATCACAGCGATTCCTCCAGTGACAAGCTTCGCCATCGAGCTTACGCTAGGCTGGCCTTTCATCCTCTTGAATGATTTCTCTTTTCTCATCTAACCATCCCCTTATCTTCCTTTGAATGAAGGCGGCTTTTGCCGCCTTCTATTTCTTTATCCTTTTTACCTTTCTTTTCAACCCTGCTGAAATGATACATCAATAATGAGAATGCTATTGCGAATGCAATCAGTAATGCGGCTCGTGAATGCTCAAGCATGAGGTATATGGCAACAAATATGAAGCACCCAGCAGTCAATAGCCAGAATGGGTCACGCTTCTGCTTCATATCTCCTCGCCATCCTTCACCCTCATGTGCAAATCATGGTAGACCGCAAGGCTGCACAGGCGCACAGCGTCTTCCTTGCTTTCTGTGATATCGCATATCAGCTGCATGACCTCGCCAATGGTCAGCTCCCTTCCGATGGCAGCCTCAGTGACCATGAGCTTCCTGGCGAGCTTCTCGGTGAGGCGCTTCATCATCTCTTCGGTGATTTCTAATGATTTCATGCTGACACCTCAGCTGAAGCTTTCGCACGGCTTCCTTTCAGAATCGGCCTGTTGAAATATGGCGACTTGCATTTGGGGCAGACCTCTGGCTCATGCTCCCTGTTCCTTGCCACCCATTCATGCCCACACTTCATGCACCTGAAGCCATCGATTTTTATTTTCATATCATCACCTCAGTCAATACATCTCTATGGCCTTCCATCTTCCGCTCCCTGAAATCCTGAAATGCTTGTGGGGGTAGGCGGCAGCAAGGCCGCTTATGTTGTCAACAAGATTCCTGAAGGCGAATATGGCATCGTTCTCTGCCAGGGTAACGCCTGTCTTCGACCTGAGACCTATGAACACATCAGCGCCGAATGACATGTGGTTCTCTATAATCATGTCAAGCGTACCCTTGCTTATAATCATAGGGTTGAAAGGCTGCGCTTCAGCGAGCGGAACGAACTTTGATTCTGTTTCGGCAGCAACTGGTGGAGCTTTGAACAGGCTGTTGATTGTTTCAACTGGCTTGGCCTGCACAAATGTGTTCGGCCTTTTCTCATAGATGTTTATGACACCATGATGGCCTTTCTGCGTGGCCCTCTGCACCCTGGCGACATCCCTGCGCTTTGACAAGGCCGAATGTATGGATTTGTTGAGCAGCCTCCATCGCATGTCAGTAGGCGAGATGCCTAGCCTTGATGCGGCAAGCCGCAATATATCCCTCATCGAGAAGGTGCTGGGCATCTTCCTGATAAGCTCATCCATGAGGCCTCTCCTGATGTAGCCATACTCGAATGAGCGGACTATCCCTCGCTCTTCAGTTCCTGATGGCAATGGTGTGAAGGCGACTCTGCGATTGAAGGTGTCTTCAGACACCTTCCTTCCGTTTGTCGCCTTCTGTCTATTATCTGCCTTGAACTCCGCTGCAGCGTCTTTCACATGCTTATAGAATGCCCTTCCGCCTCGTGTATTGCTATTTCTGTAATATATCTTAGATAGCTCATGAGCGGCCTTGTCAGCAAGGCTCGGGTCTTTCTTGAACATCTCAAGAAGCCGAAGCCTGATTGTCGCAGGCCTTCCGACCTTATGTTCAGGCTGGCTGCCATTCTCTTTAATCCATGGGTGGCTCACTTTGAACTTTCCGATGGCTGCTTGCACATTCCTTTTGAAATGGCCGCTATAATTCCCTTCATGCCCTAAATATAACCTATATAATTCGCCAAGCGGCTTGTCCGCAAGGCTCGGATTCTGCTCGAACATATCTACAAGCTTCTGCACGGCAAAGCCCTTCTTCACCCTGGCATGATTCGATACGATAAGCCCTTTTTTGACCGCAGGCGACTGCGCATTGAGCAGCCTGATGGCCTTTTCAAGATTGCCCTTGAAATGGTTGCCTGGGCTGGCGGCATGTCCTATATAGGCGCTATAAATCTCCCTGATAGGCTTCTGCACCAGGCCAGCATCCTTCCTGAGCAAATCGGCAATCTTCTGCACAGAATAAGGCTTCTTGCCACGAAGCTCGATTCGCTTGTACTGCACAGGCTTATCGGAAGGCAGTGTCCGCTCCTTCTTCCTGGCGAGCCTCATGGCCTTCCTCACATTCTTCGAGAAGCGGCTAACATTGTATTGCGCTATGCCAGTCCTCTTCAGGTAGGCATATCCAATCTCCCGCTCAGGAAGCCCCATCAATGATGGGTCTTCAATGAACATGTCGGCAAGTATCCTCACAGGCATGCCTTTGAATACTTTCTTATATAGTATCTTAGGCGCTAGTTTTTGGACTGGCGGTGTTTCTTGCCGCCTTCCTTCCTTTATAGAATCAGGCATCGGAACCCATCTTTTGTGATACGTCTTCAACACCTTTTCTGCTGTGGGCTTAGATATGGTTGGCGATTTCTTCTCTATCAGCCGTGCAAGCACAGCTATCTCATCTGGTGTGCCTTCAACTTCCAGTTCACCTATCTTTGCTTTCATTCGACCATCTCCATCATTTCATATACCTGAATTGAGCCTTCCTCTCCCATGAATGGGCTACATGCACTTCGCCCCAGGGCATATTTTCGGAGCTTAACCCCATGCATCGGGTATCTTCCTATCCTTTGCCTCATCCTTCCTGGGAAAGGGAGTTTGCTCAGTCATCCTCCGTCTCGTCATTCTTGCCATTGACTAGAGCATCCGCAAAGTCCTTGAGCTTCTTTATATCGGATTTCTCTTTCTCCATGACAGCGGCGTATTTCTTCATATCAAGGAATCGCCTGATTGCATCGTCAGTCATTTTAATCAGGACATCAGGCCGCAAAGCGTCAAGCTCCCAACATTGCTTTCCATGAACTTGCGCATATTTTTGGTAGCGGGCATCAGTCTGCTTGGCTGGATTCGGTGGAGGATTGTATCTGTTGACCTGTTCCATCGTCAGGCCGACATGGACAACCTCGACCTTATCAATATCAAACTCATTGTCTCCCTTTGTCAGGAACTCCGCTATCCTATCCCGCACATCACGAACCATGTCAAGGCCGGATGGGTCATGGTCGCCAAGATAAAGGATAACGGCTTTCTTCCCATCTGCAAGATTCTTTCCTATGCGTTTCGCCAAATCATAGATGGGAGAGGCGCTTGAATATCCCTTATTGTATCCAAAGTAGATATGATACTTGTCCGCTATTGGCTTGAGGACGCTCTCAAGAGCTTGTTTCTCGGTATAAAGCTCTACATAATAATCCTGGTCTTTCCATCTCGGAAGCCTATAAGAGCAGACAGCTGACTCGACAAGGGACTTCACATTCCTCCATTGGGAATGCCTTTCAGGGACACGACCCCTGTCCTCGATTGCATCCCAATCGATGAGACCTGCATATCTGACATCTGTGAGGAATTTGCAGACACGCTTGTAAATATTCTCCGCATTAGGTATCAGGCCTTCTGCGACAAGCTGATAGAACAGCTGCCTGCTGGTGAGCTTGATTCCCTGGCGCATGTAGTCAGCGACAATCCGAGCGACATGCCCAAGCAAGACCTGGTTGCCGATAGTCCAGACCTGCTTCATTCCCGAACCATCAATGTATCCTGTATTGATGTCCCTTCTTGGAGTCCATCCACGAAATTGCTCTTTCATATCATCACGCTTCCTGAATCTTTGAATGTTTCATATTCATACCTATTAGTTATGAACAGTAGGTATATAAAGCTATGCCTTACTAAGTTATCATATTAACCAGCCGAATCACATGTGATTTAATAGTCACTTATAGTTAATTGGTATATTACAAGAGGCGTGTAAACACATCCTTGAAGCAGGTTCGACATCAGATGGGGGACAGGCAGATGATGCCGCTCACGGATTGGAAGGCAAATCGCCTTCAGTCTCAGGCAGAGCCTTCTGACCCATCATATCGGTAATAAGGTGATATGATTATGAAAGTCAAGAATTTCAGAGAGCTGAAGGCTGAAGCGAAAAGGAAGGGATTGGAGAACGCTTTGAATGCTGTCTACATGCTCGAGAAGAAAGAGGGTATCCTCAACTCAAGGGCTGATATCGAGAAGCGCCTTGTGGAATGGTGGAACGAGATGGATACCAGCTATGACATCTCCATGCAGCGGATGGGCTTCGTGCTGATGCAGGAGATGAAGCGCAAATCCAGAAGGAAGAAGCTGCGCAAGGTGGGGTTCTGATGCCAGGCCTCCTCGGCAAGCGCATCACGGAAGAGAAACGGCATGAGATAGAGAGGGAGCTTTCAGCGCCTAAGCAGAGGTCGCTTTCTATGACCAAGGAATACTATTGGCATCTCGGAAGGAAGCCGAGGTGGGTCATCATCGGCAGGACAAGCCATCGGTTCTATGCGCTGAACCTTAAGAAATACTATGAGTCGTTTGGATTTCCAGTCAGATTAGTGAAATATGCCCATGAATACCATGTCGAGCTGTTCGACCCGCAAAGCCCATTGGTGACGCACCGGCCATATCCGGCAGAGCGGCATCACCACAGGAGCTTGAGGAAGAAGCTGATGGAGCTGGTATAAGATGCCAAAGAAGATGATAAGGACGGCGCAAGGCGCAGCATACTTCATCAGGACGGAAAAAGAGGACAGGTTCGGCAGGTGGAATGATGACTATTGGACAAGGGACGGCTTTTGGGTCGTCCATGAAGGGAAAAGGCATCATGTGTATATTGTGAAGAAGCTCAGGAAGGTGATTTGATGAAGGAACCGGTATTTTTAGAGCGTTTGAATGACGGAAGTTTCTTACTTTCATCGTTTAAAAAAGGACACCTCGAATCAAGACGATACATGGGATATAATAAAAAGGATGCAATCAGACTTTTTAAAAATCATTTGAAAAAGGTGATTTAAATGGTCAGAGTAAGAAAAGGAAAATGGAGAGATGAAAGAAAAGTTGGAATCCATCTGCTGAATCCGACTGAATTCGAGATTGAGAATGCAAAGGAAGATGCTTATGCGAAGGGATTCAAGACAGTTTGGGTTCACAGGAAGAGGCTCAAAAAGGTGGTTTAATGCGAAAGAAAAAGGAATCAGATTTCAAGAAACGCCTGAAATCCGCAGGAAAGTATGCGGCTTTGACAACTCCACCTCTTCTAATTCCTGTCGCCCCTGTGGTCGGCGTTCCTTTGACGATAGCCGAGGGCGGATTATATGTGATAATGAGGTCACGAAAATCCAAGAAGAAATTAAAAAAGGTGATTTGATGAAAAAGAACTTATATAGAATCATATTATTTGACCGAAGAATTGGATATTCTGTTTTTGAAAAAAATTTAACGGAAGAAGATGCCAAGGAACAAGTGAGAATATTAAGGAATCAGAATAAACTTCCAGCATTCATGCACCCAATGAATATTCCTTTATTTCCAAGTAAGAAATTGAAGAAGGTGATATGATGAAAAAAGCAACGAAACGCTGGCTCAGGGCCATGATAAAGGATGAGCGCAAGGCGAGCAAAACCTATAAGCAATACGGATTCCCCAAGCTGGCTAAGGATGAGAGCCATCACAGGCATGTGCTGCAGAAGGCGCTGCATGGGTTGAGAAAGGTGATTTGATTATGAGCAAGCAAAGCTTCAGGGAATGTGCCAAGGCGCATCCGAACTTCATGACACCTCGCATAAGGTCTGTCTTGCAGGTCGGTGATGACAGGTTCATCGAGGTCAGTGAAGGCACAGGATTCCATGACGAGCCTATCTTCGGCGTGACCATAGCGAAGAAGGCCAAGTCAGGTTTCAGCACAGGCGACCCGAGGAGCAGGATGTTTTTCAATAAGGCAGAGGCGTTGGCTTATGCAAGGAAGCTCAGGAAGGTGATTTGATTATGAAAAGGAAACTATTCAATGTACTGACAACCGAAATGTATGTTGTGAAAGTGAAAGCAAAGAATAATTATGAAGCCAAGAAAATAGTTAGGGAAGACGGAGTTGGAGTGGTTTCAGCTTGGAAAGAAAAGTCAAGGAAGAAGCTCAGGAAGGTGATATGATATGGCTGGCGAAGAGATACCGATGATGTTCTATGCGGACTGGTATAATGATGATGTCAGGAAGCACCTGACAAGGAAGCAGAAGGAAGCCATATTGAAAAGGATTTCCGACATCTCGCTGCAGAAGGACATAACATCCGCCAGAGGAAGCGAATTCAGCAAAGGCGATTTCCCTGAGCTTGCGCCATACATGCACACCGAGAAGCTTTCAGGCTTGCAGCTATATGCAGTGATGACTGAGCTGTTCCATGAGCTTCATCCGAAGCAGGCGCAGATGATAGGGAAACCATACCCTGATTTGAGGATAAAGAAGAAATTAAGAAAGGTGATACGATGAAAAGATACGGCACTAAAAAGATTGACCGTGGGATTGCCCAGCTCGGCAAGGAGCTTGATGAGAAGAGGAAGCTGCTGAAGCAGAAGAGGGCTTACCACGAGAAGCTCGCTCTCTATAAAGAGATGAAATCGGAGCTTCATCCCAGCAGGCTCAGGAAGGCAGGCCATCTGCTCAAGGTCATAGGCAGCGACATCGCAAAGGCAGAACGAGCCAGCGAAAAAGGCTACAAGAAATTCAAGCGCTCCCGATATTCAAAGATATTAAGGTGACGGATATGCTATCAAAAGATGGAATCGAATACGAGATAATGCTCCGAGAGGGTAGGGTAAACACATCAAAGAAGGCCAAGAAGCAGCTCTTGCGCCTGTTGGAAGAAAAGAAAAGGCTGCACCAGCTGAAAGCTAGGCATTACTCGAACAAGATTAGGGAACTCAAGAAGGTGATTTGATTATGCCGATTCAGAAATGGGCTATCGCCAGGAGATGGGACATCAGGAGATTATATTGGATAGAAGAGGGAGGAAGCTCCTCTCATAATATAAGAAGGAAGTGATTCAGATGCCAGGAAAAAGACATGTACATTCGGCTAAGTTCCGAAGGTGTGTGTACAAGGTAGAGAAGAAGCAGAAGTCATGTGCGGGATGCCCGCATTATAACCCCTATGGGGTTTGCATGCATGCAATCGGCTACAAGGGCAGCATAGTGCGCTCGCACAGAAGGGTCAGGAAACTGATATGATTTGGGTTATTGGAATGAAGGTGTCTCTTGACACCTTCTCGCACATGTGAAGTCGGCAAGAGCCGACTTCGCTATATAAGTCACTTAATCGAAATGGAAACAGGATGATACTTGAAACGGAAGAAGGCCGCCTAGCATGCGTATCATCCATAAGGATAGCGCCTTAATAGGGATTTAACAAGGCGGCCTTTCATGTTCATTCGGAATCGAAAAGAGGGAGATGCTATGAAAAGATTGATAATATTGTTCAGTATGTTCTCGATATTAGCCATATCGGGATTGATTCTTGCGCCAAGCGCCATCGCAACGACATATACTTGCAGTAGTTCCTGTTCTGATTGCAGCACGGCCATCTCAGGCGCTTCAGGGGGCGACATAATTCAAATAACGAGCGATTTGGATGCCTTCGTATGGGATGATAGCGGATGTCTTTTCGCCACTGTCGCTAATATAACAATAGATGGCATGGGGCATACTCTTTATGACACTTTTCAGATAGGCAACCCTTACATCCCTATTACCAACAATTATGTTACGATTAGAAATTTAACTGTGGAATCGCCTAATAGTTACTCGATTGCAATATACGCAGCTGGCGCTTCTAATACGCATATACAGTATCTAAATGTGATAGGAATAGGTAATGCGGTGTATACAGGAGACAATGCAACGATTGAAAACTGCGTATTCAATGGAAATTCGGGTTATAGGACAATCACTTTTGGCTCAAATAACATAGTGAATAATACATATATCAACGGCGGAACTTCTTATGGGGCTTTGAGTTTTCTTTATGGGCATAATAATCTTCTTTATAACAACATAATGAACACTACTACATTAATAGAGTCTGGAGAAGAACCAGATTCAACGGACAGATGGAATGTCACGGCATATTACAGCACAAACATAATAGGCGGCTCGCAAATAGGCGGCAATTATTGGGCTTTGCCTAATGGGACAGGCTACTCGCAGACTTGCAATGATATGAACTTTGATGGAATCTGCGACAGCCCTTATACTTTCAATCCAACGGACTATTTGCCCTTGGCAGACCCCCCTGCTATATATAACTGCGACTCATGCATGAGATGCCAGGCTGCCATTGATGGCGCTTCAGCAGGCGACATCATAAACATAACAGGAAACATAACCGACCCTGACGGCAGCGATGGGATATATTGTGATAATTACCACTCTAACTATTACAACTGCCTTGAATTATTCGGAAATGCCGGCGTTGCCGACAATCTCATGATAGAAGGCAACAATTACACATGGAATTTGGGGTATGATTGTATCGGGGCGGCAACCCTCTACAAGGTGAACAACACCGTGTTCAGGAACATAAGGCTCGATGGGCATTCGCCATACGACTCTGGAAACGGATGGTGCAACAACAGATTCAACTACCCATCTTTCGGATTTGCGATAGGCCAGTCAGGCCAGCCTTTCATGCTCGAAGGAACAAGATTGGAAAATATAGTGTTCCTGAACTGTTCCACAAATGTCTATTTCACTGACAGCTCCAGGGCCACCACGCTAAAGGATTCCTATTTGTTCGGTTCGTTGCTATTCGATTCAGGCTCATTAGGCAATCTGATATACAACAGCCAGCTGAATTTCACGCCTCCATATATAGCAGGAACAGCAGATGCCAGCAATTCATGGAACACCACCAAACTCACGGCCACCAATATAATAGGCGGCTCTCAGATAGGAGGCAACTTCTATGCCTACCCAAATGGCACAGGCTACTCACAGACCTGTGACAATGCGAATAACGATAGCTTCTGCGACCTGCAATATGGGATAGGCACTGACTACCTTCCGCTCACGGACAACTACTCATACGCAACATCTCCAGACATAGTTTGGATTGCACCAATCAACAATTCGCTGACCAGCAACTCATCAAGCATAACATGGAACGTCTCAGTGAGCGAGATAAGCTCATGCAACCTCACGATAAATGGCACGACTGAATATGTGATGTCCTATTCATCAGGCTACTGCTCATACACGACATCAAGCCTCACCAACCAGACCACCTATTGCGGCATCGTCACAGCGGATTCAGGCGCAGTAAACACATCAACCGAGCAGTGCGCCACAGTGAACCTTGAATCGATGAGCATACCAGTTGTGACCATCTATTCGCCAACGGCGACATTCTACCCAAACACATCCGTAAGCCTTCAGGTTTCTGCTGACGGAAGCGTGGACTATTGGTGGTATTCTCTCAATGGGGGAAGCGACCAGTTCTTCACGCCCAACACGACCATCACAGCTTCAGAAGGCTTGAACGAGCTGTTCGTGTATGCCAACAACACAGCTGGAATAGGCTACTCATCAGTGAACTTCTCGGTCGACAGCTCACCACCAACCATAACCATAATCTCGCCTGCGAACACGACCTACAACACCACAACCATCCTGATAAACATCTCATCAGATGGCCTTGCAATATGGTTCTCGCTGAACGGAGCGCCTAATGTGACCTACACAGCGCCAGTCTTCAACATAGGCGGCTCTGTGAACGGAAGCAACACGCTCCAGGCTTGGGCGAATGACAGCCTGGGTAGATTATCCGAGGATAGCGTCATATACACTGTATATACGACAGCTCCCCCTGCGCCGAACCCATATGACACCAGCGTGACCAGGACATTCCTGCTGCTGATACCCATGCTCGCAGCGGTCTTCATAATATGGAACATGGCAGGCGGCATATTGGCGAAGACCATCACAGCATACCAGATGATAACTTATGGGGCTGTTGTGATTGTGCTGATTGCGATGATAGGGGTAATGTACCTCGTCATATAAATGGAGGATGAAATGAAAAAAGAGAAGAAGACGGTTGTCGGATATATGGTGGCTGGATATACTGCCAAGAAAGGCAATAAAAGAATCACCATGTTCTTCCTCAAGCAGCGCAACGCCTTGCAGTATGCGAAGAAGCTGTCAAATGAAAGCGATTATGAATCCGATTTCGGCAAGGTCAGAGTCCATCAGCTAGGAAAAGTGAAAAAGATTGGACTTTGATTTCGGCAAAAGTGATTATATGTATTACGGAGTGATGCCAGTCGCAGAGAAACACCTGCCCTTCAAGCTCTTTGCGAAGAAGGAGCATGCGGAATCATGGCTCAGGATGAACAGCCTGGCAGGCTGGCACATCAGGGAGTTCGCCCATAGGGTGCCAGACTTCGTGACGCTCAGAAACAAGGACAAGCTGAAAAAGCTGTTTTAGAATCCCTTTTCAAAAGGGCTTCTAACCCGAAAACTATAGCTGAATAGGATAACAAAACAATCGGTTAACGAGGCATATAAAACTGTCAAATAGGGTAGCCTAAATGAAGGAAATGTGCCATGGGAATACTTGAATGAAAGGTGATATGATGGACTATGAGAAAAAGGCCAAGCAGCTAATCGAGAAGGATGACCCTTACATATACGATGTCGCTGTGAACATGTTCCCCGCTCAGATAGTGGGCAATGTAAAGCATACGACAAGGTTCAGGGAAGCGGTCATAAGACAGCTGAAGGAAGATGAGAGGCTGGACAGGGAATGGAAGAGGCGCAAATCATCCAGGTCTCTCAGCGAGGTCATCACTGAGGAAAGGAAAAAGGGGATTGTAGTATGATGATAGAATCAAAAAGATGGATGAAGCATTATTACAAGCAGGACATCAGGGACATGCATGATTACGCAGAAAGGGAGCAGCAGAAGCTGCGCATACTGAAGCGCATAAGGAAGAGCCGCAAGCTCGATTTCCTGCACAGGCTCATGGTGAGCCAGCTGATAAGAGGCTCTGAGTATGACAAGAGATATTTCAAGCGCTCGCTGAAGAGCGACAAGAAGAAGCTGAAAAGATTGATTTGAGATTGGTGATTGATATAGACCTCAACTTCCTAAAGCGGTTAAGCAGAAGGCAGCCCTCCTACCCTGAGCCTCAGCGAGTCGCATTGAACCAGATATGGAATCAGGCTCAACCGCACTACTCGAACAACCCTGTCACAGGCGAGACGGTCGCCTGGAACAAGAATGACGCATTCGAGAAGGATGCCATCTCACAGGGCTTCACCCCACAGGAAGTCGAAAGGTTCAAGAAGGAGTCGAAATTATGAGAAAGCCATGGGGAAAGCGAATCAAGCTGGTCGTCACGAATATACCCTGCATAGCAGGCCAGACCAGCACAGGATATGAAGACCGCTACTATGACAACAGCGGCAGGCTCGTGAAGGTCGTGCGCCACAAGCATATCCGCTCATCATTAAGAAAGGTGATATGATGCCTGATGCCTCGCAGGAAATACTCGGAGTCGCAGTCACAGGCTACACGGCTGCAACAGCTGCGAGCATATTGCGCCAAAAGAAATCAAGGAAGCGCAAGCGCAAAATCGCTAGGCAGCGCCATCATATGAAGAGATTACATAAGGTGATTTAAGTGGATAAAATCCAGAAATTCATATACATACTGGTCTTCCTGATAGCCTTCGTGGCAGTCCTGCCTGTGATGCTCTCCTTCGCCACAGGCGGCGTGTTCTTCGCAATCATGATTGTGATAGTGGGCCTGCTCATCGGAGTGCCTTATGTCATAATCAAGAAGAAGAACCCTGAGAATTATTGAATTTCACATTAGCATATCATCAGGGTGTTGCGCCAATCCATTCCATCGTTCACTCTTCTTCCTCAATCACTTTCTTCTTGTACCTTTCCCACACGATATCCCTCAAGCTCCTGTTCTCAGGCCTCGATGCCCAATAATGCAGCAGAGCGCCAAGCATGAAGGCCATCGAAAGTGCGAAGACCCATATCGCAACACTCTCCTGGGCGACCTGCATCCTTATGGCCTCATACTGCGCAACTGTCAGATTCTGGTATAAGCTCTCTATCATACGAACAACCCCTTATCTTGAATCGAATCGCTTGAATGAGATTGATTCCCGATGGAATCAATCTCCCTCAACCCTCTGCCTATGGCACTCCTCGCAGAACCTGGTGCTTTTTGTCTTGGTCGTGAACAGCTTTCCGCACTTGGCGCACCAGCGCTTATATTGCGAGAACCTCTGCACGAATGGCTTCTTCTTCAGGTTGATATTTACGCTCATTCTTACCCATCCTCACCACACTCGAAGCACTCACGAACATACCTCTCGCACCATACCACAATCCTGCCATCAAGCCTCCTGGTCACAGCACGGAACTGGCAGGCCATGCTCCCCTCTAGCAAATCTCCCTTTCACGTGCTTCCTCATATTCTTTCCCACACTTCTTCATCGTTGCACCTGCTGCCAATCCCATGAAAGCGAGCCTGAACGCCATGGCATAATAGTACCCTAGATGAAACTTCACGACTGTGGACAGGTAGAACCCCATGAGCAGGAAGCATACGATGTATAGCATGAAGAACACCCAATGAGCCAACCGCCAGAGGCCCAATTGGTTGCTATGCTGATTAATACAACTGTCAGTTTTCCTCATTATCATCCGAACCCACCTCATCCCCTTTCCCCATGAGCGTGAACCTGCCCTTCGCCTTGCTGATTATCCCCTTCTTCTTCATGTTATAAAGCACATTTGCTATCTTCACATAGTCGGGGTCGTCAGGCTCAAGCCGCCTTGAGAAAATCGCATATTGTAAGTCAGACAAGTCCTTCGCACCATCCATCAGGACTGTGAGGATGGAATGCTTCAGGTCGCCAGCGCTGCCTTCGTTGACTTCCTTGAAGTCGCTCTCTATCCTTCCCTTCTCCCGCAGCTCGCACCCTATCATCAGCAGCTGCTTAAGCTCCGATGTGGAAAGGCATTCTATGTCGAACTTGAACCCCGCCTTCCTGTCCTCTATTATGAAATGCATATTACTTGAATGAGATTGATTTCGCTTTGAAAAGAAGGCGTTCCGATGAACGCCTTCAAACCATATCAATCAATCTCCCTCCATTATCTGAATGAAAATGTCACCTAGCTAGGTGACCCTCTTGACATCAACGCCATGGCAATGAATATGAACAGCAGCCCTATGAGGAATATCAGCGTGTTCCTATATATGAACCCGACCACAGTCGCAGCGAACCCGATGATTGTGAAGATTGGGAATCCCATCTTTCTCACTATGCCTTTTTCTTCATGATGATGTCCGCAGCCAGCAGGAACACCATCACAACACACAGCCATATGAAATTGTTCTCCAGCAGGAAGGACAGTTTTGCGCCAAAGGCCTGCATCGATGCAGGCGCTGACAACATCAGCCCTATAGCAAACCCTAACCCGACACCGAACACAGGGCTGGTGTCACGCTTGCCCTCACGCATGCCGACCTCACGGCTCTCCATCTCTTCGCTATCCTCGCTCAGGCTGTACCGTGTCATGGTAGATTGTCCTCGTCATCATTCCTGAAACCGAACCGGCTTTTCTTCGGCTCATCATCCTCGATAATTATCCGATATAACTGCATCAGGTCAAGCTTCTTCCTCTGCAGGAAGGCAATCTGTCCATCAATCTTCCTTATCACCTCAATCGCCTTCATGCGCTCGGAAGGTGACGGCTTGTACTGCCCGCTCGAAAATCTTTTATCAACCAGCTCGTCAGAGGCCTTGAATGAAGATGTCTCTTGACACCTTCTTTCTATCGAATTCTCATTAATCTTCTCTTCCATCATGCGTGGCAGCCTGACCTGGCTATCTTGAATGACCTTCCTTCTAACGTCTGGCAGTGGAACAGGAATCTTCCGCCTTATCTCAACCTTCCCGCTAGCCTCAGGCATCTCATCATCAAAATCAACCTGTTCATCTTGACTGAAGGCGTCTGATGACACCTTCCTTTTAGAATCATCTCGGAATGAGTCAGGGACTTCATCGCTTTCTGCGCCAATCACAGGAGCAGCAATCTTCTCAAGAATCAGCCTGGCCTGTGAGCTGTTCACCTTCCTGCCAATCACCATGGAAACAGCATCCTTGACCTTCTGCACCTCTGCATCAGCCATGTATTCAACTTGGGAGATAGACATATAAATCATATAGTCACCTAATAAGTAATCAGATGATTGCCATGGCAAAGAAGTGCATTCTATGCAACCGAAGGATGAAGCCATTGAAGAACGGTCTTTGCCTGCATTGCTATTCAGCGGAACACGGTTCATGATATGACCAAACGACCCCCATTCGCCTGCGAAGAATTGACTGTCTACATCAAGCGCACAATCGAGAAGACAGGCAAATGCGTCTTCCGCCAGAGCGATGAAGTCCAGAGATATTGCCACTTCGCCTATGACCCCGAATGCAATCACTTCGGCAGCCTAATCGGATTCGACAAGAACATGAACCGAATCTATTACAGGTGCGAACTATGAGACCTTCACTGAAAGATAGAAGGCGGCTTTTGCCGCCTTCAGTCAAATTGCAGCTCATGGAGACGAAGGACATGCAGAAAGGAGACCTCATCTATGACCCCGATTACCTGGGTGATTACGGCATCGTCACGAAGAAAGGAAAGACTATCCTGCATAGCCATCGGTTCACCAAAGTGAAGTGGCTTAATACGAAGAGCGGCGAGCTGACCACCTTCTCCATCATATTCCTTGATGAGCGCCGCAAGAGATTCAATGTCCTAAGATTCAGGAAGTGAGCCATATGCCCATATGCAAATCCAGCAGAAGAATAAGGGAAATGACGGTTGACATGAAAACAGAATACGTGCTGATTGAGAGAATCAACCTATATGCACTATTGAAGATAATCGGTTCGCTGGCCTTTACCATGACATCGATAATAATGGGAAGCCTGCTGTATGCGCCGATATTCTATTCCTATATGCCCGCTTACAGGGATTCGATTGCCTTCTTCCTATTGCTGAACTTCGTAGCATGGGTGCAGATTTTTGTAAACCTTGCATTCAAATATGAGCCATCCTGCAAGAAGATTTACATCAGGAAGGAGGGAAAATGAACGAAATCGAAAAGCTGCAGGAGCAGAACATGAGGATACTCAAGGACAAGCTGCTCAAGTCCGACCTGAGGGCTGGGTTGACCTACATAGCAAAAGAAGAAAGGGAGAAAGCCATGTCAAAGCTCTTAAAAAGAATCGAGAAAATGAAAATCCGTTATCTCGCCCACGCATACATGGTCTCTCCAGACGTTATGCGAAAGACAAGGACTATGCAGCCAACTGAGATAAAGGAATATTTCAGGAAGGTCAAGCCTCATGGTGGAAGGGGCTGGAAGTGGTTTGCGCTCCATTTCCTTGTCACCGAATGCTATGAGACAGGCTGGAATGACGCTATCGATAGCATAATAAAAGGAATCAGAAAGGAGAAGCCATGAAAGCAAAAAAGCCCAAAGGAATAAGGATAACATTATTCTTTCCTGGCAAAAGCAAATGGGAATTGTTGATGAACCAGACAATTCCTTGGGGAACTTGCGAAGAATGCGGCAGGTTCTTTATGTTCTTCCATCGGTGCAGGAGGGAGAAATGAAAGCGGAAGAGCCAAGATGGGTCAAATGTTATGTCATGCATATGGACGATTCAGCCTGCGGGCATGAGATAATTAGTCCCATAGCAGATTTCCCTCAGGCATTCTGCCCTGTATGCATGGAAAGGAGGGAACATGAGCAAAGATAATCTAGAGACTGTGATAGTAGTGAACCTGATGCTGTCGCTAGCGATATTCCTTTTAATAATATTCAAGGGTTTGCTATGAAAGCGGAAAAGCCTTCAAACGAAAATCCGTTTATGGATGAATTGAGAGAAGCAAATGAAAGATTAATGAAAGCCCTTGCCTCATCCGAGGCGAAGATAGAAACTCAAAGACATGTTATTAAGGACATAACAGACCAGTTGCATGCTGCTGATAATCTTAGTGTCAAGAAGGACAAGGAAATCCAAGAGCTACGCAAAGGCATGCCTGACTGCGATGACTGCATGGTAAAAGAGAATGAGATTGAAATGCTCATAATAGGAGCAAAGCACATGGAAGACGAGATAGCCAAGCTCAAGTCCGAGAACAAGCGGCTCACAGATTTAGTCCATCCATCTGGAAGGAATCTGACCATTTTGCAGTTGAGGCAGCAGATTGACAGGCTCAAGTCTGCTTTGGATATAGAGAAGGAATGGTCTAGGAAATTGAAGTCCGAGAAAGCCGACAAACCCGAATTCTTTAAAGGGCTTAGAAATATTGCGACAGTTAAAAATACTGAACCACCTTGGAATGAGAAAAGGTCTTCTAACCCCAAAACATTGTTGACAGTTAGCGATGTAGAAACTATTTTAGGTGTTAAATATGGATTTGGATGGTTGTCTATGGCAACCTCAACCATGATAATAGAGAAGGTTCTGGAACTCCTCAAGGGTGATGGGAAATGAAAATGAAATGTCTTAAATGCGGCTATGAAGGAGAGATGCATCAGGTAGGGAGGATGCTTGAAACAATAAAGATAGCGGTCATTCAATGTCCAACCTGTTGTTTTCTACA